>JAABUU010003807.1_pt1 | contig 18689 bp, 15 predicted proteins | sample 5559301 | NCBI WGS metagenome assembly JAABUU01 (sample SAMN10711884, study PRJNA513360) | rock metagenome | isolation source: Antarctica rocks | place: Antarctica: Victoria Land, Richard Nunatak white | reverse complement strand
ACGGAGGAAAAAAAAGGGGGTCCACGACGGGAGAGCAGCCTGCAGGCGTTCAAGGGGACCCGTGGACTCTGCTGCCTTTGACGGTCCCCGAGGTGCGGTGCCTGCTCTGGCAGATGCTCCGCCCCCTTGTCGTGGCTACCGTGGTCATCCGTGCGACGAACCACCTTATTTCGTCGCACGGATGACCACGGTAGCCACGATAGCCGGCCTGCCAGGATCGCGCCGGTGATGCGGATGACTTCCGCGGCCACCGGGGAGGGTTCCTGAGTTGGCTACTTCATCCATCCGTCGCGTTTCGGTCAGTTCAGGCTGCGGGTTGATAGGCATGATGCAGGCCGCCGAGGATGGGAATGATGACCACGTCACTTCTTTCTCGCCCACATACTTGTTGAGATCCACGCCGCTCAGGGATGGCCTGGTTGATCCCTTGATGCGGACGCTCTTTGTTGAAGTAGGCGACGTACTCCCGGAGAACGCGAGACAGGTGGCGCTCGTGCAAGATGAGCAGGTGGTCCAAGCACTCCCGTCGCACGCTGCCGAGGAACCGCTCGCAGAGGGCGTTGGCCCGCGGTGCCTGGTAGGGGGTGCGCAACAGGTCGATGCCGCTCGTCGTCGCGACGCGCGTGAACTCCGTGCCGAATTTCGCATCGTTGTCATGAATGAGGAAGCGGGGCGTCACGCCGAAGGGGGTCGCCTCGCGCAGTTGCTGCGCCACCCAGGCGTCAGTCGGATGCCGCGTTACGCCGACATGGACAACGCGTCGTGAAGCGTGTTCCACGATGAAGAAGGCGAACAGGGGGCGGAAGCACAGGTCGGTGACCTGAATAAAGTCGCAGGCCCAGATGTCGGCGGCGTGGTTGCGCAGGAAGGTGGCCCAGGTCTGGCCGCTCCGACGCGGGGGCCGCGCCCGCCGCATGTATTTCTGGATCGTCCGTTTACTGAGCGAAATACCCAGCTTCAGGAGTTCGCCGCGGATGCGCTCCGCGCCCCAGAGGCGATTATCCTGCGCCATCTCCCCGATTAACGCCACCGTGTCGGAAGGCACGCGCGGCATCGTTGCAGTCGGCCGCGACCGTGCTTTCCAGAAGAGGCGGAACCCCAAGCGATGCCAGCGCAACAGCGTCTCCGGTTGGACGATGAGCAGCGCGGATCGCCAGAAGCGCACCTTGCTGGCGAGCACGACGAGGAGGAAACGGTCGAGCGCCGTCAGGTGCGGGCGGGCGACCTGCCGCCTGAGGACGATCAGTTGGTGGCGCAAGAGGGTATTCTCGGCGACCAGGGACGCTTTGCTCCTACTCAGATCGGCCACCGATCCGATAGCAAGCGTGCCCACGGCCGGGGCCGTCCGGCGGATGAAGCACCGGTTGGTCACACGGAAACAAGCGCCGACTACTCTCTTCGGCTTCGTGAGCAGCTGTGTCATTGCCATGCGCTGGACACCCCTCTTTTCATTCTCGTCTACGTCGCCGTGCTATGGCTGTCTCTCCTGTAGCATAGCGTGTCTGTAATAGAGTGATGCTGCCCTGAGAAGGCCTGTTGTAGGTCGGATGTCCGAAGTAGCCGGCACACCCTGACGGCCCTTGTAGCGGTCTTGAGACCCGCTGTCGTGACCTACCGTGCTCATCCGTGCGGCAAAAATACAACGTTTGCCGCACGGATGAGCACGGTAGGTCACGACAGCTCTCGGTAGCTGAGGATGACGCTTACGTCGCCGGGGTCGCCCGCACCCCGCCGCGCACTGCGGAGGTCTCGATCTCTTGGGCGGCAACGGGTGGCCGCACGATAAAGGGGATGATCGCGCTCGCAAGCATAATCGCCGCGAAGATGTACAGGGCGTTGTTGTATGACTTCGTCGAGTCGCGAATGGAGGAGATCAGGAGAGGCCCGACGATGCCGCCCGCGCCCCAGGCCGTCAGCATCAATCCGTAGATCGGGCCCACGAAGCGCGGGCCGAAGTAGTCGGCGGCGAAGGCCGGCATCGTCCCAAAGCCACCGCCGTAGCACAATATCACGATCATCGAGAGCACGGACAGGAACCCGAAGGTGTGCGCCCACGGCATGATAAACAGAACCACGGCCTCCACCAGGAACAGGCACAGGAAGACGTACTTGCGCCCGATGGCGTCGGAGAACCAGGCCCAGACAAAGCGTCCGGCCGCGTTGGCGATGGAGTTGAGAATGACGAGTCCCGCCGCCACGACCACGGTCACCTTGGCGATATCCTGCGCCATCGGCGAGGCGACGGAGATGATGGCGGCCCCGGGGATAACGTTGAGAAACAGCAACGCCCACAACGCGTACCACTGCCACGTCTTGAGCGCATGGCCGAATGTGAAGGTGGAACTCGCGCTCTGCGCCGCCTGGGCGGGCGTCCACCCGGCGGGACGATAGCCCTCGGCCGGGTTTTGCATGAACAGGGCGCCGAAAACGACCAGGATGAGGTAGGCGATGCCCAGGATGGCGAACGTCCGCGGCACACCGTGCGACTTGATGAGCCCCGGCGCGATGAGCGCGGTGAAGATAGCCCCGCCGCCGAAACCGGCCACGGCGATGCCGGTGATCAGGCCGCGTTTGTCGGGGAACCACTTGACGAGCGTCGCGATGGGCACGATGTACCCAAAGCCGAGGCCGATACCGCCGAGCACCCCGTAGGTCAGGTAAAGTAGCGGGATGCTGTGCGCGGTGAAACTGGACAAGAAGACGCCCAGACCATAGAGAACGCCGGCTGTCACGCCGACGGGACGCGGACCCACGCGCGCCATCCACAGGCCGCCAAAGAAGGCGGCGAAGCCGAGCACGACCAGCGCGATCGAGAAGGTCAGGTTGACCTGCGTCTTACTCGCGTGATCCAGCGTCTGCAGCGGCTTGACAAAGACGCTCCAGCCGTAAATGGCCCCCAGCGCGATTTGTATCAGCACGCCCGCCGCAGCGATGAGCCAACGATTTGCCCCCGAACCGGCCGTGCCCGTCGCGCTGGCCAACCTATCCGCCCGTGTTACCATGTTCTATGTACCCCTTACATTGCGTCATCGACAATGAAACTACTCAATAATCGCACTGACGTTAGATATCGAACGCAGGATCGTTGCGCGCATCCCGCGACCAGGCTAGCTATCCTGGACGATGAGGCGTTTTATATCGCGTGAGCGCCCCAGCCCGCGACGTGAGGCGACGGCTTCGTCGCCTCGATCGTCGCCTCACGGTCCAGCGCCGACGTGTGCCCCGCGAATACGACGCCGTAGCGCAGCAGCAGACCCGACACGAGCGTCACCGTCGCCGCGACAGCGGCACGTTTGCCTTTCCGTGGGCCCTCCCCGCGCAGCCCGACCGCCTCCAGAACCGGCGTCGCGACAATACCCGTCGTGGCCGCGGCCATCAACAAACCGGTCCCGCCGTTCAACAGCGGCTTGACCGCCTTGCCCGAGGTGATGAGGTAGCCGGCGAGAACCGCGACCTCGGCAGCGCTTAACACAAGATCAAGCCGCGCCAACCCTTCGTCCGCGTCGTCATCACCGTGACCACCACGACGCAACTCCGCTGCCAGCGTCACCGCCGCCGCGCCTGTGCTGAGCGACGACGCCATGAACAGTCCACCGAGCAGTGGGCTAGTCATCCACACGGGAACGCTGCTCGTGCCCAGCAGCACGCCGGTGTAGCCGCCCAGCGTCAGCGCCGAAGGGATGCCCCCCGTGGCGAGGACACGCCGGGGTAAGAGGCGCAGGACAGGACCCACGACGGGCAGCTCGACCTCCTCGCTGAGCGCGTGCGCCGCCGTGACCGTAGCGAAGGCGCCGTGCACCGTCAAGGCCCACGCGCCCAGGTTCATCGGCGACGAGGGCTTGAAAATGCGCAGCATGTGGTGGAAGCGCGACCGCCGCCCCAGGTCGTGGATCAGCAGGACCGGGCAAGGCGCCATCGCGGCGAAGGCGACATAGTGGGCCGTGCGCGCCAGTCCCCGCCGGCGCGGCCCCCCCACGAGGTCGGCCAGCGCGCCCAGCACGAACGCCCCGCAGGATACACCGCCGGAGAAAAAGTACAGCGAGATGTCGTGGCCCCACGGCGGCTTGACCAGGATTGGCACATCGCGATACGCGTCGCGCGGCCGCACATGGGCCGCGCCGCGCTCACCCTGGTTGACGCCCGTCGATCCATTGCTGTATGCGCCACGACCGACGTTGCCCGCGGCGTCGCTGTGCGTGCGGCTGTGCCTGGTCTGTAAAAAGGGCAGGTCGCGCATCACCATCAGGTTTTCCTCTCTGCCATTACGCGTGCTCTCGACTATCGGCCAACAACAGGGCGCCGGCGACGCTGAGCCCGACGCCGATCGCCGCGCTCCAAAAATATCGCCGGGGCATGGCCGCGCTAGGGCGGCGCGGCGCCTCGGGTAAGTTGTAGGCGGCCGGCTCCTCGGTCAGCAGGAAGAACGCGTTGAGCGGCTTGTATTCGCCGGCGTCGTCGGCCCCATACAGATAAGCGTTCGTCTCGCCCTTCGCGTGCAACTCGTCAACCCGCCGGCAGGCATAGTCCTTGAGCTCGGAGACGGGGCCGAAACGGATCGAATCGGTCGGGCAGGCCTTGGAGCAGGCCGGCTCCAGGCCGTCGCGCTGGCGGTCGTAGCACAGCGTGCATTTATGCGCGCCGCCGTCCTCCTCGCTGCGCCCCAGCACGCCGAACGGGCAGGCCACGACGCAGTAGCCGCAGCCGTTGCAGATGTCATTCTGCACGTACACATCGTCATACTCGTTGCGGATCAGCGCGCCGGTGGGGCAGGCCTCCTGACAGGGCGCGGCCGTGCAGTGCTTGCAGACGTCGCTGTTGAAGAGCCACTTGACACCCCCGTCGGGCAGCGCCTGCTCGGTGAAGCTGACGTGCCGCCACGTCGTGGCCGAGAGGTGCAGCGTATTGTCGTAGCTCTGCCCCGACCATTTCATACCGTCGGAGGGCAGCGCGTTCCACTGCTTGCAGGCCACCTCGCAGGCCTTACAGCCGATGCACATCGTCGAGTCGGTGAAGAAGCCCATCGGCTCGTGCGCCGGCGGGGGCTCCATGATGGTGAGCCCTTCGAGGATGCCCGCGCGCACGTCGCCGTCCGTCGTCGGGGCCATGCCCGGCGGGGGGCTGGCCTGCTCGTTGATGTTCATGCGCGCCGTCCTTCCGGCTGGGCCTGGTCCGGCGTCGCGGCCATCGGCGCGGCCTGCGCGCGCGGCGCGACGGGAACCGAGGGCACGTCCGACGGCCGCGCCAGCCGACCCTTGCGTATCTGACAGGTGAAAGCTTTGGACTCGTGCATACTCACGTTGGGGTCGCTCTCCATCGCCGCCAATTCGTTGGCGTTGCTGCCGGCCACCTCGCCGCTGTAGCCGTAATGGATCGGCAGACCGACCTGGTGCACGACGCGTCCCCCCACGCGCAGCGGCCGGATGCGCGGCGAAACCATCGCGCGCGCCTCGATCGTGGAGCGCGCCGACCTGATCGTGACCCAGTCGCCATGCGCGACGCCGCGCTCGGCCGCGAGCTCGGGGCTCATCTCCACGAACATGGCCGGTTGCAACTCGTTGAGCCAGCTGTCGAAGCGGCTCATCGGCCCCGAGAGGTAGTGCTCGGTGAGGCGATAGGTCGTCACCACGAGGGGGAACTCCGGGTCCTGCGGCGCCATCGGATTCAGCGGGACCTGATCGAACTGCGCCATGGGATTGGTGCGCTGCTTGTACAGCGCGTTCCCCACCGGCGACTCCACGGGCTCGTAGTGCGTCGGCAGAGGACCGTCCTTGGCCCCGCTGGGGGCGAACAACCAGCCCTTGCCGTCGGGCTTGAGGATGAACGGCGCGTCGCCGTCGATGGCGTCCATGCCCTTGGCGTCGGGTGCCGCGCGATAGTCGGGCCGCTTGTCGGGCGGGAAGTCCGGCACGTCGGGCCCGGCCCACGCCCCCCGCGCCTCGTCCCAATACATATACGCCTTGCGCTTGCTCCACGGCTTGCCCGCGGGGTCGGCGCTGGCGCGGTTGTACATGATGCGCCGGTTGGCCGGCCAGGCCCAGGCCCAGGTGAGGTTGACCCGCGCGGCGGGGTCGGAGACGCGATCGGCGGCGCGGTTGTGGCGATCGTCGGGGAAAACGCCCGAGTAAATCCAGCAGCCGCAGGCGGTGCTGCCGTCGTCCCTGAGCTCGTGAAAGCCCGCGAGATGGTGGCCGTCGGCCACGTTGTAGCCGTTGATCTCTTTCAGCACCTTCGCGGCCGAGGGCTCGTCCGTGACGCGGCTGACCGTGCCGTCGGGCAGGGTCTCGGGGCTCTCGTCCGAGGCGTAGTCCCAGGTCATGTTGAGCAAGCCCTGGTCGCGCGGCGCGGCGCTCCCCTTGTAGAGCTCGCGCAGGCGCTTGCCGAGATGCCACATGAAGTGCAGGTCGGAGCGACAGTCGCCCGGCGGGTCGACCGCCTTGTCGTGCCACTGCACCAGGCGCTGCGTATTGGTGAGCGTGCCCGGCTTCTCGGCCACGAGCGCGGCGGGCAGGAAGAAGACCTCCGTCTTGATGGCGGCGGGGTCGGGGGCGTCCGGCCCGTCTTTCCAGAAGGTGGCCGTCTCGATCTGGAAGATGTCGCGCACGACCAGCCAGTCGAGCTGGCGCAACCCTTCGCGGCAAAGACGCGCGTTGGGCGTGCCCACCGCCGGGTTCTGCCCGATCACGAAGAAGCCCCTGACCTTGCCCTCGGCCATGCGGATCATCGTGGGCAGGTGCGAGTGGTCCTCGGTCACGCGCGGCAGCCAGGCGAAACCGTAGTCGTTCTCCTTGGTGGCGGCGTCGCCGTACCAGGCCTTGAGGAAACTGACCATATACTTGGGCAGGTTGGCCATCAGCCCATAGTCGACCCGCTCTTGCTCCAAGTAGCCGGCCAGCGTATTGTGCTCGCGTCCCGCGGTCGGCTGCGCGATGTAGCCGGGCAACAGGTTGTAGAGCGTGGGGATGTCGGTCGAGCCCTGGATGCTGGCGTGCCCGCGCATGGCCATGATGCCGCCGCCGGGCCGGCCCATATTGCCGAGCAACAGTTGCAGCATCGCGCCCGTGCGGATGATTTGCACGCCGGTCACATGGTGCGTCCAGCCGACGGCGTAGACGATCGCACTGGTGCGCTCGCGGCCCGAGTTGGCCATCAGATCCTCGGCCACCCCCATGAACTGCTCCTTGGCGCAGCCGCAGATATCGGCGACCATCTCGGGCGTATAGCGCGCGTAGTGCCGCCGCAGGATGTTGAGCACGCAGTTGGGGTGCCGCAACGTGGGATCGGTCTCGGGCTTATGCGACGCCAACTGGCCCGATGTCTGCGAGCGCATCTCGCCCTTGGCCTCGGGCGGCGTGTTCGTCCGCGGCTGGCCGGGCTCGCTGGCGTACTGCCAGTTCGTGTCGGTCTGGTTGTAGGTGCTGGTCCCCTCGTCGAAGCCGGAGAAGATGCCCCCGTTGTCCTCGGCGTCGACGTACTCGTCGGTGATGATCGTCGCCGCGTTGGTGTAGGCCAGCACGTAGTCCTTGAACCAGCGCTCCTGGGTCAGGACCTGATTGATGAGGCCGCCCAGGAAGGCGATGTCGGTCCCCGCGCGGATGGGGACGTACGCGTTCGCGCAGGCCGAGGTACGGCTATAGTGCGGGTCGACGTGGATGAGTTTGGCGCCCTTCTCGCGCGCCTTCATGGGGAAGCGGAACCCGACCGGGTGCGCCTCAGCCATATTCGAGCCCATGATCAGGATGCAGTCGCTGTTCTGGAGATCTTCCTGGGTCGAGGTGGCCGCGCCGCGGCCGTACGTGGCGCCCAGACCGGGCACCGAGGCGCTGTGTCATATGCGGGCCTGGTTCTCGACCGAGATAATGCCCAGATTGTTGAACAGCTTCTTGATCAGGTAGTTCTCTTCGTTATCGAGCGTCGCGCCGCCCAGGTGCGCCATGGCCGTGGTGTGGTTGACGATGTTGCCGTGCGCGTCGCGCTCGACGAAGTCGGCGTCACGCGCCTCCTTGACGCGCTGGGCGATGCGCTCTAGCGCCCAGTCGAGGCTCTTCTCCTCCCACTGCGCGCCGTGGGGAGCGCGGTAGAGCACCGTCTGCTGGCGGTGCGGGTTGATGGTGTACTGGAAGGTGTTGGAACCCTTGGGGCAGAGCGTGCCCTCGTTGATGGGCGAGCGCGGGTCGCCCTCGATGTCGATGATCTGGCCCTCTTTGACCCAGACCTGTTGCGCGCAGCCGACCGCACAATAAGGACAGACGCCGTCGACCTTGGTCGCGCCGCGCAGGCGCGAGTGCTTGGCCACGGAAACCGGGCTGAAGGGCTGGGGGCTGTTGCCGAGCCGCCAAAAAGCGTTGCGCTTCTCGACGCGGTCATGCTTCACGGCCATGGGCGATGCCTTCCTTAAGGTAGACGGCGAATCTGACAGTATGCCTACGCCGGGGCTGCATAGCCATATGCATAATGCATGTACAAATAATATACCAGGCGGGCGCGATTGGTAGTCGTACTGGCTACTTGTGGTATCCGTGAGACAGCTATGAAATTTCCGTCTCACGGATACCACAAGTAGCCAGTACAGGTCCTGCCGGAAGCGGAGCACATCACCGGGAAGGCCGAGCAACAGGCCATCGAGCGCGACCACCAACATCTCAAGGGGCGAACGCGCTGCATGCGGGGCTTCCAGCAGATCGAATGCGCCCAGGTGGTGTGCGACGGCCACGGCTTTATGCGCAATCTACGGGACGGCTTCTATCGCTTAGGTGAGCCGACCGGCGACCCACGTCTCCCACGGGCTCCACGGCTCGCTCGCGCCTGGGACGATCTCACGCAGATTCTTGCTGCGGCATAGCTGTCCCTGTCAACGGCCTACGATGACGCTCCCGGATCAGCATGGGGCTTCTGACCTCAGCACGACCCAACGACACCCCCCGAAGAGCCTTGCCAACTCCCCCCGATGGGATGACGAGGCGGAGCGTGCGCGGGATGAGGACCCGGCGGCGCGGGCCACTCCCGCCCCGCCGGACGCGCCGCCATCGACCACGACGGAGCGGCCGGACACCGACGAGGACGACCGAACACCGGCGGCGCTGGGCGACCTAATGCCGACCCCCGGCGAGTAGGGCCGACACAGGCGGGACCGGGGAGCGGCGGTGGGGCTCCGGCGATGAGGCGGCCACTACCACCGCGCTAGATAGGCGAGAAGGGGAATCCCGATGAGTGAGCAGCAGGCCGACGGCGCGGCGACAGGCCCGCGCGACACGGTGACGGACAAGGCCGCGGACGTGCTACGCGATCTGACCGGCAACGAGGAACACCCGGCCGATGGCCGCCTGGACGAGGCGCAGCGTGAGCCGGCGACGGGCTCCGACGCGGGGCGACGCGGGGCCGCCGTGACGCCAGAACGACCGGGCGGATCGGGACCGGCGACCGGTCCCGAAGACTGACCGACGGAGGCGCCCTATCCCGGCGCCCGCGCGCCTGTGCCCCCGCGTCCCGCCTGTCGCCGCTGTCCGTGAATGCTACTGGCTGTGCTGGTCCTTGCCCCGCTCGTTGCGCGCCGTCTGTCCATGCGCCTGGCATGAGGTGTGCCGTAGGCTGGCGGTAGTGACGCACCGGGCGCCAGCGCGGTCTGCGCTGCGGCGCGCCGGCGACACAGGGAGAGGGCAGACCATGGCATCCACCAAGAACACCTTGCAGCAACTCCTCGACCAGGGCCAGAGCCCCTGGCTCGACTATATCACCCGCGACCTGATCAAGAGCGGCAAGCTCCAGGCGTTGATCGACCAGGGGATCGTGGGCATGACCAGCAACCCCACGATCTTCCAGAAGGCGATCAGCGAGGGCGAGGCCGACTACGACGCGGACCTACGCACGATGGTCCGCGACGGCAAGAGTGTCGCCGACATCTACGACGGGCTGGTGCTCGACGATATCCGCCACGCCGCCGGCGTCCTGCGGCCCGTCTACGACCGCAGCGACGGGCGCGACGGCTACGTGAGCATCGAGGAGCCGCCCGACATGGCCGACGACACCGCGCGCTCACGGGACGAGGCGCGCCGCCTGTTCCACTATCTGGACCTCCCCAACGTGATGATCAAAATCCCTGGCACACCCGCGGGTATCCCCGCCGTCCAGCACGCCATTAGTGAGGGGATTAACGTCAACGTGACGCTCGTCTTCGCCCTCGACGCCTACCGGCAGGTGGCCGCGGCGTACATCGCCGGCCTGGAGCAGCGCGCCGCCGCCGGCCAGTCCCTCGACCGCATCGCCTCGGTGGCCTCGTTCTTCGTCAGCCGCGTCGATACGGCGGTGGACAAGAAGCTCGACGCGCTTATGGCCGAGGCGAACGACGAGGGCAAGAAAAGGGAACTCGCCGCGCTGCGCGGCACGGCGGCCATCGCCAACGCGAAGCTGGCCTACGCCGCCTACCAGGAGATTTTCTCCGGCCCGCGCTGGGAGGCGCTGGCGCGGAAGGGGGCCAGGACGCAGCGCTGCCTATGGGCCAGCACGAGTACCAAGAACCCCGCGTACCGGGACATCCTCTACGCCGAGCAGTTGATCGGCCCCGAGACCGTGGACACGATGACGCCGGCGACCATCGACGCCTTCCTCGACCACGGCCAGGTCGCCCGCACGGTAGATCGGGATGTGGAAGACGCGCGGCGCGCGTTCGCCGCGATCGAGCGGGCGGGCATCTCCCTGGATGCGGTGACGGAGCAGTTGCAGCGGGACGGCGTGCGGCAGTTCGCCGATTCCTTCGATGACTTGACCAAGACGATCACCGTTAAACGTGAGGAGATGCTGGCCCAGGCCCGTTGAGGGAACAACGCTCACCACAGGTAGGAGTTCTGCCCCGGTGTCACGCGGGGGGCAGGCAAGAAACGAAGAAATGAGGAGGAGACCAATGGTCACGCCACGCATCCACTACCCGGACAGTCCACAACGTCCCGATCAGCCCTCTCTGCCCGGTCAACCGTCCTATCCCTATCCAGAAACGCCAATCCCCGGCCAGCCTCCAGGCACCGCGATCCCCGGTCAGCCGCCACTGCCGGGCACGCCCGATCTCCCAGGGCGGCCGCCCGTCCCAGAGACGCCGATCCCCGGCCAGCCCCCACTCCCCGGCGCCTTCCCGCTGCCAGGAGAAGGTGACGGGCCAGAGTTGTAGATTCTAGTTGTCAAATCGGCATAATTCTAGGTTAAAAAGCGGCAGGGTTGGGGGCGTTGTCTGTGTCTCCTCGGATGATTAACCGCCGCGGTCTCCCCACACAGCGCCTGCTCCGCAGAGAGAAAAGGCGCGGTCAGGGATTCTCGAGCAGGGCCGCGGCAATCGCGCGCAAGCGGGCGTCCGTGACCGTCGCGGAGCGGCCCAGATAGACCTTGCGCAGGTGGCCGCCGACATGTCGATACGCCGTCCAGTAGGATCCGCCCCGCTGGCGACGCTCTTTGCGGACGGTGAGGAAGCTGTCGATCCAGCCGTGCGCGGCGTCGGAGACAGGATAGGCGAAGCTGGTGGTCGTCGGCTCCTCCAGCCAGGCGAACCAGGCGGCTGAATCGAGTTCCGGGCCACCGTCGAGCGCCGTGCGCCCCGTCGGATACGCCGTCCAGACCGTCGGCGTTTTTGTCTTCATTTTTTCACCCCCTTTCCGTGATTTGGTTACCCAACACTGCACCCCTCGTTCTCCCGCATGGGACGCTAGCCGGCACCGGGGACCGCCGCCCCCTGGTCAGCATGGGCGGGCGCGTCGCTGACGCCCATGGCGGCGGGGACCGCCACAGCCTCCTTGCCGCGCATCCGATAGGAGGAACCGCGCAGATAGAAGACCTCTCCGTGGTGGAGGAGGCGGTCGATGATGGCCATCATCAGGGCGGTGTCGCCGCCAACGAGCTCGCCCCAGTTCGCCAGGCTCTTGTGCGAGGTGATCACGGTGGCGCGTTTCTGGTACCGCCCGCTGACCAACTCATAGCGGGCGGGGCCGAGGCGCGGCTCAACGCTGAGGTAGCCGAACTCATCGAGGATAAGCAGGTCACATTTGATCAGCGGCTGCAACACGCGCTCGACCTCGGCGCGCGAGGCGGCGGAGAGGACGGTGTTCGCGAACTGCTGCGCCGTGACGAAGCGTGCGCTGTAACCGAGTTGGACCATCTTCGTGCCAAGGGCCACGGCCAGGTGGGTCTTCCCCAAACCGCTGGCCCCGATCAGGATCAAGGCCCCGGCCTTCTCGACGAAGGAGCTGTCGAAGAAGCGCACCATCACGGCGCGCTTGAGCGCGGGGCGCAAGGCGAAGTCGAACTGCTCCAACGTGGCGGCGAAGGGGAAGCCAGCCGCTTTGAGCTTGCGCCGGATCTGGTTCTCCTGGCGGCTGACCATCTCCTCGGCGAGCAACTCGTCGAGGAACTCGCCGTAGCCCATCCCCTGCTGCTCAGCATGGGCGATCCACTGCGGGTAGACGTCCCGGATGCGCGCCAGCTTGAGCTGGGTGAGTTTGTGGTCGAGGCTAGCCGTCGCGGTCGGTGTGGCGCTCATCGCTGGCCTCCCGCGCGGACGGCGCCACCGTCCGTCGGTAGCCGGTTGGCCACGTACGCCTCGTAGGACGCCAGGTCACGCTCGACTTCGCGCTGGGAGGGCACGGCCCGCAGCCGGGGAAACGTCGTGCCGCCGTCCGTGCGCTGTGCCGACGGGACGGGCGCGGCCAGCAGCGCGCGCAGATACTCGACGCCCACGCTGCCCTGCTCCGCCGCCAGGTCGAGCGCGGCGAGGAACTCCGTGCGCCCGACGCGCTGCGCCAGGTCGTACAGCGCCGTGATCTGCGTGTCCATCTCGGCGTAGCGTTTCTGGCACAGCAGGCTCACGTACGCCGCCGCTCCCTCCGATAACCCGACCACCCAATCGCGATAGACCATCACGCGCGCCCGTGGCTTGACGGCGAAGACCGCCTCGAAGTGCGCGGGCACGACGACGCGGGCATGACGTCCCCGGTGGCGCGGGTGCGAGGCGACACACTCCGCTCCTTGGAAAAGATCAATGCGCTCCTGGTGGAGGCGCGCGGTGAGCGCCTGCCCGACGAGGTGCGCCGGCACGGAGTAGCGATTGGTGGCGATGGTCACCAGGCTTTCGCGCGTGACCAGCACGCTGTCGAAGATGCCGTAGTCGTGCGCGACGGCGGGGAGTGGCTTGAAATGGGGGCGCTCGACGGCGAGGAGCGTCGCCGGGAGTTGCTCCGTCGCGTCGGAGGGGCGCTCCGCGTTGACCCGGTGGAGCCACGCGACGCATTCCTCGTCCAGGTCCGTGTCGTCATAGAAGGTGCGTCCGGCCAGGAAGTTGGATTTGACGAATTTGACGAGATTTTCGACGGACCCTTTTTGATTCCCGGCCGCCGGGGCGCAGGCCACGGGATGGAAGCCGAATTCCAGCGCCACCTTCTGATACGCGGGGTGCCAGATCGGCTGGTGCTGGTCGTCGCGGCCCAGCGTGACCGTCTTCATGTTGTCGCTGGTCACCACCCAGGGCACGCCGCCGAGTTCGACGAAGCAGGCGATCAGACAGCGCAGCAGCGTCTCCTCCTGCATGTCCGCCGTGAACCGGACGAACATGAAGCGGCTGTGCTTGAGGCGCGCCGCGAAGAAGTACCGCGTCTGCTCCGCCAGCGTCGGCCGCGTGAACGGCATCTGCCGCATTTCGCCCCCGTCGATCTGCAACAGTTCCCCCGGCAGGCCCTCGAAACGCACCGCCACGGCGTTGACCGCGAGGGCGGCCCGCGCCGCCCGCAGCGGGCGGACATCGTTGTAGAAGGCGGCGTCGCTGCCCGTGAAGGGATGGGTGGCATCCTCGTGCGCCAACTCAAGCATGCGCTGCACGCTTAACCCCTGGTCTAACCACCCCTCGATCTGGCCCTTGAACGCGGCAGCCTGGGGCGTGCGCTCACGCGGCGCCGATTCCTTGTCCAGCGGTTCGCGTAGCACCTTGGCGATCGTGTCGCGATGGTGGCCGACGAACGCGCCGATCTGTGTGTTACTCCACCCCTTCTGCTTCAGGTAGTGGATAGTCGAACGGTCCATGTATCTCAGCATCCTTCCGGGTCCTCCGCGCCGCAGCGCTCTCGCGGCCGTCCCGGTCTCGCCGTGGAACAGCGCGCGCTACGTCTCGCGAAGGACCCCGCATGGCGCCGCATTTTACCCTAGAATCGTGCTGACTTTCTACCTGTAATCTACAAGAGTCCCCGCGCACCTTCTAAAGGGTGACGCGACCCGCGCGACGGGCGCGCATTCCGTACGCCTGCCGCGCCCCCCGGTGGAGGGTACGCGCGGACAGGGGCGGGAGGCCGGCTGTGCGCCCCGGACCAGTGCGCGGGTCTTCCGCGCGCCCGGCCTCCTGACGCGCACGCCGGGCGCGCGCGCCGCGCTTTGATTCAGGAGCGCTTGACGTTCATCGTATCGAGCACTCTGGCGACCTTATGGGCCAGATCGATGGCGTTGCCGGTCGCCAGGTTGTGCGAGAAATAGAGCTGCGGCTGCTCGTCCGTCTCCTGGTTGTAGAGGCAGTGGACCGCGAAGCCCTGCGCGCGAGCCACCCCGAGCGCTGGGTTGACCTCGGTGGCGATGAGCGCGTAATCGGGCGCGCAGGCCGCCTGGCCGTTGCCGAGTGGCTCGAATTCGACCGTGACCGACACGCCCGCCTCCGGCTTTACCACGACGCCCCCCAAGACGATCGTATCGCCACGCGGGATGCTGACTGTGACGACCCCCGCGCTGCCCACTTGGGCGGTCCCACCCAGGATGCGCGCCAGTTGGTCCGTGGGCAGGGGCGTCGTCGGGTTGGAGGGCTGCGACTGGGGCAGCGGGGTGCCGGTGGTCCGCACTACGGCGATGGCCGCCCGAGCGAGCGCAAGCGGATCGCCGATCCCCCGGAAGTGCATGTGCCAGATCTGCGGGCTCTCGTTGAAGAAGTGCTGGTGGAAGGCCATGAGGGTGAGGCCGCCCGCGAAGATCCGGTCGATGGCCCGATTGGTCTCCGCGGCGATAAAGGACATCTCCGCGTTGAGGATCGCTCGGCCGTCGCCCAGCGGCTGGAAATAGAACATGTGGTTGACCTCGAAGGCCGGCTTCCAGAGGAGTCCACCGGGGCCGGTGACGTGCAGGTCGTCGCGGTCGAGATTGATCGACAGCACGCCGTTCATCATCGTCCCGGTGGTCTGCATGATGGCCTCGATCTGCTGCATGGGCAGTTGTTGCCCGTTCCCCGTGTTCCCCGTCACGTCGATGCCACCGCGCGCGGTCGCGGCCAAGGCGCGGCCAGGCGCGCCGAGCAGCGGCGCTGAGGCGACGGCGAGGCCCCCTCCAAGAGCAAGCGCGCGCCGACGGCTGATGGGATCATTCACGTTCGACATGTCCTCTAATCTCCTTTTCCGACAAAGTTCGGCCGCACCGTGGCACGGCTTAACACAGGGGGACGAGGGACTGGCGCAGTCACCGCACGATGCATGCCCGGTCGCACCGCGCCGGCGGGCTTGCGCATTCTGACCGACCGCCTAGCGGGCGCTATCCGTCATCCACCGTCAATCGTTGGCACAGCGGCGCGCATCCGGTCGCCCCAGGCGGTACGTTCCGCCGCACCGGACGGGGCCAGGGTGCGCCGGCCCTAGTCGGTGCCGCCCGTCGTCTGCATGCCGCGCGCCGCATAACGCATGCCGAGGGTCCCACCCACCGCAGCCGCCACCAGGCCGACCACTAGGCCGATCAGGGTACCCCAGGCCGTGGTCTTCGCCGTGTCGACAGCCTGCTGCGCCTGCGCCGGCGTGATGGTCTTGGCCGCACCCGACGCCGTGGCGCCGAGCTGGCCCAGGTTGACGCCGAGCCCGCTGGCGATGTGGCTCGCGTTGCCGATGAGCGCGCCCAGGCCCTGCGTGGCCAGCCACAGCAGGAGGGGCAGCGCCAGCAGGAACACGAGCGCGCCGTTGAGAGCGGCCCAGCCGCGTTCATGCACCGCCGCCGTCCGGCCAGCCACGTAGCCGCCGACCAGGAAGGCGATGATCGCGCTGATCCCCGCCCAGATGGCCGAGTACGACCCGGCATTCTGGTTCACGTTGCCCTGAGCGGCCGCCCCCGTGTGCACGGTCGATGCGCCGATGGCGAGCCCCAGGAGGCTCAACACCAGCAGCACGAAGAACGCGCTGAGTAAGCCCGCCCAGATCGGCCCCCAGCGCACCCGGTCGGTCGGCAGGTTCATCACCTGCGACACGTTGCGCGTCGTCGTCTCGCGCACTGGTCCGGCGTCGTCGGCGGCCGCTGTCACGGGGGCCTCGGTTGGTCGGTCGCCGCGTCCGACGCGGCCTTGATTATCCACGGTGTTCGCCATGGGATGTCTCCTTCGTTTCCTACGCTGTGCGGCCGTCGACCACGGCCCTCACCGGGCCTGGTTGAGATATATCGCGACCTATCACGATATAACGCAAGAGGCGTGCCAGGAGATGCGATCACGCCCGACAACAGTGCGGCTGCGGGGTGGCGCCGCTTCTGCCCGCGCCCGCTACCCGATCTCTCCGCCGCCCACCAGGGTAGACACACAGGTCCACGGCGTCAGACCGTCGCTGGCGGTGGACGCACGCATCCTCACCCTGTCGGGGGGAGGCTCAACGCACGCGACGCCGGGCGCGCCGGCTGTGTACACGGTCGAGGCGGACGCTGAGCACGCCAACCAGGACGATCACGAGGCCCAGGCCGGTCATGACGGCCGCGTTGCCGTAGGCGTCGGCCAGCGGCGCCGCCACGAGCAGCGGGATGATGGGCACGGCTCCCCCGACGAGTTGTTGCAAGGCCAGCACGCGTCCGCGCACGTTCTCCGCCGTCCGTTCCAGAACGAGTGTCTGCGCCGGAATGGTCGCGAGCGCCATGGCGAGCCCGATGATGAAGGCGAGGACCATCGCCGGCGGGATCAGGGCGATGTTGTGCGCCCGCAGGGGCGGCAGCTGATGGACATGGCGTGCGACAAACGTCCCCACGGTGCTCGCGCCGTGGTAGAGCGCGATGGCGACGACGGCGACCGAGCCGAGGAGGGTCACGGCCCCGCCCATCACCAGCAAGCCCAGGTTGATCAATCCTTCCTTGCGCCGCCCGGCGGCGATGCGGCCCATGACCAGCGCGCCGACGATGAGGCCCAGCCCCGCCGGCAGCAGCAACCGCCACGCGCCCGCCTGGGTGAGCCCGAACGTTTCGCTGACGAAGTTCAAGCCCAGCGTGCCGAAAATAAACAGGAAGGTCGGCGCCACGTTGATCTGGAACAGGGTCAGGCGCAGGCCGGGGTCGCGCGCCAGGAAGCGCAGCGCCTCGCCCAGGTCGCCTCCGATGTGCCGGAGCGCCAGGGGGAGCGACGCAGCCACAGGATGGCCGCGTGGCGGCGCGGGGTCGCGCGGCAGCGTCGACACGAGGAACGCCGCCACGCCGTAGAACGCCGCGATTACCAGCAGCAGCGGGACGATGCCGATGAGTTCGAGCACGACCAGCCCCAGCATGATAGGGATGACCTGGCAGGCGTTGAGCGTGATGTTGAACAGCGCGGTCGCGGCGAGCAGGTGGCGTCGGTCCACGAGTAGGGGGATCGTGGCCGCCTCGGCCGGCGTGAAAAACTGCGCCACGGCGTTGATGAGGAAAATGAGCAGGATGATGAGCCGCGGCTGGAGGCCGGCGTCGAGCCACGTCACGGGGATGAGCAGCAGCGTGAGTCCGACGCGGATGATGTTGCTGCGCGTCAGCACGCGCCGCTTGCTGGCGCGGTCGACGATCACGCCGGCGAAGCCGGAGAGGAACAACTGCGCCACCATCGCGCTGATCGTCACGGCGGCGACGGCCGTGTTCTTGCCGGAGAGCGCGATGTGCGCGACGTAGGCGCCCAACGCCAGCCACGTCAGGTTCTGGGCCAGCTGTGAGCAGATCTGCGCGAGCCAGAGGGCGCGGAACCCGCGACGTTTCAGGACGGCGTGGAAGCTCGGAGGGGCCGGCCTGCGTCCGCCCGTGCGGTCAGGCGCGCGCGGCGGCACGCTCTCCCCTGGTAGCGTCCCCGTCATCGTCGCCATGGCGCCGTGAGGCGGCGCGTCGTCGCACGTCCCGGCGTCCGGCGCCACGGCCGCGCGTTCCTGGTCCTCCCCGCCATCCCGCCGCCCCTCCTGGTCCGCGGCGTGCCGGGCCTGGACAATCTGGTGGCGCTCGTCCACGCTCAGGGCGCGCCCCAGCGCCTCCTCGGCCTCGAATTGTGCGTCCAAATCGGTGGCCTCGGTCTGTATGCTCTGGAGCACCGTCAGCTCGTGATCGCTGAGCCGCGGCTCCTTCGCCACGTCCCGCGCATGCTCCCGCGCCAGCGTCTCAGCCGCGGCCGTGAGGATTCCCTCGCCCGCGACGACCGGCTCCTCCTGCCGCCCCTCCGTGTTCATCATCGTCCTCCTATCCATGGCTCCCTCGCCGCTTACGCTGTCACGGCCCCTGCGCTGTCACGGCTCATGCGCGGACACGCGGGCGTGGGACTCTCGATCCCTCGTGTCGTGAGCGGCCGTCGCGCCGCGGCAGACGGTCGCCGCCCGCGCGTCCGATCCAGAAGCCCACGTTGTCGCCCGTGCTCGCGGCGGCGGCCGCCGCCGCGAGCACGAAGGGGATAAAGAGATGATGCGTCGTGCCGGCATAGATGGCGGCGGCGCGCGCTATGGACTCGCCGG
>JAABUU010003806.1_pt1 | contig 18691 bp, 26 predicted proteins | sample 5559301 | NCBI WGS metagenome assembly JAABUU01 (sample SAMN10711884, study PRJNA513360) | rock metagenome | isolation source: Antarctica rocks | place: Antarctica: Victoria Land, Richard Nunatak white | reverse complement strand
ATCCTCAGGAGCACATGACTATGCGCATGCATACTGGGCAGCCCGGTATAATACTTGGCTTCTCGTTGAATTGACGCCGAAAGGTGTAGTCTTTTCTTTCTTTTCTTTTCTGCGCATGTATGAATGTAATTGCATATTGCCACAGATATGCCAAAATATTGTTTTAGGATGCTCACCGACACACCCTCAAAATCATGTTTTGGCATATCTCTCCGGGCTGCCTCCTTAGGAGCTCCTCGAGGCTCCTCGAGGCTCCTCGAGGCTCCCGTTATGATCGCTGAAAAGCGTAAACTTTTCTTTTCTTTCTTTTGGCATATCTGCTGCTATAAGCCATTATACTTTGCAAGCTTGGTAGCAGTAGGCAGCTGTGATCCACAGGAGCACATACCTATGTGCATGCATGGATGTAGCTGCCTAATGCCAACGACGTGGTGGTAAGCGTGTTTTTCAAGACACCTTCACCAAAAAACCACTTTGTTGCATACCTTCTGCATACCAACAATATAAGCCATTATATTGTGTGAGCTTGGCATCGTTAGGCAAGTTTGACTCAGAAGAGGCTAAATTCATGTGCATGCGCAAGTGTGACTGGCTACTTCATGATATATGCTACTGTGCATGTCTGTCCCAGAATCCACTGTTCGGAGTGACCATGTTACATGCTTGTTCTGCTTGTCTTTGCAGTCTGCAGGGGTTGTGGGCAAGTTATTACCATCCTGGCAACCCACAGCATAGGTATCCAGGCGTGTACCATGTGCTGGTGACTTGACTGATGCACAACGTTGCTTGCTTGTTGCTTGCAAACCATTTGGTGCACAAGACTCTTGAAGAGTCCTGGTCAGTCCGTTCATTTGCACTGCAGCTTGGAAGTGCTGTTGCTCAGAGCTCACCTGTCATCAATCAGGTATTGTGAGCGTGCCCCTTGGTTCCTTGCTGGCCTGTACAAATCCTGCTTGATGATGCTGTAGATCCAGTATGCATAGGAAATTAGCAGTAGCTGGAAGCAGTAGCTGCTACAAGCCATTATACTGTGCAAGCTTGGTAGCAATGCCATTAGGCTGCTGTGATCCACAGGAGCACACAACTATGCGCATGCTGTAATGTAATTGCCTATTGCCAAAGATATGGTGGTGAGTGTCTTTTGCCCTCAAAGCAGGTTCAAAGTACCGCACTGTTGCATATCTCAAAGCATAAGAGTTTGTTTTGCAAGCAGTTGGTGTCATCTGGAAGGTGTGGTCCAGAGAGTGCCAATGCTATGCGCATGCAAGCAAGCAACAGTGTATTGCTAAAGATATGCGCTGGGGTATGTTTGTTCATTGATACACCTCCAAATCAGCATTGTTGCATAATTCAATGCGTGAGAAGTCGTTTTGTAAGCTGTTGGTGTCATCTGGAAGCTATGATCCAGTGAGGGCCAATGCTGTGTGCATATAAGCAAACAAGAGTACTCTCACTAGTGTATGGCCAAAGATATGTGCTTGGGTGTGTTGCCATATTGATACACCTCAAAATCAGCACTGTTGCATGTCTCAATATTGTGCTGATTTTGAGGGTGCATTAATGCATATGAGGTTGTTTTGCAAGCTCTTAGTGTCATATGGAAGGTGTGATTTAGGGAGTGCCAATGCTCTGTGCAAGTAAGCACACAAAGGTGAATTGCATGGGTGTATCTGATCATTGATACACCCTCACAGAATCAACACATATATATATACAAAGATATATAATTGTCTTAAGCTATACTGGACTGCTTAAAACTTTGTGATGAGCTATTGTCAATTGATAGCTGTGACCCACAACTATATGAGTTGCTTGACTTGGTTGACCTGCTGAGGACTCAGTGATATCACTCACTCCATGAAGGGCAGTTCTTTGATTGCCTGTGATTTTTGCATGTTGCAGTGAAAAGGGGGCCCAAGCTGCTTGTGGCCTTGCTGCAAAAGCACTGCTTGGTGAGACGTAAAGTAGAAGCCAGATGCTGAGGGAGCCCCTCGAAGCTCGAAGCGATGACGACCGTAATTTTCCGTGCTTCATTTGTCGTCAGATTACGCCATAATCGCATACGCGCTGAGGAGATGAGTCATTAGGGTACAGGCAACTAGGCCATTGTGGTCATGTGATTGCACAAAGCGGTCATCGCTTCTTCGCCGTTCTGCAGCTGCACCCAGCGGCATGCCGGGGTAAGCGACGCCCGCTGTTGCAGCCTTTGCTGCAAATGATTGTCTGTAGCTAACGGGCAAGTGTACGTTCACTGCAGCATGTGGCGTGCTGTAGCACAGCTGCTGGCATGCGTGGCTGTGCTGGTATCTGGCATAGCGCGAGCCGATTCGTTGCCAGTCAGCTCGAACTTTCTCCACACGCAATGTGATGGCCATCGTAGAGTCTACGCGCCCTTGATCACAAACCAGCTGAGCCCGTACAGAGCAGGCGAAGGACTCAGCGTCGATGAGATCTTGCAGCTTGAAGGGGCTGCAGATCCCCGGGCTCTCATCGTCAACGGTGTAGCTATGACAAAGGAAACTCCCGCCATAAACATGGCGTCATACTGGATACCCTTGCTAAAGAAGCTCACTAGCAAGGTGATCTTGCCAGATTTAGTCCTCGCTACAGACATATGGGACCAGCCAGAAGACGACACCGTACGTCAAGGAGGCCCCTGGTTTGGGTACTGCAACATCATGTTCCAGACTACGAATCTCATGCTTCCAGCTGGGGCTGGTGTCACATCACATTTGCACTGTGGGAAAAATTGCGAGGCATTCACAAACTTAGACAAGCGAGAGTCAAAAGCTATTTTTCTGGGCAGCTCCACAGGGTGGTGGGTTGGCAGAAGAAGGGCAGCAGTTCTTGCTGGCATACTTCACAATGATACAATATATAGTGGATATACTCAGATGATCGATTTGCCCCCTGATGGTCTTCCAGCAAAAGATGAGGCTCTTGCACAAACAAAACCAAAGATGGAACTAGCTGATCAAATCAAGAAGTACAAGTACATTATCAATGCAGATGGGCATTGTGCAGCACTGCGCATGCGGCAACTTCTTGCTTCAGACTCGGCTGTTCTGTGGGTTGAAACAAATCAGATAGAATGGTTCTACCCTTTATTGCAACCTTTTGTTCATTACATACCAGTGAGATACCTGGATTATGAAGCTGATGATCCTCTGCATGATGTGATCACCAAAATTGAGTGGGCTGAGCGCAACCCCAGAAAGGTGCAAGCTATAGTTAGAAATGCAAACAAGTTTGCCACAAGTCATCTGTCGGATCATGCCATCACATGTTATTCTGTACAGTTGCTAGATGAATATGCTAGGCTTTTTCACGACCCTCACAAACTGCAGGCAGTTGCCCAGAAGGGGGACTTTAGCATGAAGCATGCAGGTGTATAGATATCAGTAGCCCACTGCAATATGTTGTGGCCATGACAGCATGTCGGTCTGCCATCATGTAAGGGCCGCAGAAGGCTTACCCAGCCCAGAGTGTGGCTGAGATGATAGCAATGAATGGCAGAGGCTATGAGAAGGTGAAAGCCGACAAGGAGTGGCAGCAGCTGGTTATGAAAGCACAGCCTCAAGATCGAGGTTCAGAACCACCCCTCATTGCAGTTGCCTGACATCTTTGTCATTCGTGAAGGCTCAGCCCTGTGAACCTATCATATGGAATTGATGCAAGGCAGCTATGTGTTGTTTCTGGTAGACAAGTATCTCACTGCTTCTGCATGGTGCATGCCTTGTTGTACCAGGTCTCAATGAAGATGTCAGACTCTTATCACACCAGGGCGTTCGGCAATACAATCCAAGATGTGAAAGCTCGCTGATGACAGCATGTAGCCATCGAAGGATAGGGTGTCTGCTGGTGTCTGACAATATGTGCAACTATGAGCAGTTGCTGGTAGCTGCATGAAGCAGCATTGTTAGATGCACTCATGGCTGATTGCTGCCAAGCATTTTTGAACTCGTGATGTGGACTCTGCCCAAGGGACACATGCAATCCTTTTTCTATTACGTTCAGATGTTCCACTGCAATAGCCAATGTACTGCAGAGCTTCAGCTGCCTCAGACATCAATGCATGTCCCATTTGGTTACCAATGCAATTCCATACTCAATACTGTGGATGCATTCACACAGGCAACACAGCATATGATGTTACATAATGTATATATTGGTGTTCTGGTGTACAACACAATCAAGCGTGGTGCCATATCACCTTCAGAGCATAATCAGGAATCCTTTGTGCGACTTCAAGAATTATACGTACACCCAATGTGTGCCAGCTTAGACAAACTATTTACTTTCTTGCACATCCTGTTTGCTTTGGCCAACCTGAAGTTGCTCAACGTGAGGGTTGCAAAGTTGCTAAAGATTTCTGTCACGTGTAATTTTGCGCCTGTCACAATTTCCTAGAGTAGCGTAAATCATCTTGCCAGTTTATTCGTGGAAACAAAAGACAGACAGAACCGCAGAGAAACAGTCAGAACAGGGTGACAAAGCGATAGCTGACTACAACGCATGCAGTGCAAATTAACAATTCCATGACAGTGATGCAACCATGACACAACACAATATCACAAGTCATGCATGAACATGGAACACCTGACAGCTTGAAGCTATGTCTAATTGCTTGGCACATTGCTAGTCTGATGCATCAGGTTGTGGGCATCTGACAGCTCAACATGCAAAGCGCTTGGATGCTGAGCAATCACAGAAGCTGAAAATTCATTTTGGGCGTCGCTGTCATCAGAATAAAGACGAAAGCTTCCAGGAGGGGTCGCTGTCAGCAGACGTCGCTGTTCTGTACCTAATGTGATACTCTTGTTGCCTTTGACATGCAGCATCTGTGAGTTCATCCATGCCATTACATCACGCCCCCACTTGGTTGTGAGGAAGAGTTGTGCTAGAATGGCGATCAATACAAACACCAGGTTGACCAGGGGAGCCACCCAGTAACTGTTGAGTTCATTGAAGAAGCCAAAAACTGCCTGCAGGCATGGCATGGTCAGTCAGAGCTTCCACTGATGGGCTTGGAGCAAAATCACATCACAACACAGTGTACTTGCACATGGGGAAGATCCAATCATGCAGGTTGTGCTGACAGACCACAAACCTGATTCCGCATGCCAACAGGCCAACCAAAGCAAACCTGATTACACAGCAAGCTACAAACGATCTACAGCAATGCAAATCGGTAATTTCCTTGTTTGTGCAAAATTGTACAGGCAGTGATGCATACCCCATGAGGCGGCAGCATCTCCATGCAGCCCGCCATGAGGAAGATGTTGACCAGCACTGACACCACAATGGCCACCAGCATGGAGCCATTGGTGAACCAGGGTGCATACAGAGCAATCAGAAACAGGCTCATCACAGCCCCGCCAAGAATGCTCTGCATGGAGTTGTACCTGCATACAGGTTGCATGCTGCTTCACTGTGCATGTGCAACCTGCCAAGTGACATGTGACAATCACCAGAGGAGGAGCAGGAGGATTCACATCTTCAGCCAACCAACTAGGTTGTACAGATGAGCCAGGGTTGTCAGTGTCCTGGTCAGAAGCATCAGTACTAAGTGTTCATCATGGCTAGGCAGTCTGGAACAGACAGACTTGCAATAACACCAGGGGCATCAGCGCGACTGCCAACTGCTTTTGCAGTATCAGCTAGCAAGAGCACAGGCAACAGTCAAACAGACAGGCGCACGTGAGGCGCTGCAGCAAAGCCAGCTATGTCCTATCAGCACAAATGCGCTTGTCATGTCAGCTCGAATGCTGCATGACTGGACGTGACGACAGTGCACAGGGAGGAGATCTGTGCGTACTGCAACACATTCCACCATTTCAATCAGACCAAGCATGACATATTGGCAATCACATTAGCTGCCTTGAGGCCATTCTGGGAGTGAGAGCCAAATGCAGATGTGCGCTGCCACATTTGGTGTACTTGTTGGGCCCAGCCGCGCTAGGTGCCAGAAATCTCACCACTCGTTGAGGGACTCCATGGGAACGTACTCCAAGATGAGAGCACTGCTGATCATGAAGATGGCAGCAGCCAAGCTGACGGCACGTGCGCAGCGAAGGTAGAAGCGGTCAGTCTTGTCACGCCAGGCGCAGCGCTGGATGAAGTCAATCACAACCACAGATGAGGTTGCATTCAGAGAGCTGTCCATGGTGCTCATGGCTGCAGCCAACACACCAGAGATGACCACCCCAGCAACACCTGCACATCCCATTTGCTCTTCAGCATGGCCGTGATGGCTGCCAACATGCATGATATCAAAGTCGCAGCAAACTTCGCTCAGGGCAGCTTGCTGTGAATGCGTGGGAATGATAATAAAGAACCCTGACAGCTTGTCAGGGCTGGCAATGGTCTACGCCACAAAAGCTACCTTTTGTGTTGGCGCCAGACTGAACTACAAGAACAAGGTGCACTGTGTGAAACCACCATGCAATGCTGGTCTGAGATTGACTTCCAGACAACAGCCTGGCTTTGCTTGTGACAAACAGGCTTCACAACCAAACCTCACAGATCTGGGATGTTCTTATGCAGATGGGAAACAGCACAGAGAAGCAAGGAGGAGTACTGCAGGCCGCATGCATAGAATGTGCAGCCTAAAAAGAGGGAAAAAGAAGAACAAAAGGGAAAAAATGAAAGGAAAGGAATGGAAAGGCAGCGCAAGGAAAGGCAAGGAACGGAAAGGCAAGGACTGGAGTGACACAAATCTTGCTGTGCTGAGCAGAAGCCCACCTGGAGGCAGCTCATGCAGAATGAAATTAGGAAATACAGCGTCAGGCAGCAAGCCAGCCACACTAGGACTGGGGAAGGCTCTGTAGAAGGCCCACAGGCAGGTGCCGATGAAGTAGAAAAGCGCCCAGGTGGGCAATGCCAGGCTTCCTGTCAAGCTCATGGCCTTCAACAACTCCTGTACACACCCACAGTATGGGTCAATACAGGGATGGACTCCCCAAAGCATGACCCATGCTGGAGGCAAACTCTTTGGTGCATGGGCCCAATCAGTACAAATGGCAGTGGCTGGCCCACAGAGGTAGAGCATGGTGTGTCAATGGTCCTAGCAAAGGGATGGTTCATGCACGTGTTGCAGGTAGGCTAATTGACATGTAAGCATGTCTGCCTGACGTAGATCCTGCCCTTACAACACCAAGCATGCCCTCATCTGCACTCTGAGTGCTGATAAAGTTGAAGGTGGCTGTGTGCAATGCATGGCCCACTACATCTCTATTGCACACTGTACCTTGTGGTTAGGCACAGCAAGATAGCGCTGCACAGCATCCTGGAAGGTGACGAACTTGGTCAGATAGTGCACAGCTGAGTAGGCCAGGATGGTGGGCACTGTGCGCTCCTCCCAGCTCCACTCTGTTGTGCCCAAACTCAGCTTGTGATGCTGGTTGGCTTCTCTGACCACAGCCCCTGTGTGACCCGGCACCCTCACAAGGATGGCTATGACACTCACTGCCCCGCCCATCAAGAGTATGATAGCCTGCAGGGGACAAGAAGATGGTGATATCTTGCAGGCTTGAGTCAGGTAGCACAGCTGAGACGCTGTAGAAACCTGTTTAGAACACTGATCTCCCTTCAGTATGCATTGGCAGCCTATGTCAGCGTTCAAAGGAGGGATGTATGATTTGCCAGACCCAGTCAGCATAACATAATGCAAACAGATACGTGTGTGTAGAAGACACAGTGCATGCAGAGGTGGGTCTGGGACGATGGTCCAGGTACAGCCATGGCAGTGGAAAGGCTACAATGCTGATCTGTGCCCTGGACAGTGTACCCAGCAGGCCTAGCTTGGTCGTGTTTGGCAAGCCTGTAACATGCATGAGCATGCTATGCAAGCAGCCATTGTTGAGTGTACCTGTCATGATTGCAATGCTGCTTACCTGCAAGACATCTGTGTACACCACAGCTGAAATGCCGCCTGCCATGCTGTAGCAGGTCACAAAGGCTCCAGTGAAGATGATGACCAGTGGCAGGGGAGCATTCAGCAGCATGGAGATGGGGACTGCCATGAGATACAGCGTAGTGCACAGCTTCAACAGCTGTGACACCACATATGTTGCTGCTCCGAACAGTCGGCATTCCAAGCCAAACCGAGTCTCTAGGAACTCATAGACACTGGCAGACTGCAGAGACTTGCGGAAGCGAGGTGCGACCAGCAAAGCTGTGAAGATTGAGATGACTGGATAGAAGAAATCCTTTGTGTACAGCCTGCATGCATGCAGATACGGTTTAAAAGCATGCGCATTGCACTGGCCCTGTGAAAGTTGTTCAGACAACATGAGTGTAAAATTGGACGCTGATTGGTGTTCAGATGCTCTCTGTCAAAGCAAACCCTGGTGTTGCTGATGGCTGAAATCGGGGACGCGTGTCAGCTAGTGATCTCGGAGGCAACATGTATTCACAAAATAGGTCACACCTCCAGTCCAGGATATATGACGTGGCTGGATATGCCAGGAAGGTGACACTGGACATAGTTGTGGACAACAAGCTGAACCCCACTGCCCATCCTGGCAAGCCTCTGCTACCAAGGAAAAAGTCTTCAGTGGTATTGTTGCCTTTACTGAAGTAAGCTCCGAGCCCTGTACAAGGTGGTGTCTGCTGTTGAGAACCAAGCATCTACACAACTGATGACCAGCTGAGCTTTTGACGTGATAAGGAGTTGTCATGCTGCTCTAGCAAAGGTGCCTAGTAGCTTAGATCAGTCCGCCACAGCCAAAAAGGTGATGTTTCGATCTGGCGCTGCTAGAGTCATGCGAAAAATTGCACAAAAACAGGGTGAGACATAAGCCACACAGGTCCAGCTGCCGCACCTGCAGTTAGCACTAGATAGCCAGCAACCACGACATAGTCAAGGATCCTCCACGAAACCATTCCCTGCTAGTCCGGTCTGCAAAAGCCCGTCTAACAGCTGCCATGCACGGGAGCGTCGTCGACACGCGCAGGCGCGACAGTGAGGTGTTGCATGGGAATGCGTCCCTCACGAGATCAATTTCGCACACCTTCGCCTTACTCAGTAAGGCTTACTGTAGGCGAGATAGTCGCACGTGCCTGTACATGTTATCACCTGCAGCTGAGGGAGCAGCTGCAAGATTAGGGTTTACTGCCAACTCGAAAACGCGATCGCGGGAGTGTGTGAGCAGGGCCTCAGGGGTTGCGCCTGAGTGTGCAGTGCAGAGTTTTGGATTCGACAGAGTCGTCACAATACGCTGGCTGCCGCTGGCTGTGCTGTTCATTGAGCTGGTGCTGATAGTTCAGCAGTGATCAAATCTTGACGCAGTGCTCATGGTTCCTAGGCCTTCCCCGCTCGTGCCTCGAATAAACTGGCAAATTTGAGGTCCTGCGTGCATGCCTTTGCAGCATCATAGCCGATTTGGGCACCGCACTTGCTAGCTATCTGAAAATGGCGAGCAAGGACAGCCACCGTCAGACGCGGGTGTCTGCGAGCACCGAGCAAAACTCCAGCAGGTATGGCGTCAGAAAGATGTATCAACAGCTACATGTAAGCCAGGACTTGGGACATCTTCTGAAAGAAGCGGATAACCTGATCAGCTCAGCTCCAGGCAAGCTACCCTTAGGCCTATGACCAGGATGCTGGAACTGGAATCACCAAATGGGTTTTGTAAGATCAGAAACCGTGATCTGTGCAGGCCCTGAAGCCTATCTGTGCAAAGCTAGAATTGAGCTTTGCCATGTTGTGCAAGTTTTGGGCAGGTCAGCTGACAAGGATGATGTTAACTTTGGATGCCAGCAGACAGTCAAACTTGAGCTTAGTCTGAAGCGTCACATGCGCTCAGCAATTCACAGCGCAAAAAAAGGAGCTGAAGAGTTTGCATCCCTGCTGTGTGCCAGGTGATTGCTGCAAGTGTTCCCTTACGCATTATGCTCAGCATTACTCTGCACTGTACGCGCTGCACTGTACAGCAGATTAAGATATGATACCGTGTGCCAGGTTCTATACAAGGCTTGTACAAGCTATCAAGCCAGCTGTCCCACCACTTGTGCTCGCAAGCAATAGAGACAACTGGTCAGACCCTCAAGCTGAACTTGTGGAACAGGTACTTGACTGTTTTCTTGAGTTGTTCTGCATCGGACCCAAATGGCTGCTTTGGTATCTGTCAATGGGCATAAACATATGAGTCTGACCCAAGGGTCAGGTATGCACAGCCCTAGCATACATCCCAGCAATGGCACTGCCGCTTTTGCAGGAGCCATACCTCTGTGACTTTGAAAGATGGCCTGATGAGGCAGATGGATGTCCTGATGCACGCATCATGTTGCTGCGTTTGGAGGTGGTGAGTTTATGGAGCAAGGGTAGGAAGCAGGAAACAGACATAATGGACGATGTGTGTCTGTTACATGGTGTTCTTGAGCTACGCAACGCAGGAATTCGGTACAAGCCATATGAGCGACTCCTCAGTCGATTGGCACAGTTCTTGCAGGTGGGTCCTGGCAAAGCCGTGAAGGCCTACAAGCAGTGCATTGTTGCATACACTGATTGGCGCACGGCGTACAAACTCCTGAGGATTCTTAGATGCACTATGGACTGATGCATTCTGTTTGCTGCATTCTGTTTGCTGCATTCTGTTTGCTGCATATTGACATGAAGCCAAGGTAGCAAAACCATGGTTGCGAAGTATGCAGGAAGGCATATGCGGCCATCAGCAATTGTCAGCGCTGGACACAAGAAGGCGCAATCTGCAGGAGAAGCATCGTGCCTCCAACATCTCTCACAAAGCTGCTGCACAGAGTAGAGTGGAGCGAGTTTTGTCAGGGACAAGTCACAATCACAAGCTGACCATTCAGCAGGTCAGATGCATCCTGTTTTGTGCTGTTGTAATCCTGCTTTCTGATAACTATTTAGGCATGTGCTTGCCCATTTTCAAATGCAACTGGCATGGGCTATGCAGGTGCTAGAGTATGCCCAAGACTGGGTGAAGAGTGACTTGGTAAGCATTGCATGTGGCACAAGCTATGAGACTTCAACTGATCCGAGACATGCTGTGTGGCGCTCAGAGCATCCTTTACACGTGACAGTTGTTTGTTGTATTGGGAAAGTGATTATGCTTGCCATTTGTTGACAGCAACATGGATATCAGGATCGAAGTTTCAGCTATGAAGGCAGATGCTTATACCGTTTAGTCTTTTTGGCAGACCACACTATGCCACATGTGTTGTCCACATTGATGCAAAGTGTCGCGTAGACATGACAAAACAACATTGGGTTGTGGAGCTTTCACCTTGCATGCAGAGCGGTCAAGATTGTCTGCCTTGTCTGCTGAACCTCACTAAGGTGTCCTTGGAAATGATGAAGCGAGACGCAGAAGGTCTAGCGTCAGATGAGGTATGTCAGAATGAGGTATCCTCTGTATCCTTCTCCTCCTCATACATCTTGATGTCATGTCCAGCTATTCTAATGCATGTGTGGGACAATGGTCAAGTGTCATGATTCACAAGATTGACATGCCGCTTACTTTCTGCTTGTGCATCTGTTGCTGCTGAGCATCAGTTGAAATCTTGCCTGCAACGCAGGCATATGCTACGCTTGCGGCAGAGCCTTACCCTGGCGATGTCAAGCGCTTCTCATGGGTGCTGCCCCAGATGAGCCCCCACAGTTTCCATCTTTGGCCTGAGTTGAATGACACTCTGAGGCAGGAAACAGTCAAAAGGGTACATGAAGTAAGATTGCTGGCATTGCTCTGCTGCCTGCCTGCCCTGCCTGCCCGCCCTGCCTGCCGGCTTGCCTGCCTTGCCTGCCCTACCTGCACTGCCTGCCTGCCTGCCTGCCTGCCTGCCTGCCTGCCTGTCTGCCTGCTCGCCCGCCCGCCTGCCTGCCTTCCTGCCTGCCTCCCTGTCCGGGAGATGCCGTTGATGTGTCATGGTACCTGAATGTGTACCAGAGACCAAGAATCTGTCTTCCTGGTGCAGGGGCGCACAAGAGACGAGGACCTGGAGGACAGCCAGCAGCCACTGAGCTTTGTAAGTCAGGTAACAGGAAATCAAATCACAGGGCTGAACACAGGGCTTTGTCACTTTGCTGCTATGCTGCTTTTGCAACAGCAAGAGCCAAGGCAGTCAGATGCATCACTAACAGCGCTCTAGGAAAGATTGCTGATCTGATCGAGCGATGTGTGTGTGTTTGTTGGTCTTCTCTGCACCTTGTAAGTCAGTCACTGCGTCTACATCACTGTGGACATGCGCACATCTTCATAATGTGAGGCAGTGATGACGTTTACAGCCAATGCAAGGTTCCCATGTAAACGTGTGTCTGACGTGTTCTCTGCTTTCTCATCTCATAGGTGGCAGAGGGCAGATGGGGCAGATGGCCAGGTCAAGCACCACTGAGGCTGCCACCTGTCACTAGCCCTACTGATCTCAGGAAGCACTTACAGACCCAGTCAGCCACATACTCCGCGACGCCGCTAGATGAGATGCCTGCTGGCTTGAACAACAGGTGATTGTAAGGAACGTGGTCCAGCTCAAATCACAGCTGCCTTGCGATCATCTATTGCTGTGTGTATCTGCTCTGCTCTGTGCATCGTCCCTGCAGTGTTCACTGTGCTGCAATGTGCACAGCTGATAGTCTGTGCAGCTGTCCTGGATTTCCAGACGCGACTGTGGTGCTCAGAGTGCAAGTCTATAGTGCTTACTGTCCTGCAGGAGTGGCTACATTGGGTTTTCCAAGGAGCTGCAGAGCAACAGTTGCATGACAATCGGTCTGCAAGCAGCAACTGATCTGTACCTCTACCACATCTCAGCTGGTGAGTGTTTGCACCTGCATGTGCTTTGCTTTCTGCTCTTCAGTGGCTTATGAACAAGATGCATCATCTGCTCACTGCTGCAGCTGCTGCTGGCGTCACTGGACTTCTTCAAGAGGGCACGCCTCTATCATCGGCCTTTCAGAAGCCCATGTTGTCAGCCCAATTGAGGATGTCAGAGGTGAGTGGCCTGCCCAAGCCTGCCTGTTGATGTTCCAATGCTGTCTGCACTTTGTTAGAGTTAGTCCAGCCTCCTCTGTAGACACTGCATAAGGGTTTGCTTGTGTGTGTTTCATGCTACAGAGGTAGTGAGTGATAGGCAAGTCCTGCCTTGCTAGGACACTACACCAACAAACTGTCAAGCCCCATAGGCCTGACTGCAAAACGCATAGCGTGACAGTACCGGTTCCAACCATGGTGTTGCTTCTTATGCAGGTCAAGCAAATCTGCGGGCGCAGTACTGACAAACTCATACAGAATCGTGGTCAATTGCTTGTGAGCCTGGCTGAGCAACTAGCAGAGCATGCTGGCACTGCTGAATCAAGAAGTGCTCTGGATGCCACCTTGACAGCTCTTCAGTGCCTGGAGCCACCCCCAGTGTATAGGATAGAGGTCAGGAACCTTGCCACTTGTTTACAGCGCCTGCTTTGGATTACTCCAAAAGCCATCCAGCTGCACTGGTGGATGTTTATGACTGGTAGTTTTTGAGCTGTTACGCTGACATATGTATGCCATGTATTTGCACAAATTGTCCTTGGAATTGCTGAGCTGCAGAAGTGATGACGTGATGATGACGTGCACGTGAATGCTGCAGTCCAAACTGGAGGGAAGGAGCCTGTCAGCATCTGAAGGGATGATGGGCGTCTCTGAGTTTGCACATACTCCAGACCAATCCTGGGAAGGCTTCAACATGGGCATCATTGACAATTACGTCGCAGAGCATTGTAAAGACATCCACACAGAGACCATCTGGTGGGCGCAAGCCAGACAAAGATTCACTGTCCAACAGGTAATGAACACAGAGCAATAGTGACTTGACTGCAATTGTCTTGACCATGTACCTGAGTGTGCCTCAGGGCGCACCACCTGGCAAGTCTGGAGCTAGCTTGACATTCCAAACCAATCGCAACTTTCATCTTCTGTGATGCCACTGTATGCCGTCACACCTCGTATGGTGAGCAAAACCACTTGTGAACATGTTTCCTTGTCAACACATCGAGTCAGTGTCAGACCCTGACTTGAATGCCATCCTGCAGATGCGTGGTGCTCTTCTGGATGAAGTCATGGCAGCAGTACATTTGCTGATGGACAGCCAGCTGTTCAGCTGCGGCATAGCAGCCGCCATCAGCAGCCACATAAGGCAGCGTCTGGGGCCCAACTTCAGCTGGCACGACTTTGGTGATAGGGTCTACATGGAACATGCAAGCCTGTTGGATCTGGAGCCTCTGCAGGAGCTGCTGACCTTCCTGTGGACACAGCTAGGGCTGAAGATGCACTTACTGGATCCATACATCAAGGCACATCAGCTGTTGCGCCACCCAGTGAGCTACCTAGAGCTGCAAACTTCATAGTGGCCACGCATACTGCCATGACTTGAAGTTTGGCTTTGACTTCAGGATGCACTCTGATATGGCATGGAATTTGTCTATGACTTCACCATGCATATTGCTATGGCATGAATGTCAACATTGACTTCACCATGCATTCTGCTATGGCATGAAATGCGACTTTGACTTCAGCATGGTCTTCTGCAAGTGGCATTCCATTGTTGAGAGGTTGGATCACACTTTGAGCTACGATGTGCTGCGTTGTCATTCTCATTCTGTGCGTGCTTTACATGTCAAACATGTAAGTGAACAGGATACACCACATACGTATATGCAGCACACACTTACGTGATTGAAATGCAGGGTCCAAATGCTCCTTACTGTGCATTGGAGGTGCATCCTGGCAATTTGGTGCAGTACAGCACTCACTACTTGGAGCAAGTATGCAGTAACTCTGGCTCACAGAATGGTGCAGCTGATCCACAAGAGGCTGCACCAATATCAGCTGATCAGGTATACAAAGCTCCATCTGCCTTTCGCCCAAGCGACTGACTGTTTGTCATACCTAGCTTGTTGTGTGTGATGCAAGGATGACTCACATGCAAGTGCATAGCTTGCATGGTGCAAGGCATGCTGTACCGTGGTATAACGTGTGCTGCGTCGCGCAGCTATGCACCTAGTGATGCACAAGATGCTTGCAAGCAGCAGCGTATGCTCAACACGCAAGGCACAAATTGCAGTGACTGGCACGCAACAGCACCATCTGCCTGGATTGTAAAGACACAGCCACAATTCTTGCTGTCAAAGCAGTCAGCATCTACTTGAACTGAAGGAGTTCTGTCTGCTGCAGTCAATGGCTGACAATGTGAAAGTACACGCATTTATACACCACATCTTCCATCTGGTGCCATCTGATTTGGGTTCAGCAGACGACAGAACCTTACCAGGGTGTCGCTCTACCTTTGCGCTGCAGCATGCTATGGAACATGCCCTTCAACAGGTATTTAAGACCTCTTCACAGCTATGCCTGTGCATGCAGTCTACTAGACTGCCCTGAGTCCATGTGTCAGGCTACTGGAGATTTTCCTAGCATCATCGGACACTTTGGCAGATTCAGGGTACTTTATTCTGATGATACAGGCAATTCTGTCTTGCAGGAAGCAAAGATTGCGCGAGTTGTGTCAAAATGCTTTTGCATTGAAAGAGAAGCCCAAGATGTTCTGAAGACCCTTCAAGACCGGCTTCCAAAGTCGACAGTATGTTTGCATGCTCATTGCCTAGTGAATTCCCAACATGCAGTGCTGTGTTCGATGATATGTAATGCTAAAAAGAGCTGATGGGTATCTAACTTTGCTGTGCAGCCAGACGTCCCTTATGACCAACTAGCAATGGATCAGTACAAAAAGCTTGTTGAAGGTAAACAATGTAGTGTGCAACGACTGCTTGTAAGAAATCTGCTATAGGCAGTGTAGTTTGTGTGTTTTCTCTCTCTGCCCCTGCTTAGCAGTTCACCATTTGGGATGCTGATTGCAGACATGCTCTCTGCTGGCAAGAGCTTATACAAATGCCACTGCAATCTCTTGCTCGACACATCACAGGATCAAATGTCAAGAGCGAAGTCTGCCATACACAAGTTGGCTTCGTAAGTAGACAGTCTTCCATGTTGCTTGCTGACACAACCAAGTTTCTGAATGTCTCCCTGTAGTGAAAGCAACTCATGTGTTTGCTCAGGCATGCTGTCCAGGGACTACACTTGCATCTCAGTACATCTGCGCTCATCTTTCCGTGCCTGCAAGCTTTGTAACACCTGCTTTTGTGTGCAGAATACATGCAGAGACAGTATATAACATGCAGTCTGAAGAAGGGTATCAACCTCTGGAGCTCGCTGTGTCAGCTAACAAGAGCCTAGTACATGCAATGGTAAACACAAATGTGAATACTGGCGGTCTGTGCCAATCTCCTTTGCTGTGTTTGTCCTGCATTGCGGTTGGCAATCACAAACCTAAAATGTTTGCGCGCAGAGAGTTTGCCTACAGATGTTGGAGGCTGCACAAACAAGGCGTCAGGAGCAAGATGCAGGGGCACTTCCTTCACTAAAACAATTTGAAGGTCAGCATACTGTTGTCTGAGTAACAGTCACATCACAGGTGCTGTTGCTCTATTAGCACTGGTGTTCATGACCAAATGTGATGGTCCTGCTTATTTGCGTTCATGCAGAACATGTCTGCAGCACTAGGGTGTTTGATTGTGTGAAAAGTTCAGTTTCAAGTCACACTGTAGCCCGGTCATCAATCAGCATCTTTGCCATGTGTGTGTTGTACCTCACATTGCTGTTATATCTACTGAAGCAGGTCATGGAGGCTGCTGATATGGCATGTTACCTGCAGATGCGTTCAAGGCGCGCCCATCAGCTTCAGACGAGACTGAGTAAGACTCATGTTGTCAGCAAGGATGCAAGTGCACTCTGCTGCTGCTTGTTTGACCATCTCTGCAAGCCTCTGCTCTGACTTGTTTGACCTTACTGTGCATGAGAGCACTTCACTTTCATTCAAGAGATGCCATCCCTGCATGGTGCTTTTGTGACGTTTTAGATTGGCCAATTTTGATATTCACCCTTGCTCTGCTTTCTGACCTGCAGATGGCTTACTAATGCCTGGCATGTGATCTGAACTGCGTCACGTCGGGCATGTATGCAGAGCTGTTGGCGGCGACTGCTTTACAGCCATGGTCAGTCATGCCTTGGAGAGCTTTCAGTCACATGTAGGCCAACATGTGAAACCATTGATGCTGCTGATGGACGCACTTGCTGTCCAGCACAAGGTCCTGCAAAAGTAAGCTGCCCTAACCACTATGCATTACCATCACACTTCATCCTGTTGAACTCAATCCAGGTGTTTGAAAATTGGCCACACCAGTAGGTCAGCAAGCAGAGTGAGCAGGCTTTGATTGCCCACCTGAAATATGCAAAAGCCAGGGCTCTGCTGGCGTCCAGCCGTTTGCTCTCCCAAACACGTCATGTCTGCAGTGCTTTAATGCATGGTAGAGGGCAAAAGCCTCAGCAACAGCCCCAAGAAAACCCCTCAACTGGGTTTCCCGCGTGTTTTTAGATGCCCTGGTGGACCCTGAGCATGAGACTACCATGTATGCTGTGAAGAAGCATGCCATACTCTCTCTCCAAAGAGAGGGTGCAGCAGTCACACGCATTTCAAATTTTTCTGGGGACTGTTCACAATTGTGCTGGGGACTAACATGTGTCTTGCACAGATGTTCTGCACCCACCCAACTGCCTTCGCCAGCTCCACTATCTTGCAACACGGTAATGCTGTTGAATGCAGGACTGTGAACAAGAGCAGATGCAAGGATGTTGAGCCAGAGCTTCTGAGGGCTCACACAGCAGCCCTACAGCAGGATCTGTCTGATCGTGCAAGAGAATTCCATGGTAAAATGCAGCCGCGACTGCAGATGCTACATGTTGTGTAGAGTGCAGGGCTGCTGTGACCTAGATCACCTTTCATACATAGCACATCAACATCAGGGCTTCACTGGTGGGTCACTTCCTGCAGATGCTGCCAAGACGCGAGCTGCAGATCAGAAGATGCAAGAACTGATTGCTGCTGAAGAGAAGCCTCAAGCCAAGAAGAAGTCCAAAAAGAAGAAGGTGAGGCACAGCTGCCATGGATCAGTAATCATGCACTTTCTGGCGCTGTTGTACGCTCCTCACACCTGTCATGTTGACTACTTTGACCATCACGAGACCGCTAGTCCTGATGAAGCGTTGATCATGATGGGCAGACCGTTGGCGTGCAGGCTGCTAAGCAACCCAAGGAGAAGCAACAGCAGGCAAAGCTGCAGCCGGAGGCACAGAAGCAGCAAAAAGAAGAGAAGGCAGCTGCTGCTACGGCTGCTGCTGCTGCTGCTGCTGCTGCTGCTGCTGACAATGATGATGATGCCGACGATGACAAATCGGAGCCGGTATGTTCTATACACTGTTTATCTCAACAATCACAGCTTGATCTTGAGTGATTGTAGTTTTATGTGTCTACACAACAGTTCATCAGATTTGCTGTAATGTTGTGTCAATTGCAGGGCTGGATCAACAAGGTCTCAACAGTCATTGATAATTCTGATGAGCACTTCAAAGAGGTTGACTTTGAAAGGTATGGTGACCGTTGACCATGCTCTATTTACTGCAACGTTGTAGTGTTGTGAACTGCAGCTGCTGCATCAAGGGCATGCTGATGCTGCAGCAGCTGCCGTTGTATTTTGCACATGCCACCCTCAGTATGCTGTACAACAATGAGTGCCATGCATGTCACTGTGTCTGCCTATGTGTTTGTCTATGTGTCTGTCTGCCTACCTGTCTGTCTGGCTTGC
>JAABUU010003804.1_pt1 | contig 18694 bp, 20 predicted proteins | sample 5559301 | NCBI WGS metagenome assembly JAABUU01 (sample SAMN10711884, study PRJNA513360) | rock metagenome | isolation source: Antarctica rocks | place: Antarctica: Victoria Land, Richard Nunatak white | reverse complement strand
GTGAACTCTGCGTCCCGGCCGTGGAAGTGTATCTCGAACTGGCGAATCGCTCAAGCCGGTTCGCGGGTCCCGCATCTGACCGTCATTCGTCCCGGCGTCTACGAGCGGCCGCTCTTGCTACTACTTAAGCCACGTGCCGCCATTCACGACTGCGAAGGGCGTTCGACCATCACCACTTCACTCCACGTATCAACCGGCTAGTTCTCCGCCGTAGGAATCCCTCCCCTCCACGGTCCCAGAACTGGCCGTGAACGCGCATCGTCTGTGGTGTCTGGCTCGGCTTCACAACATGTCCCGTTGCGGAAATGTCACGCAGGCTGTACAAAGAATTGGGACGCTGTGTATATGTACTATACTGCCAGAGTTATTCTAGTAGGTAGCTATTTGGAGACATGAAGAGTGTTCCCATGCAGCTGGCTTCTACATGCGGGAGTCCGAGCCCGCTAAGGGCACTTGAGAAAGCCCAACTTCATCGGAGGACGACACGACTTTGTTGCCACTGTTGACTGCTGGCTGTTGGCGTTAGGCTGCGGTCGCTCGCCATATAACCTAGGACTCAATCGTCTCCCCTTTGACGATAGCTATCAGTGGATCGCGCTTGCCAGCTTCGCTAGTTCTCGTGCGTCCGAGTGCTCTTCTGGCGGCTTCCTCACAGCTCCGTACCTCTCCTTCGTCCTCCCTTCTAGATGTTCAGTGTCGTGTACTCAGGGCGCCCGTACCCTCCACATCGTCATTCCACACAATCCTCACCGCTCTGAAGCTTACGGAACCCAGATCAGGATGGGAGGAACCATCCACCTCGAACGAGCTGAGTTGCTCGGTGCATGATTTGATCCTTCCGGATCTTCATTTTGAGCTTTGTTGTCCTTAGCAGTCAGTGCCTGTAGAAGTCTTCACCAGGGCAGCTTTTCGCTTACTTGTGATCAATGAAACTGGAGGTAGTTACGAGCTCTGATGACTATACTGTAATCCAAACATTGCTCCCAGAGGTTTCTCGAAGTGACACAGGCTCGAAGACTATCGGAGCCCTTCCCAACCGAACTTAGTCCAGGGCGCGACGGCGATTGCTCGTTGAGCATCCGCCAATCGGCCCGTACCAACATACGCTTCACATAGGTCTTGTGCGCCGAGCGAACCCCTCGGTGGTACAGATCTTGTGGCCGTCAACAGCGCCATATCCGCCGGAAACGTTGCCTCAGAGAGGGAAGCTAGCTCGCTCCATCCATGCGGCTTGGACGGGGACAGCACTATATTATTGGTCACTTCGTGTCGCATCCCAAGATCCTTGGCGACAGGACCGTAACCGAGTGCAGCAACGGCTGCTAGCAGCTTTTCGAGCTGGCGCTGTTGGTGGAGAGATATGTCGCCCTTTGCTCTCAAAGCGTGCAAGTCCGACGTCACGGCCTCGATGGTCTCGGTGTCTTTGTCTAATAGGGCAATGACACCGAGCAAAGTGATCGCTTCGACATGCCCTGTGTTCTTTTCGACGCAATCGATGAGCTGATCTCGCGCTATGCGACGGTGCTGCTCGCCGCCTTTCGCCCATAGGACTTGCGCCAACAGACATACGATGTCCGGCGCACTGTCACTCTCTTCAAGGGCCGCTTGGAACATTTCGACGGCTTGATCCATGGCTCCGAGGTGGTAGTGAGCCAGGCCTGCCGTAAGGTGCGCTGACAGTCGGCAGTTCCGACGAGCGCCAGAGTCGAGGAAGGCCCCTTCTTCGTCCGCCGACAGATCTAATGCTGTTTCGGCGTTCTCGGCGGCTGGGCCGTACTCGTGGCTAGCGAGCTGTATCCGAGCGATGTCGCCTTTCGATTGGGCGAATCGGGCGACTGACGACGCTGATTCAGAGACTTCGTACTCTGCTTCGACGTCCGAGCAGATGGAAGACAATGTATCAAGGGCGTCGGTGTAGTTGCCTATCCGCTCGGCGAAGAGCGCTGCAAGGTGCTGATACGGAAGATCTGCAAGGTTTTGTGCTCCTAGCTGTTTCAAAGCGAAGAGCGGCTGGACGAGATTGTGAATACTGTTTGAAGCAATGGGAGAAGATAGCATAAGATCGAACGTTGACAGAGCATAATGGCGCTTGATGAGTGATGATGTTGAGTCGGCAATCTCGAACGCGTGGGTGAACAACATATGGGCTTCCTTTACATCGTTTACAAGGAGTGCGAGGAGACCTTGTCCAAGCCACGCATGAGCGTAATCTGGGTCTGTGGATTGCGCACGTGTGAATGCATCGTTCGCAAGTTGGTAATCATTCTGGAGTAAGTACAGCGTGCCCAGGTTGGTCCAAACCCGGGGGCTCTTATCATTAAGGTACAGGCTTCGCACGAAAGCGTGCTGGGAAACCTTAGGGCTCAGTTGCGTTGTGACCACACCAAGTGAGTCCCAGAAGTCCGAGTTGCCAGCTTCCAGCTCGATGGCGCGTTTGAAGGACCGCATGGCAGCTTTCAAAAACCTCAAAGGCTTTTTCTGCCCTGGTGGTCGAAGTTGACTGTCCAAACACACATGCGCTCGATGTTCTGCCCATCCAAGGTTGTACCATGCGACAGCTTGGGCGTGTGGGTCCCCAGTCGACGCGTAGATTGCACGCTTGTGTGCAAGAATAGCAGCATGCACACATCGTGTCATTTTCGACGACAAATCCAGCCCTGCACTATCAAGCGAAGAAAGTACCTCCTTCCCTACATTGTCAATGTCAACGAAAAGCTCGTACTCCTGCAGATCGATGTTGAATTCTAGAAGCCCCTTCACGTTCTCCAAGGGAAAGTCTGCCGTATGAATTTGTGCCCAAGACATAATTGAACAACTATCTCCCACCGCTTTCCATAGGTTGAAGACGTTTGCTTGTTTGTCCGAGATACGCCCAGCGACCTCGATAGCTTGGCTGGCATATTCCACGGACCGTCCGAAGAAGCCCAACTCAATACTGTGCCAGCCGGCTTCGATCAATGTCTGGAGCAATGCAATGTAAACACCGAACTCGTCAGGGCGTAGTGTCAAGACTTGTTCGTAACCAGCAATCGCCTCAGTGTGGTCGCCCAGTTCTCTTTTGACATTGGCAAGCATGTACTTTGCAAACCAACCCTCGCCAGCGTTCTTCTCTTCAACCTCGGCCACAAACTCCTCTGCTTGTTGAAAGGCCTTTGTCGCTGCAATGTATCGACCGGAATTGTGATAGCTCTCACCAAGTCCGATCCACGAGTGATAGTCGCTGGGTGAGATCCTCAATGCTGCCTGAAAAGATACAATGCTTTTGGCGTACTCATGTTTATTCAGCTGTACGACACCCAAGGCTGCATATGGCCAGCTGACCCCTTTCTTTTTAGATCCTGGTGCAGGTCTCACCTTCCCAGAATCGACAACCCTCTGAGCGACGACTTCCACGAGATCCCAGTCAGCCTGATCAGCAAAGCCCCGAGCCAGACGTTCGGCAGCCTCAACCTCTAACGCCGAAAGCTCAAAGGCTTTCTGGAAGCATTTCCTGGCTCGCTTCTTGTCTTTGCCATAGTCTGCGTAGTATATGCCGAGGCTGGTATACGCGGGGCCAAAGTTCATGTTCGTCTGCAGCGAAGCTAGGAATCGCGCGTAAGCGCCGTTACGATTTCTCCGAGCGGCCTTGGACGGATCTAAAGTCCACAGACAGATGCCAATTCGATATAAGATCAGAGCCTTCAATTCGCGTGTCCGGCTATCAATGGCCTTGATTGATGTAAGACAATCTTCCAACTCTTTCAAGCCTTGTGCGAAGTCACCCTTTAAGGCTATGCACCACGCTGCCTCGCATCTGACTCGTACGTTTTCTGGGTCGTGAACGAGTGCTCGTGAGAAGACTTCTATTGCGTCGGCATAATCTTCTTGCTCTTCCAGTATCAAGCCTGTACCAATAAGCGCAGCGGTCAAAGTCGGCTTGCGCTTCAAAATGTTTTCAAAGAGCGACTTTGCTTCAGGATGGTTCTTTGGCGACTGAAAGTGTGTTAAAGCGGAAGCTAAAGTAACATTAATAGAATCAAGATTATCCTGAAATGTGAGTCCTGATTCTTGTGCAGCGGTGGCTACTAAGGCCTGTGCTTTTCTGGATACATCAATTGCACTTTCAAACTCTTTCAGAAACAAGTGATACTCCCCCATAATCCGATGGGCGAGGACCGATGAAGAGCTCTCTTCAAAGCCCTCGGCTATCAGCAGAAGACAATCCTCGGCATTGAGTGTATTATCCTGATCGACTTCGTTGACATCCACTTTGCTCGATTCGGCGGTCGCGGGGAATGGAGATATTTCACTCTGAAGGTAGCCTTGCAGCACTTTGCCCAGACCGAGCTCAGGGAAGAATTCAACGAACTCCTTCAATATACCCGCATCCAAATCCGCCAATGTCTCACTGTCATTCCATTCAAGCTTAATCTGCCACGCAAGCGGGAACGGGTGTTTGATGATGACCATATCACGAGCCAATCTTTGAACCTGCTCTCGCTTCTCAGCCTTCTTCTGTGAGGGTAGCACGAGGAGCGTATCGTAGGCGTGCTGCAAGAGCTTCTCCTCGTACTCTCGACGGATCTCGTCATCAATTGACCAGTCAACGATCTTCTGATATATCTCCTCCACTTTACTATCAGTGAAGACCTCTCTTTTCACTTCTGCTGTGACCTGTCCGATCTTCGCACCAAGCCTAGTTCGACGTTCTCCGATCTCCTTGTTCACACGCTCCTTTTCTTGAGCCTCCAAAATCTCGGCTACCTTGACATAAGTATGAGTCGGGTATGGAATGCGTCCCTCAAGAAAGTCGTAGATGCTGCTGTTGGGAAGTAGCACCTCAAGGGCGCGCTTGTACTGTGCTCGAGAGCCATGTTTTTTAACGTAGAGAATGTAATTGTCTATGACCGTCTGGCACCGAATTCTGTCATCCCTGCAGTATTCCTAGGATCAGCGTTGACAGGTATGCCACGAATTCTAGGACCGCACGCTTTCAAAAAGATCTCTGCCAGTCGCACAGCGGCATTATTGTAGTCGTCGATCGATATCCCATTCTGTCGCTCAAAGCAGCTCACCAGTCCTTGCCAAGCTAGGGCCTCATCTGGCTTGATCTTCGTCGCCTCTGTATAGGCCTTTCCGGCTTCGTCATCCTTATTTTGTTTGTCCAGAGCAAGACCGAGGAAAACCAGTCTATAAAGATGACACTATGAGCGTGCCGACCAACCAAAATATCATATAGTGCAGAGATGAGACCACTCACGCATGGTAATTTCGGGCATCTGCTTCAAGCACTTTTCGGGCCCGAGCAACAGCTTCGACATAATCATGTGCATCCAGAGCAGCTTTTGTAGCCTTGAGAGCTGCCTTTACTGCTGACATAATTGCTGTGATTGCGAATCAAGCATTGAATTGAGTATATCACGCTTCCGCCAACGTGATTCCATCGGCAAGTGTCCGTTCGCATGAAGCTTCGGAACGGCCCTTACAAGTTATTGTGATTAGGGTTGAAGGTGATAACTAAGGTAACCACTTGTACCTACAGCCGTTCCTAAAAAGAATGTGTCAACGTGCAGCATGGAATTTTCGCAACTTTGTTTTTGAAAAGCATGTCAGAACATCACTGATGTTATTTACACAACACAACATATATTTTTGTTAATCTGAATAGACAGAATCCTTAAATATATATAGATCTATTATTTGCTAAATGTGTATAGAAAAATATAAAGAAATAACAATGTTATTGAGCAAACTTCAATATCTAAGGTCTGACTGTAACAGGCGGCAGTTTTTGATAGAAATTTGTATGTAAATTTTGCTTATTTCATAGATTATACTTGCATTTATGAAGCAATATACTTGAAATTTGCAAGAATAAAAGAATTTTATATATATAATAATTCTGTCTATTCAGATTTTTGATATAAATTGTTGTTGTAGTTAAATAAGTGTTTTTTAAGTGTAAATACTGCTCTGTTGTGCGGACTTGATCAAGACATTTAAATATGTTGATAGCATTATTATTTCTTTATATCTTTTCATGAAAATTTAACAATCAATAGATCTATATATATGTAAATATTCTGTCTATTCACTTTTATAGAAACTATTCATTTGTTGTGGGTTTAACACAGAAATGCTGTGTTTTGACATGCTTTTCAAAAACAAAGTTGCAAAAGTTCCATGCTGCACGTTGACACATTCTTAAGGTATTATAATGGTTTATGGCAATTCCCGAAACCGGGATGATGACGCCGCTGCCGACGCCACGAGAAGCTCCATGTGTTGATGCAGAGGTCACCTAGGCGTGGATTCTTTCTAGTTTCTGACATTTGCAATCAACGATACTAGTCGGGCTATGAGAACCCGTGGGACTCTGTATTCAATAAGGTAGTATAATGTCTCCGGACCCTGACTAGACGAAATAGAACTCCAGTTAAAACGATCAGCCCGCTGGTCACCAATCCGCATAGCCTACCGAGCTTGTACACGACGACAAATGACTTCCTTACGTCTTAGAATTGAGGGGTCAAGATTTCGGGATCAGGCCAACCGTGAGGTAACCTTGCGCGGCATCAACGTCGCTGGAGATGCCAAGTTCCCGGCCAGACCAGACCAGCCCTCGCATAAACCTGACGAATTCTTCGATGGTGATGATGTGTCTTTCGTCGGTAGACCATTCGCGGTGGAGGAGGCACATACGCATTTTTCGAGACTAAGGGCATGGGGCTACAACACGATCCGGTATCTATTCACCTGGGAAGCCATCGAGCATTCTGGACCCGGGAGATATGATGAGGAATGGATACAACACACAATCAAAGTTCTGAGGTTGGCAAGGAAATATGAATTCTATATTTTCATGGATCCGCACCAAGACGTCGTACGTGCGACTCCACTTTGAGCCGCGTAGTGGCCGATCATATAGACATCTAATGTTCTATAGTGGTCAAGGTTCACAGGCGGGTCCGGTGCCCCTATGTGGACGCTCTACGCCATGGGCCTCAAGCCACAGGGATTTCCAGCTACAGAAGCCGCCATGGTTCACAACACCTATCCAGAACCTGATAAATATCCAAAAATGATATGGTCTACAAACTATTACCGCTTGGCCTGTCAAGTAATCTTCACACTATTCTTTGCTGGGAAAGATTTCGCACCGAAGGCTGTGATTGATGGGAAGAATATCCAGGATTATTTACAGGACCACTTCATTGGCGCCTGCAGGCACTTGGCTGATCGTATCCACGAGGCAGGTGATCTGGAGAACGATGTGATTATTGGGTGGGAAAGCTTGAACGAGCCCAATCGAGGACTCGTGGGCTACCAAGACATCTCGGTCATACCCAGCGAACAGAAATTGCAGAAAGGGACTTCTCCAACAGCGTGGCAAGCTATGTTGACAGGCTCAGGGAGATCTTGCGAAATCGATACCTGGGACTTCGGCGGCTTGGGGCCATACAAATCTGGCACTACGTTAGTAGATCCCAAAGGAGAGACTGCGTGGTTACCAGCGGATTACGATGACACCAAGTATGGATGGAAAAGGGGCCCAGACTGGAAACTCGGCGAATGTATCTGGGTACAGCACGGCGTTTGGGATCCTGTGAATGACCTTTTGTTGAAAAAAGATTACTTTGCCAGAAACCCCAGAAACGGCGAGAACATTGATTATGAGTACTTCACCAATACCTATTTCATGGATTTCTACAGAAGATACAAGGCTGCAATCAGAGGCGTACACAGCGATGCGATAATGTTCTGTCAGCCTCCGGTACTGGAGATCCCACCTTCGCTCAAAGACACAAAAGACGACGACCCAAATATGGTCTACGCCCCTCACTACTACGACGGTATCACATTGTTGACAAAGAAATGGTGACTCAGATGACGATAGACTACTTCCCCTTGACTCCATTGCTGACGCTTGACTAGGAATCGCTACTGGAACGTTGATGTATTTGGCGTGTTGCGCGGAAGATATTTATCTCCTATATTCGCCATCAAGGTCGGCGAAACAGCAATCAGGAACTGTCTTCGAGATCAACTGTCGGCCATTGGGAAGGAAGGGAGTGATTACATGGGCAACCATCCTTGTGTCTTTACCGAGATTGGGATACCTTTCGATATGGACGACAAGTACGCCTACAAAACGGGCGACTACACAAGTCAATCGGCTGCCATGGATGCAAATCACTTTGCATTGGAAGGCTGTGGGATGAACGGCTATACTTTGTGGGTCTATATGACAATGGTATTCCTGCCCCGACTTTCAGATATAGCCTGCAGCAACAGCTGACCTCGCTCCGCAAGAACAACCATGGCTGGGGTGATCTGTGGAACGGTGAGGATCTCTCGATCTACTCGCTAGACGACCGACCGTTACCCGCATCGCCCTCGTCACAATCATTGATAACAAAATCCGCCGATCAGTCCGTCTCAGCTGTGGATGAAACTCCGCAGGCCTCTTCACCAAGTCAGTCATCATCAAGGTCGACTATATCACCTTCGAATCTCAAAGCGACCCTCTCCACGCCTTCAATTGCATCGCAACGTTCCACCACGCCTGCAGAGCTCGCAAACACTCCTGGATATCGAGCTGCAGAAGCCTACGTACGACCGAGCCCTCGAGCGACGGTAGGAAACGTTACGGCGTATGGTTTCGACCTGCGGAACTGCACTTTCACCCTTACCCTGAATTCAGCCTCCGCAGCAACTGAGCAAGCGCCGACCGAGATATTCCTACCAGCGTTCCACTTCCCTCGGGACAAAGCCCAAGTGGAGGTGAGTGGAGGGAAATGGAGTATCAGTGTAGATGGTCAGGAAGGAGCCATACAGGTATTGAGGTGGTGGCATGGCAACGGCGACAACACTATGACTGTTCGAGGGTTGATAAGGCGGCAAGCGGTTGCGCTTGGAAACGAAGAGGATGATGGATATCTGGAACAATGCCAGCAAAGCAGGTGTAACATCATGTGAGGATATTACGATTGTCCAGAAAGTATGCCAAATACTCAAGCTGCTGAGTCTTGTCTATGTTGCGAAAGGGATCCTAACTAGGCATGGGTTTCAGTCAGTGGATATGGTAGAACAGGAGGGGTTTCAGGCTGACTACCGTAGCCACCAATGAAATCCTTAAATAGAGTGAACACCTTATGTTCACCAGTATCAGCTGACTGCGCGTTACTACCTCTATGCGTGCTCTACCTAGGAACATCAAAGCCTGTACCTTATATAGATTGTACAGATAACATAGCAAACAAAGACCTTGCGACTAAAATACTACGCCTTAAATTCTGAGTCACCGACTGAGACTTGTCAGCTCCTTTTCCATATTCATGTGGCTATGCCCTCTGTTGACGGTCCACACCTGCCCGGAAGATGACTGAGCAAAGCAAGCCTTACCTAGATTCACATGATACGGTATCACTGAGTGTGTCAGAGAACAACTCATGACAGGATAGTACTCAGCCCCTTGTGAGCACCTCCGAGCTATCTTGCAAGCCACCTTACTACATCGACGGTTAAGTTGTTCCAAACCACAAAGGGTCTGGATTTTCTACCGTGGGCATGATGAAAGGCTTGCGGGATAGTGTGGACCCAGCCCAGATGAACGGTTCCCAACCTGCTCTGGCAGCAAACGGTACGCCTAACTCAGTCTCCCAGATCGTAGAGGCTTTGACAATTGTGCACAATGCACAGTCCTCGAAAGAAAGCCGCCAGCAAGCTTCCGGACTACTAGAAGAAGCGAAGATCAACAACGATGCCCCCTACCATGGCTTCACCCTCGCCGTCGATCATGGCCAACCACCAATAGTACGGCACTATGGGCTTTCATTGCTGGAGTACGCAATACGGCATCGCTGGTCAGGGTATACGGAAGAGCAATCTACTGCGTTGCGGGAATGGGTGCTGGCACTCGCACAAGGGGTCAGCGAGGAAGATCCAGGCTATGTCCGCAATAAGGTTGCACAGCTTTGGGTCGAAGTGGCAAAGCGGAGCTGGGCCCTGGAATGGATAGACATGGACAAAATGCTTGTTGAGTTGTGGAGAGGGCCATTGGTGCGGAAAGACATGGTTTTGAGTGTTCTAGAGACTCTGTCCGAGGATATCTTCAGCCGTGAGGATACTACAGCTGGGCTCAGAGGGAATGATCTCAACCGAGCGTGCGTGGAGATATTCACACCAGCAATTGTTCTTACGCAACATTTTCCTACTCGAGAGAACAATTTCAATGTCCGGTACGGAGACGAGGGCTGGTTGGTGAGAATTGGTGATATGCTGGATTGGTGTCTTGAAAACGACGTTCATGGCAACGAGAAAGTTAGGAACTCTGCTGTCAAAGCACTCGCGGTTTTGCGTACAGCCATGGCATGGGCCATACCCAAGGCTATCATCACTGCACGCTGTGTGGTCGTCATACTCAAGAGCTTAGCTGTTCAGGATACACAAATCAGAATGGTGCGGATCCTTTCCTGGCCTATGCTATGTTTATCCAGAACCACTAATCCGTCCTAGGGATCTGTAGAGGCTTTACATGCTCTTTATGGCCGATCACATTTCCAGGATGACGAATTCGTTGCACTCGTCTGTCCAATGTACACGAGCGACATGGTTAGCTTGCTTAAGAAAACTTATGTGTGGTCCACAGTTGACGCTACTGATATCGATGAAGCTCGGTATCTCTTATGCAAGAAATATTCTGAGGTTCGTGTCTCCCATGCGTCCTTTGATCTGTCCGAGCTAAGTCTGGTTAGATGATGTCTAACGTTGGAACCTTCGTTGAAGAAAAGCCCCTTCTCATTCCAGAGTATAGTGACTTACGCGGCCTCTTCGGCCTTTTCATTAGCATCCTCGACAGCCCGAGCCTCATTGTTTCAATACCTATACTACACCTCTGGGTCAAGGTACTCAATTCGGATATACTCAGTAACTCAGACGCCGTATCTTCCCTCGTCGGACCGCTTCTAGAGGTTTGCAGCCAGCGGCTCATCCGATACGAAGCCTTGCCAGACGATTCCGAACACCCCACAATATTGTTTCTTGATGAGGACATTGACACTATCCCAGAACGACACGCATTTCTCGGTAATTATCGAAGGTATTGTGTGCAAGTTGTTGAGATAATTGTTCGAAGGAAACCTTTCGATGCAATTGGCCACATCCTCGGTCAGGTGGACGATGTCCTATCTCATTTGTATGACGGGCAGCCTACTTTTCAGGGCAAGTCCCCTCAAGGATTGTTCAGTCAAAAGCCCGTAGCTGACTCGTAACAGCTCAAACATTTTCAAAGAACTCAATACCAGTTCTAAGGGTTGATGCTCACTTCACCGTTGTGGAAGCTGCTCTCAAGGGCTATGTGAAATGGGTCTCAGCGCACGGGCGAAGCCCACAACAGAATGTAAGTCGGCAACAGTACTTGACCACTTTCAGTCTACTAACCGCCGTTAGGACAATGAGCGCAATGCTATGGAGGTCAATCTCGAGACTTGGTGTCAGCGTCTCCTGAATCTTGATTTTAAGGTCAATGGTCCTGGGGATTTCGAACTTCTGCGGAAGCCTACTAAACGTTCTTAGGATCCCATGATAAAACAGAGAGTCATTAAGCTTGCCGTGGAATTCTCAACAAAAGCTTTAGATCGAAAGCCGAGTTTCTCTCTCAAGGTTCTCGAACACATTCTATCGATCAGGCTCGCAGAGGAGCCTGACTTGCCCATATTTTCCGAAGCGGTCAGGGAACTCCAGAGTGTCTGTTCTCACGAGTTACAGCGGCTTGCCATGAGATATCCGGACTATTTTGTGGTGAGTGCCACTCAGCATTGTATGGAAGTATGTCCGGCTATTGACTTTTCAGACGGTCTATGATGAGTTAGAGTCAATGATTAACGAAATAACAAACTCTCCTGTGGTGGAAGAGAAGCAGAAAGTCAACTATCACGCTGTGCTGTTCATCATAATGTACGTCGATCCCTCTGAGAATGAAACGCCCACCTTGACAGACACTGGCAGGCACCGTTCTGCTACTGTGGAACAACAATTACGTGCAAGCCGGTTCGAATCGTTCCTGGGCCCCATCAAGCAATCATGGGATAATTCGGAGCTCCGCCATACCTTGTCCACTTTCAAGGGATTTACGTTGCTACTTGGTATTGAGAGGGTACAGCAGTATCTTATCAACCGGAAGGTTCACAAACTAGAAGACTGGTCATTGGTCACTTTAGACGACGAAGGAAGAGCACTGCAATCTGAGATGAACGCGAAATTTATGGCAAGTCCGTCAATATCATAGATATACAGCGCAAGCTAATTCTTTCGAAGCAATTACCCTTAAGGCCAACAAAGACCTTCCTCGCGGTCTCTACAGAGAGGCTTAAGAAAGGCTCGCAATCCTACCAGATCGCATGCCAGATTTGGCAAACCATAATCCCTTCCATTTTACCGAACCTACTTCAATTCATTAGGTATACCACAGCCAGCCATTGATTGATACTTATATTAGTGCTAATCAGACGCAGTCATGCCCATGCGTTCCATAATCCGAACAACTGGTCGCACCTACCTGACGAAATGCAGAGTATCGTCAGTCGTATACTCACAGACCGCTTCTGGCAAGCTGGCATCTCGACAGGAAGTAGGGATGACTTCTACGCTCGAGTGACTGGTACGAAATCGACCTTGGAAGGTTTCGCGTCATCGATACGAGGATCCATCAGAGCGGTCAGGGAAACCTGCTATTCGATGCTCTTCTGCATGAGCCGGCTTCACGAACAGTTCTATGGCATTAAAGAGCTCCCTGGACCTTTAGCGCATGCGCTCTTCGCCGATGCTCATGCTCTCTCCTCTCATCAATTCTCCATATTGCTCAACATGGCTAGCTATATCATTGACGGCTGTCCTGTAGAGCTACGGCCCGTTTTTTTACCTGCGTTTTCAGCGACCTTGTTTTCACTGGTAGATACCAAGGTAAGCGCAGAATGGGAGATCATTGAGCAGCGAAATCAAGGAGCACTCCAAGACGGAAACCTAACCAACGAAATGAAAGACGAGAGTATCCTTAGACAGCTAACATTCAGCGCCGTGACCATGGTGGCGAGCTTACTCGACCCTCAACGCGAGAGTAAGTCTTGGCTCTGATGCTCGCTTCAAGACGTTTTGACCGTGCTAATGCTTACCAGATATCCTCGACGCGGATGACCCAGGCAAAGAGTCATATTCGGGCTCTCCGCAGGATTCAAAAGACACCATGCGCACCTTCATGCTCTCCTCTCCTAGCATATTGGAGCCTCTCATACTCTTTTGCACGCATGCACTTCGTATGCGGGATTCGCGCTGTTGCAGCGTCATTACCCGAGTACTTCGCTCTATAATCCCCGAGTTCAGCAGCGATACCCAAACAGCAGCGGAGGTGCGAGAGTTCATATCCGACGAAGTCTTGAAAGCGTGCATTACTTCGCTGCACGAACCTTACTTCGTGGACTTGCAAAAGGACTTGGCTCAACTGATTGCGACAATATTCATCCTCTACAGCCCTAAGACGCCAACACCACGACAAATACTCCTGTCTCTACCCGACATGAGTGAGGAACAGGTAGATCGCGTTACAAGTCGACTAATGCGGGTCCAGAGCGGTCGGCAGCAGCGTGCTGTGGTACTGGATTTACTCGATGGGTTGAGGGGAGTGAGCATTAGCGAGCAAGGCAAAATTGTGAGGCACGATCCCAGAAAGGTCAGGTCCGCGATGCAGGAGCGCTACATGAACGTGGATAATGTACAACACAACAGACAGAGAGACGGTAATCCGGAGCTGGGAGGCGTTGCGGATATGTTTGCATGATGGTTAGGGATATGCTTGACGTCTTGGGCGTTTCCATACGCAGAAATCTGCTTTTAGCTTGTATGCGAAACGGACTCGGGGTGTAAGCATGGATTGAACCAAAATTGTACAGTACTTTGCACTCTTACTCAATGGAGTTCTCAAAAAGGGAGTCTCCCTAGTTCTTTAGGGCTCTTTGACAGTGCATCACGTTAACCCTCTAGCGCCTTTGTATGACTAGACCCGTGTATGTACATTTCACCAGGAGCCTTCAGCTTGATTATGAATGAGTAGACGTGTTCATTTGGTAACATGCTGTGGTATAGCGGCGTATGTCGGCCGGACGAATCTGCAGTAGGGACGAGCGTCAGCCACATCGCCATGCCATCAAGAACGTCTCCATCAGAAGTTAAAAGGGTAATTTTCACACACCTATCAGAATTGTACACACTCGTCTCCGACCCTAAAAGCGCCTTCTCCCTCGCCTTGTCCGCATAGTACCGCCGGACCAGATCTCTGTCTTCCTCCGCCTGAAGCACTGGGATCAGGTATATGCGTGACCACATCTTCTCGCGCGCCAATTCACTAAAACTCATCATTCAGTATCCGACTGACGTAAACGGGACTGCCGAAGGTACGCTCAAAGGGCACCCTACTTTTGCTCGCGAATACCCTTGCCGACCTTGTAAAATCCATAGGTCATGATGGCGCCTACGGCAGCGAGGTAGTACACTGGTCGGAAGCCGCGAGCGGGGAGGTTTCGCTGGGATTGACATGTTAGCTGCGGCGTGAAGCTGGTCCGGGCCAGAGTAGATACGATCGTGGCACAAATGATGAATGTCATCTCAAAGGGGGAGGGCGGACATACCTTGTATTGTACCGGCTCATAACCGCCCACGGGCGGAAGATCCTGACCCATTGTAAAGGTTGAGTCAGCCCTCGAGAGTTTAGTCGTCGAGCCGAAACAGTAGACGAACGGCCGGTGATGTTGGCACAGCGGAAGTTGCCGGTTTGGTGTTTGGTGTTTGGTTTCAAGCTCGGTTCGCTCTATCAGGCAATTACAGTATCTGATTGGTATCAAGCAGCTACCAATTTCTAAATTGCACTTAAAGTCTTCATAAAGACACTATGGAAGAAGAAGAACGACCTCGGAAAATCCTGAAAACTGAAGCGAATGGCGATAGCCTCAAATTGGGATCGGACTTTCCCATCATGATCCCTGACGATGTCGGCGATCAAGGTTCTTCTACGGAGAAGTCTAGCCCTGATGGCGAAGATACAGTGGAGGAGAACCATGGTGTCAGCGAAGACGATCATGAGAGACACGGAGGAATAGTCAATGGAGAAAACGAGCAGACCTTGGATCCACCACTCTCTAAGAATCAATTGAAGAAGCTCAAACGCCAACAAGACTGGGAAGCAGGTCGAGCTCATCGTAGAGTGAAGCGGAAAGAGAAGTTGGTGCAAAAACGAGAGAGAAAGCGTGTTGCGAAGGACGATGAACGTGAACAGCAAGGCGCCTCTGATAAGGCCGGAGACATCACAGACCTGCAGCAGTCAGAGCCCAAGAAACCACATCATCAACGATCAACGCAGCTACCCATCACGTTCGTCTTTGATTGTAGCTTCGATGAGCTGATGACCGAGAAAGAGCGCATCTCACTTGCCTCGCAGCTTACCAGGTGCTATTCAGACAACCATAAGGCTCCTTTCAAGGCGCACATGGTGGTGAGTTCGTTCAATGGAAAGCTCAAAGAACGGTTTGAGGGGTTGCTGGGAAATCATCATCACTCCTGGCGGGGAGTAAGGTTCTTGGATGAAGATTTTGCTGAGGCGGCTGAGCAGGCAAAAGACTGGATGGCCGCCAAGGAAGGAGGAATCCTAGCGGGAGCTATTAAACGGAGCAGGGAATGTTCTGAAGATGAAAGCAGCGCTGCCAATGGCGACAGTGGACAAGGAGAGGTCATATACTTGACGAGTGATAGCCCTGACACGCTGGCCGAGTTGAAGCCATATAGCACCTACATCATCGGAGGTTTGGTGGACAAGAACAGACACAAAGGGATCTGTTATAAAAGAGCGACGGACAGGAACATAAAGACGGCGAAGCTGCCGATCGGAGACTACATGCAGATGACAAGCCGCTTCGTCCTAGCTACGAACCACGTGAATGAAATAATGATCCGATGGCTGGAACTGGGAGATTGGGGCGAAGCCTTCCTACAGGTCGTACCGAAAAGAAAAGGCGGTGTCCTGAAAACAAAGATGTCCAACGAATATTCCACTGCAATACAGCAAGCTAACGAACTGGAAGATAGCCTGGATACTCTTGAAGGACAAATCAGTTAAAACGGTCTGTTGGCGAAGCCCAGACCACTTACCTGAAATCTTGCATAGCCCCCCTTGAGATGCCGCCGACATTTAAAGCTACTGAAAGCTGTATGGGAAGACTCAGCCGTCAACCGGGTACCTCAAGAGAGTAGTACAACCCCTTTACTCACACAGTCGATATTATTCCCTAACTGCGCTTATGATGATCATAGACCTTGGGTTTCCGGGTTGTTGAGGATCGAATCGCACACGCATTGAAAACTGGGGCAGATGCTGGCTGCACAGAACGGCATGCCGCACCATCGTGGATGTAAATGACCAGTCTTCAAACAGATTTTCCCGCAAGGAATCCCGGGTGATTTCCCAGGTGATTTTGCGCAGGTTTCTGAATTGCGGGTGAAGATATCCCATCGAAGGAAGGGCAGGGTCGAGCCTGAAGTCGTAGCGTGACGTGTCAACGTTGAACTTGATGTGCTTGATCATTGACACATTGTCCGGACCGATGGTGGGTAGGAAGAGGTCATTGAAAAGGTCCGTATAATGAGATGCAATGCTGAAAACGTTCTCGCCGTACAAGATACTGGTTCCTTCGTTACGCATTTGCTGACATGTGCGTAGTACATTTCCGCAGGCATTCGATGTTGTTCGGTAATCGAACTGCTCCCGTTCCCGTTCCCATTCCCATTCGAACCAGACCACGATCTCCGTTTCATGGAGGACGTTACGGAGGATCATGAGGCGTATCTCAGCCGGGAGAGCCAGCAAGCTGCGCGTGCTCATCTACTTGATGATCAGTTCTAGGGCTTTTATGACCTCCTCTCTTGGCGCACAAGCCAAATCACTTACATTGGGACTCATCTTGTCGGGGTTGTGGAGGAGGTCCTCACTTGCATGGCAGCTGTTGTTTATACACGCGCCGTACGAATACATGATCTTATTTACATCTCGAACTGCCACGGAGGATGCCGCTTTAACAGAGATGGGAGAAACTATATAGGGGATACTGCAGAGGCACTCAGGTCACTGGATTCACTTTCTTGTTATGCTCGGGCTCCTCCATGCTCTGCCCCTTTCTTCTTGTGCTGGCCCTGCATACTTCTTTGTGCATGCATCAAGAGGGAAAAGTGCAGTGGTGAGCCGCAATCTAAAAGCGGGACACCTCCAGTCCCCGAGTTACACTTCCTTGTGGTGTAAGTTGGTACTGTTTTCTGGAGGCTTTCCACTTCAGATGAGTGTTCCGGTGGATGTGCGAGCTCCGTATGAAGCGTGCTCTTTGCTTTGGCCAAGAACATGAGCATACTCCTGATCTCCGGCAGCTCGGCAGTCCTCATTTCCAACGAACTAGTAGGGCTTGTGGGATTCCTGTTGCACAAAATATGTTCTTTGCCTTCTGTCAGATTCGGTCACTTTGACCTGCAGATGGCTCTATTTGGGGATGTTCTTAGAGGACCCAAACTGAATTAAATGAAACTCGGTATCGTTCCAGAGATGGCTAGTATTGGAACTCAGTATATGTCGAGGTTAAGGCCCGAGCAACACATTTGTCTCCATCACGACGAGTACACTATGTAGTCAGCCCTATAACGTCCACTAGCTTACCCTAGACCAGGGCGTCTCTGTGGCGTTACTGGCGCCGGCAAGCTGGCGGCAATTAAGCGAGTGGACACCGTAGTGTAAGGTACAGAGAGCTAACTACCTACTGTATACAATTCATCCGCAACCTTCTAACAGGAAAAACTTCCCCAATTGCTCTCGCAAGAGTAGACCAACTGATGATCCCGAAGAGTTCAACATAGGAATGAACTCATCTTACCATTCATCAACACTGCGGAATCCCAATTCAACCGTATGTCGTCCACTACCGAGACCCACGGATCCATCCGCCCAAACACCACCCCTTCGCCCTCCCAACAACAACAACATCCATACTCCACAAGCTCCTATCTCTCCTACCCCGTCACCTACGCCGTCTCCGGCCTCATCCGACGCCTCACCGAACCCTCCGTCCCACCCCCCACCTCCTCGAACCAACCCACCAACCCATCCACGAACCCCACAAACACCATGGAGGGCGTCTACACGCCACCCCACCGGCACGCCTCCCCTTTCCAACCACCACCACTCACCCCTCTCACGCTCCGCGGCGTCAAAAAAAGCACCGCCCCATCCGCACGCCTCCTATCACGCGCCCTAGCCGAGGAAATTCGCCTTCTGATCCCGCCGCGGCTGCAGCTCGTCAACGACTGGACGCTCGCCTACAGCGTCGAGCAAGACGGCACCAGCCTGGCGACGCTGTACCAGAAATGCGGCGAGTACCGCAGTCGCGAGAGCGGGTTCGTGCTCGTCGTCCGAGACGGCGGCGGCGGTGTCTGTTTCTCCCCCTTTCCCCCCCCCTCCCTTCCCTCACTCGGTTCCTTTCCAAAACAAGACCCAACACGAAAACCGAAACTGACGAAGCGCACAGATCTTCGGCGCCTACCTAACCGACGCGCCCCACCCCTCCCCGCACTACTACGGCACCGGCGAATGTTTCCTCTGGCGCGCCTCCCTCCTCCCCACCAACCCCGCCCT
>JAABUU010003799.1_pt1 | contig 18716 bp, 15 predicted proteins | sample 5559301 | NCBI WGS metagenome assembly JAABUU01 (sample SAMN10711884, study PRJNA513360) | rock metagenome | isolation source: Antarctica rocks | place: Antarctica: Victoria Land, Richard Nunatak white | reverse complement strand
TGGTCCATGACGTAGGCCCGCCGATCATCGCGCACCGCCGCGGCGTCCCACTTGGCCCCCGCCAGTAGCCGCTGCCTCCCCGTCGGCGTGGGCGCGCCCGCCTGCTCGGCCAGTTGCCAGCCGTTCTGCCGCTCCACCGGGCCGAGCAGGCGCTCGACGTAGGCCCGGACGCGCCGCCGCGGCTCCGCCCGCCCGAACCGTGGCCCCAGCCGCGCGTGCCGCCCAGCCAACTCCCCGGCCCACTCCTACACCAGCCGCTGCTCCACGGTCGTTGCCATCATGCCCCTCCTCCTCGCCCGCCATGATGCGCGACCGGCCAGCCAAGTGCAACCGTAGGATTAGGTGGTGGGTGAATGTCGACGAACCATTTGCCCAGCGTGGGATGCCGGGTGAGGCGGGCTTCCACGCCCGCCATCGCCTCCTTGGTCAGCGTCACGCCGCGCTCGTAGGCGGTGGTCACCGGCGTCACGGTCGGGCGCGCCCCCTTCCAGGTCATCGTGGCCGCGAACCGGAGGACCGTGTCGAAGGCGTCCAGCAGGGTGCCGTTCCAGTGCTGCTCCAGGATGCCCCAGCAGCGCTCGACCGGGTTGTACTTGCTGTGGTAGGGCGGGTAGTAGGCCAGGCGGACGATCAGGCCGGAGTCGGCGGCGAACTGCACGAGGCGGTGCATGAACTGGGTCCGGTGGCTGTGGTTCTCCGGGCCGTTGTCCAGGTTGAGGACCAGCGTGGTGCTATGCGCGAAGCGGGCGCGCACCGCCGCCCACCATTGCGCCAGCCGATCCACCAGGCAGTCGCTGGTCACGCGCGAGGTCACGGCATAGAGGAAGCGTTCGTCCAGCGCCGGCAGGAGCAGCCCGACCGGCGTCACCGTCCCCGCCGACGGGAAGTCGTGGTCGGCGGCGGCGACCGGCACGCGGCTCCGCCCCCGCCGCGAGAAGGGGCCGAGCTTGACCGCGGCTTTCGCGTCCAGCGAGACCCGCAACGTGTCCCCGGCCGCGTCGGCGGCCTGATTGACGGCGGTCACGTGCGCAAAGATGGCGTCGGTCGCGGCGATCTTTTTTGGGGTTGCGTCTTGGCCACGGTCTGGGGGTGATACCCCAGCGCGTCCAGCTTCGCCCCGATCGTCTGCACGCAGGGCAACGGCTCGTCGGTGTAGCCGCGCCGGGCGATCAGCTGCCGACGCACCTCGGCGGCGGTCAGCCGGGTGTACAGGCGCGTCGTGCGGAAGGAGGGGTCGGCCTGGCGCTGACTCGCCACAATCGCCTCGAGATCGACCAGCAGGTTCGGCAGGTGGGCCTCGGCGCGCTTGCGCCCCCGCAGCGCGAAGGCGTCGACGACGGTGAACCCGCTCGCCAGTTCGTGGGTGCCCTTGCGGATCGTCCCCCGGTCCCACCCGAACGCGCGCTCGGCCCGCCGCTGCCCGCCGGGGCCGAGTGCCGCGACCGTCCGCGCCATGAACACGCGGCGGGCGCTGCCGGTGAGCGCCCGAGCGGCCGCGATGAACAGCGCCTTATGCGCTTCGGTCAGTTCCATGCCCCCTCCCGCGCGAGCGACAGCCGTGCCAGCGCCGAAGTATAGCCCCTGGGGGGACTATTTCTACGCGAGACCCTTATCCTCGCTGGCATGCCGCGCCAGCCAGGGGAGGGCGACGGCGTTGATCTCGTCGGCGGTCTCCTGTCCGGTCTTGCCGGTGTTGTGGATCTCGTTGAACCCGGCGTACCAGTGCCAGGCACCGTGCCGCTCGCCGAAGGGGCTGATGGTGGTGGTTCGCAGCCCCGCCCGCCGCAACGCGCCCATCCAGCCCGTCTCGCGGAAGCGGTCGCCGAAGCCACGCCCCGGCCCCTCGATGAAGGGCTGGGCCGCCGTGCCGCCGTGGCCGACGACGCCGGTGTGGAAGCCGCAGCGCCCGCTCCACAGCGCCGTGCGCGAGGGGAGGCAGGGGGCGTCGGAGATGTAGCACCCGTCGAAGCGCACGCTCTCGCGGGCCAGCGCGTCGATGTGCGGGCTGGTCGCGCGCCCATAGCCGTAGCAGCCCAGGTGGTCCGGGCGCAGGCTGTCGATGTCGATGTAGAGCACGCGCATGGTTCCCTTCCCTCCCGTCGTTGCGGCGGCTACCCCCGATAGTGTCTCAGATCGTGTGCCGTCAGGCACCAGATTGGCTCAGATCACGCGCCGTCAGGCACCGGCGATGCGCGGCAGGCGGGTCGGCTCGCGCGCGATGTCGGCCTGCACGAAGCGGTGCAAGAGCGCCCCCTTCGTCGCCGCGCAGGCGGGGTCGTCCCAGCGATTGTGCCGCTCCTCCGGGTCGTCCGCCAGATCGAAGAGTTCGCCGTACGGGTGGCCGCGATAGACGGTCAGCTTGTGGCGCTCCTCGATGTAGGTCCGCAGGTGGACGGCGGTCGGCTGGTGCCGATTCTCCACGATCACCCAGTCGCGCGCGCGTTCGGCGGCACCCCGCCAGACATCCCACTGGCTCACCCCCTGCATCAGCCCCGGCACCGGGAGGCCCGCTGCGGTCAGGAAGGTGGGGGCCAGATCGACCAGCGACTGGAGCGCCGCGACCGTCGTCCCCGCCGGCACCCGACCCTGCCGCGCCCGCCGAAGGCGATCGCGCCGCCCTTTTCGAGGCGTTGCGCGCCGCCTTCGCCGCATTGGCCGAGCGCGCGCCATGCGCGGTCCTCCTCGACGACCTCCACTGGTCCGACAGCGCGACCTTGGAACTGTTGCCCGCCCTCAGCAGTGCGCTGGATCAGGTGCCGTTGCTCATCATCGCCAGCTACCGCAGCGACGAGATCCCGCGCGGCCACCCAGTGCGGCGGCTACGGAGCGATCTCCGCCGCATGGGCCGCTTCGAGGAACTTGTTGTCGAGCCGCTCGATCGCGAGCAGACGACGCGCCTTATCGCGCGCACGCTCGGTGCATCGCCGGGCATCGCGCTCGCGGCGGCGATCTACGACCGCACCGAAGGCGTCCCGTTTTTCGTGGAGGAACTTGTCGCGGGACTGGCGACCAGCAAGCGCCTGCATCAGGGTTTGGCAGGACTCGAACTCGACAGCGGCGCGGCGCTACCGTTGCCGGAGAGCGTGCGCGACGCTGTCCTGCTGCGGCTGAACGGCCTCTCCCCGCAGGCGCGTCGGGCGCTGGATGTGGCCGCAGTGCTCGGTCAGGAGTTCGACATCGATCGCGTCGCCGCACTGGTGAATGATGAGCACTGGGCGACCGAGCCGACCGAACGCAACCTGATCGGGGAGCTCGCGCCCGGGCGCGCCGCCTTCCGCCATGCGCTGACGCGCGAAGCCTGCTACCTGGACGTGGCCTGGTCGCGCCGCCGCGCGTTGCATCGCCAGGTCGCCGCCCGCCTGGAAACGGACGGTGCGCCGCCGGCGATCATCGCCGAGCATTGGCTGGCAGGGCGGGATACCGAACGCGCGCGCGCGGCACTGCAAGCCGCCGCCGAGGCGTCCTGCCGCGTCCATGCCTACCGCGATGCGGCGACAGCGGTGCGCCGGGCGCTGGAACTGTGGCCGGAGGGCATCGAAGAATCGGAGCGCCTCGCCGCGCTCGAACAACTCGGGCGCTGTGCGGAACTCTCCGGCGAGTTAGGCGAGGCGACCCGAATTTGGCGTGAACTCGCCGCCGAGCACCAGCAACGCGGCGATCTGCACCGCCTGGCAATGGCCGCCCGACAGTTAGCGGGCGTCCTCGAATTGCAGGGAGACTGGGAACGGGCGCTGAGCGCGCGCCATCAGGCGGCGAAGGCTTACGCCACGAGTAACCTCCCCGCCGAGGCGGCGATGGAGCGCCTGCTCGCGGCGGCGCACCTGCGGTCCGCCGCGAGCTATCATCCTGCGCTGGCCCTCCTCGTAACAGCACGGACGGAGGCAGCCAGCGCGGGGAGCTGGGCGCTCCAGGCCCGTATCCTCGGGCTGGAAGGAAACGTCCGTGCCCGACTCGGCCAGAGCGTGGAAGGGGTTGCGCTCGTGCGTGCCGGACTCGCCCTCGCCCTGGAGCACCACCTGGCCGGACCGGCGGCGGAAGTCTATCAACGACTCGCCGATTCGCTGGAGCACGCCGGTGATTACGACGGCGCGCAAGCGGCCTACCAGGCGGCGTTCACCTTCTGCCGCGCGCACGATGCCGCAGCGGTAGGGCAGTTATGTCTCGCCTGCCTCACGATCGTCCTACGCCAGACGGGAGATTGGGAGCAAGCGGCGTCCCTCTGCCGCGAAGTGCTTGCGTCGGACAATGTCCCGCCATACGCGCGCGCCGTCGCCGCCGGCTCGCTCGGTACACTCTATGCCTTGTGCGGCAAGGCGCGGCAGGCCAGGCCACTCCTGCTCGAAGCCAGCGCGCTGGCGCGGCAGATCGAGTTGGCGGCGCTCGAACTCGTCGTCTTGTGGGGACTGGCCCTTGCCGAGGAGCAAGGGGGATCTGGCGAGGCCGTCGTCGGGCGCTGTCGCGCCCTACTCGCGCGGTGGGCCGCGACCGAGGAGCGCCATTACATCGTATCGATGCTCCATTGGGCGGTTACCTGCTACGCTGAGCATGGTGCCGACAGCGAAGCACGTTCCTGTGCTGCCGCCCTGGCGCAAATCGCGGTCGCCACAAGCCAGGCCGAAACCCTCGCCGCATTGGCCCACGCCCTCGGCGAGACGGCCCTCCTCGATGGCGACGCCGTCCGCGCTGCGGCACATTTCAACCATGCAGCAACACTACTGCGCGACCGCGATGCGCCATTCGAGCGCGCGCAGACCCTGCGCCGTGCGGGCATAGCACTCGTGCAGGCTGGCGAGCGTGAGGCGGGAATCGCCCGACTCGCCGACGCCTACCGCGCCGCCCGTCAACTCGGGGCGCGACCGCTCGCCATACGCATAGCCGGGGAATTGGCCGCGCTCGGCGAGCGGGTCGAGCGTCACCTCGGTCGGCGTGCTGCCGCTGAAATCGCATCCGGCGGGCTCTCACGGCGCGAGCGCGATGTGCTGACGCAGATCGCAGTCGGACGGACGAGCCCGGAAATCGGCATACTGCTCCACCTCAGCCCGCGCACCGTGGAGATGCACGTCGGACGCATCCTCGACAAACTCGACTGTGGTAATCGCACCGAGGCGGTCCACAAAGCCACCGCCCTCGGCCTGCTCTCGTGACGCGACAACCCATGATTTGCTGACAGCCAGGTTGCAGCGACCGACGCCAGGAACTGATACACGTTTCACACCGCGTCGTCAGTACACGCTGTATGCAGCCAATTCGATCGGTGTGTTACCCCAAGCCCGCCCTCGCCGCCTGCACGGATCAGCACATGGTCGTAACGATCACGATACCCGGTACGCTTGTAACGCTCCTGGGCATACGCTGTAGGTGGGGGGATCGAACCCCCTGGCACGGCCCCGCGCACCACCGATCCAACAATATCCCCTGTTGGCGGGTTGTGCTCGCCCCCGTGCAGCGCGGCTACCGACACACCTAATCGAGCAGTTCAGTACGCCAGTTCAATTCCTGGATACGCGCATCGAGCGCACGATGGTCCCGCGCCAACTCGTCCGCGCGCCGCTGTATCTGCGGCACGTTCACCGTGCTCCGGTAGATCACCTCCGCGCGGGAGACGCGCCCCTTCGATACCGATGCCGCCTCCGCCAGCGCGGCGTACGCTTTCTGCCTCACGCTCAACACATCACGCAGCGCGAGCGCATCGGCCAGCGACGCGCCGTCATCCAGGCGTGTCGCGGCGTTCGTCCGATTGATCCGTTGCATCAGATCGAGCAGCGCGACGGCGAGCCGTTCCAATTCCGTCAGCAACGTCTGAGGATCCTCGGCGGGTGTCTCGCCCTCCTGCACCAGCGCGTTCCGCACCAGGCGCTGGCGTACCTGCTCCAATCGTCGCTGGCTGTCGGCCCGCAGGCTCAGCCCCTCGGCAAGTTTCATCGGACAACTCCGTCAACACCACCGTATCACCCGGACACCGTACCATATCGCCGGGGCACCGTCACACACGCACGGACGCCACCCGATACAATGGCACCCGCTGCTCGCATGACGACGCGCGATGGCGTGTGGCAGCAAGTGTGACGATTGTGAGCAGGAGATGGAAGGGCGACGATGCGCTTGGGGCTCGACAGTTATAGCCTGCGCTGGCAGGGCTGGGATGCGTACCAATTCCTCGATTACGCCGCGCAACTCGGCCTCGACAACGTGCAGTTCTCCGAGCGCGGGAACCTCGCCTCGCACGACGCCGACTACTTGCGCGAACTCAAGGCGTATGCGGACGGCCTGGGGCTGACCATCGAGGTCGGCATGGGCAGCTTCGACCGCTACGCCGCGTCATTCCGCCCGGAGTACGGGAGCGGCGCGGACCAGCTCACCACGATGCTCCACGTCGCGGCGGCGGTCGGCTCGCCGGTCGTCCGCTGCTTCCTCGGCGCGCAGGACGAGCGCCTGGGCGCGGTGCCGCTGCGCGAGCACATCGCGGAGTGCGTGCGAACGCTACGAGCGGTCGCGCCGCTGGTACGGGAACTCGGCATCACGATCGCGGTCGAGAATCACGGCGGCGTCGATCTCCTCGCGCGCGAGTTGCGCGAGTTGATCGAGACGGTCGGCCCCGAGACGGTCGGCGTCTGCCTCGATACCGGCAATCCGCCCTACGCCGCCGAAGACCCGCTCCTGAGTACGGAGATCCTCGCCCCCTACGCCAGCACCACCCATCTGCGCGACACCAAGGTCTGGGCGACCGAGGATGGTGCCGCCGCCCAATGGGTGCCGTTGGGGGCCGGGAGCGCGGAGCTCCCCGCCATCCTGGCACTCCTCGCCGGGCATGCGCCGGATATCGCGATCAATCTGGAGGTGATCACCGGCACGCCCCCCGCGAGCCTCCCCTACTACACACCGGGCGCATCCTTCTGGGAACGCTACCCCGACATGCCCGCCCGCGATTTCGCGCGTTATGTCGCGCTGGCGAGGCAGGGTACACCGGGGCCATTCGAGCAGCGCCTCTTGCCACCGGGGCTATGGCTGCCGCCGGAGGACCAGCTCGCAAGCTATCGCGAGCAACAGCGCCAGCACTTCGAGCAGAGCGTGCGCCATGCGCGCGAAGTGCTCGGTCTCGGCGAGCGCGGCAAGGCGGCCAGCGCGTAAGCACGCCGGGACAACTGCCCCGCCATGACGCGGGCATATGGCGAGACCGGCGGGTATTCCCCGCCGGTCTCGCCACGCCCGCGTCACGGCGCGATACGCCGCATCACGCCGCGCTCAACCCACTTCGCCCACTCGCCCACTCGCACCACTCGCCCCGCTCGATTCAGTGGAAGACCCGCCCGGCATCGACCACGAGCGTCTGCCCGGTGGTGCTATCGGTGCGGCAGAACGCGACGACTTGCGCGGCCACGTCGTCCCGGCTCGTCGCCCGCTTCAGCGCCGCCCCGGCCACCGAGCGCGCCACGTAGGCCGGATCGAGCGCCTCGGTCATCCGCGTCCCCTCCATCAGCCCCGGCGCGACGGCGTTGACGAGGACATCCGGGGCCAGCGCGACCGCCAGGCAGCGCGTCAGGTGGTTGAGGCCCGCCTTCGAGACCGCATAGGCGATGCTCGATCCGGTCGGCGCGAGCCCCGCAACCGAGGAGATGTTGACGATCCGCCCGCCACCGTCCCGGCGCAACACGGGCGCGGCGGCGCGCGCGAGGAGGAACGGCCCGGTGAGATTGCGCCCCAGCAACTCCTCCCACAACTCCGGCGTCAGCGCGTCGAGATCGGGATATGGCACCCACCGATTCGCGGCGGCATTGTTCACCAGGATGTCCAACCGCCCGAACTCGCGCGCGATCGCCGCCAGCAAGGCCGGGATCGCCTCGGCATCGGCCAGATCGGCGGCGTAGGGATACGCCCGCCGCCCGTGATACCCCCCGAGGTCGTCGGCCAGCGCGCGCGCCGCCTCGTGCCCCTGGTGGTAGCCGACAACGACATGGCAACCCGCCGCCGCCAGCGCGTGGCAAATGCGCCCGCCCAGCCCGCCCGTGCCCCCGGTGACGAGCGCCACCGTTCCAGCGAGATCCATCGCCCGTACCCTCCCTTCCATGTTGCCGCCTGGCCGCGCCGTCGTCCACAGCGCGGTTGCCGCCTGGCCGCGCCGCCGACCACCGCGCAGCCACGTAACGCTTCCGGTCGCGCAAGTCGCCGGCCCCGCTAAACCGCAGTGCCGATGGGAGCCACCTACCGCGTTATGACGGTGCCCGGTCCGCGCAGATGGAGGTGCTCCCAGGCCGGGCCTTGGGGCTGCGTGGCCGCAGGCCATCCAGCCAGGGACTTGTACCCCCTTGCGGGGTGCTTCAATCCACCGGCAACCCACGCACACAACGGCGACGCGGCCACCCTCACCCCGCCTCACTATCGTTCGGCACCCCTCTCCCCATCCGAGGAGAGGGGGATGTGCCGTTCATCACGCTTCTGTGTAGCTGGAAGGTGGGTGGCGTTCCAGTCCCTGAGGGGACTTCGTGGCGGCGGAGCCGCCCTTAGCCGGGACAGTGTGCCCTTCATGGGTATTTCAATCCCGGAAACCACCCACGCCGCCATACGCCTCATCCCCCACAACGCCCCAGTCCGCGCAGGCGGACATTGTGCCCTTCACGGGTACATTGATGCCCTTCACGGGTATAGTATGCCCTTCATGGGTAGTGGCTGCCCTCCGGGGTACTTCGTGGCCGGAGGCCATTCAGCCGAGGGTTTCAACCCCTCGGTATCCCACGCCGATCATGCCCCTCCCGTCGGCGCTTCGGTTTCGACCAGCGGAAGCCGCAAGATAAAGGTGCTACCCTGTCCGACCGTCGAGATCGCGATGAGCGAGCCACCATGCGCGTGCGCCAGTTCGCGCGCGATGTAGAGGCCCAGACCGAGACCGCTGACATTCTCCTGATCGCCGAGCACGGTCCGATAGAAGCGTGAGAACAGGTGCGGCAACGCCTCGGGCGGGATGCCGGGGCCGCTATCGTGGACCGTCACCTCGGCCTCACGCCCGAGCCGCCGCACGCGCACATCGATCTGCGCGGACTGCGGCGCATACTTGATCGCGTTCGTGACCAGGTTGAGCAGGATTTGCTCCAACCTTCCGGCGTCGCCATTAACGGCCAGCGCGTCGTCTTCGACGCGCAGCGCGATCGTCTGATCGGTGAGCAGTTGCGCCTCCTCGACCACACGGGCGACCAGTTCTTCGAGCGCCAGGTCGTGCCGCGCCAGGGTGTAGTTATCGCTCTGAAGGCGGGTCACGTCGCTGAGATCGTTGATCAGCCGGTCGAGCCGGTCAACCTGATGGAGCGCATTCTCGGTGTAATGCCGGGCGCGCTCGTCACCCGCATCGGTGGACAATCGGCGACCAAGCAACTGTAAATAGCCTTGCATGATCGTGAGCGGGGTCCGCAACTCGTGGCTCGCCAGCGAGAGGAAGCGTTCCTGCAACCGATGCAGGCTCCGATCGGTGATGTCGCGGATGACGAGCACCGCCCACAACAGCCGCTCTTCCGCATCGTGTACCGGGCGGCCATCGGCCTCGAACCAGCGCCGCATCCCATTGTCCCCGATATACGTGAACTCCGTGCTGAACGACTCGCCCTGGAGCAACCGTCCCTGCGGCGAGGTGCGGCGGGTGAGCGGGCTACCGTTGACATCCTCGGCATTGAACCAGACACCCGGCTGCCCGAACGCCTGCGTGTACGCCGAATTCACCAGGAGCGGAACCCCCTCGGCGTTCAATACGAGCAACGCATCGCCCAGCGTTTCGAGGATGACCGCGAGCTGCTGATGAGACTCCTCGCTACGCCGAGCCACCGCCTGCAACTCGATGGTGCGCGCGTGGAGTTCATCGTTCGTGGTGTTGAGTTCCTCGACGGTCGCCTGCATCTCCTCGTTGAGGGTTTCGATCTCCTCGGTGGAGGCCTGCGCCTCCTCCACGCTGAGCATGAACTGCTCGTTCGCCGTGCGTAGCTCGTCGTTGGTACTCAGGAGTTCTCGATTCGCCGCCAGCAATTGGCGATTCGTATTCGACAGCAGGGCGATCTGTCGTTCTTGCCGCTGGAGGCGCTGTTCCAGACTTTCCGGCTCGATCGCGCGACCGGCATCCTTCGTCGCCGCATCGGCATTCAGCTGCGCGGTCAGCCGATCGGTCACATCGTTGACCACGAGGAGGACCACATCGAGCGGGCCGCGATCGGCATCGTTATCGCGGTGCGGATAGCAGGTGATCTGGAGATAGCGCGCCGTATCGGTCTGCGGCTCGACCGACGCGAAGGGGGCCATGCTCGTCGGGGTTTCGGCACGGAAAGTCTGGTCGATCGCCTCGCGCAGATCGCGCGGGGAGATGCCCTGGGCGAGGTGGATCAGGTCGTCGCCGATGGCGGCGTTGTAGACCGCCAGCAAGCGCCGCGCAACCCCGTTGATCGCCTGGATGTCGTAGTGCCGATCGACGACCACCACCCCCATCGGGAGTTTCAGCAGATAGCTCTCGTCGCGATTCGCCAGGCGCCCCTCGTTGTGCGGGTGGCGCTGTGACGCGGCGTTGGCCGATCGCGCCGCCGGGAAGCGCTGCACGAGCGGCGGCAGCGGATAGTTGAGGCGTGCGATCGGCATCAGGATCCGCTCGCCCTGACGCCGATAGACCTTCAACTGCTGCTGCTGCACCGCAAAGAGCTCGGCGAGCAGGCCGGGCGACTCCGCCTTCCCCAGCGCCAGAAACCCCTGATCCCGCAACGCATAGGCGAAGAGTTGGAGCGCCCGTTTCTGCAATTCCTGCGTGAAGTAGATCAGCACATTCCGGCAGAGCACCAGATCGATCCGCGGGAACGGGGCACGCTGCCCGAGATCGTGCTGCCCGAACACCGTCAACGCACGAATATGCTTACGAACCTGGTAGAAGCCATCCTCGATGGTGAAGCAGCGCGCGATCAGATCGTCGGGCAAACCCGCCACAGCGGCGGCGGCGTAGATCCCCTGGCGCGCGAAGTTGATCGCTTCCGCATCGAGATCGGTGGCGAAGATACGGATATGCCGATCGGTGAAGTCGTGGTCGAGCAGCTCGGCCATCAGGATCGCCAATGAATAGGCTTCCTCACCGGTGGCACAACCGGCGGACCAGATTCGGATCTCGCGCTCATGGCACGACGCGAGCGCGATGATTTCGGGGAGCACGCTGTCGCGCAGATACACGAAGAGTTCGGGGTCACGGAAGAACTGCGTCACTTTGATCAGGAAGGTGCTGACAAGTTGTTGATATTCTTCCGGCTGCCGGTCGAGATACTCCTGATAGCCGGCGATATCGCGCGTATTGGTGGCGACGATCCGCCGCTGTAAACGGCGGCGGATCGTGGGCAGTTTATAGCTGCTGAAATCGACACCATGCTCCTCGCGCACACGCTCCAGGAAAGCGTCGAGGGGTTGGGCATGCTCGCCCCGATCGGCCACTTGCGCGCCGGGGAGGAGGTCGTAGAGGATCGGGCCGATCCGCTCCAGATCGGCGACGATATCGACTATGCTCGGGGCGAGGGAGCGCGGCATCGAGGGGTGGGTGGCGGTCTGTGGATTCTGGATGATCACCGTCCCGCCCGCCTGCTTCACGCTGTAGGCCCCGGCAGCGCCATCGGAACCCATGCCGGTCAAGATGACGGCGATCAAATTCTCGCCATGCGCCTCGGCGGCGGTTTGCAGGAGCAGATCGATCGAGGGCACGGGCCGTCCATCGCCATCCGTCTGTAAGTTGAGCGTCGCATCGACGATGGAGACGTGCCGGTTGGCCGGCACCACGTAGATCGTCCCCGCTTCGAGCCGGGCGCGATCCTCGACCGTGTGGACCGGCAAAACGGTATGGCGCGCGAGGATCGCGCGGAGCGCACTGGGGCGACTCGGGTCGAGATGCTGGGCGATCACGAGCGGTGCCGGGAAATCGGGCGGCAACGTGGAGACCAGGGTGGAGAGCGCGTCGATACCGCCGGCGGAAGAGCCGATCACCACCAACGGTCCGGGGGATCGCTCTGCTCCCGGCTGGGGCGATTGCTCTTCAGCCAAGGAATCGCTCATCGCACACGCTTTCTTTGCACCGCAGCAGGCGATCGGTGTATCAGCGATCGCGACGAGCAACCATGTTCAGCATCCCGACCCAGTATAGCCGATATCGTCCATCGTACCGGCATGCCGGGAGTGCGGGGCGCGACCCGGCGGGGTATAGCTGTTGCTGCTCATTTCCCTACCAGCGTCGGGCAGGCAACCAGCGCCGGGCAGGCAAGCGCGGACCGGGGTGGCAGTTTTCGCACCGCCGACCGGGGTTCGTGGCATACTGAGGGCAGCGCATCGCGTGGTGCGCCGACGAGCTAGTGTCGGAGCCGCCATTCGCCGCATCGATACGGCCTGGTACGGCACCGGTACGGCACCGAGGGATAGATGGGCAAGCGGGAACCGTCACCGGGACACGACCTGATCGTGATCGGCGCATCGTCCGGGGGGATCGAGGCGCTCATCGCCCTGCTGGGGTCGTTGCCCGCAGATCTGGCGGCGGCGCTCTGCATCGTGGTCCATACCTCACTGGAAGCGCCGGGCTTGCTGCCCGCTGTCCTCGGGCGACGGACACCCTTGCCGGTGTCACAGGCGATCGATGGCGAACGACTCCAGGCGGGCCACATCTACGTGGCACGACCGGATCATCACCTCCTCGTCGAGTCGGGGCGCATACGGGTGACACGCGGCCCGCGCGAGAACCGGCACCGCCCGGCGGTCGATCCGCTCTTCCGCAGCGCGGCCCTCACCTATGGCCCGCGCACGATCGGTGTCGTCCTCTCCGGCGCGCTCGATGACGGGACCGCCGGGCTGGCCGCGATCAAGAACCAGGGCGGCATCGCGATCGTGCAGGATCCCGAGGAGGCGCTCTTTCCGGGGATGCCCGCCAGCGCCCAGCGCCACGTCCCGGTCGATTATGCCCTCCCCGCCGCCGCGATCGGGCCACTGCTCGCGCGGCTGGCGCGGGAACCGGCCAGCCAACCCGAACGCGCGCCTGCGGAGGCGCTAATAATCGAGGAGCGGTATACACGAGAGGAAGGGGCGGCAATGGACGATCTCACCGAAATCGGCATGCCGACCGCGTTGACCTGCCCGGAGTGCCACGGCCCGCTCTGGGAGGTGGACGACCGCTCGATATTGTGCTTCCGCTGCCGCACGGGGCACGCCTTCACCGCCGAGAGCGTCATGGCCGGGCAATCGGTCGCGTTAGAAGACGCGCTCTGGATGGCGGTCAACACCTTGCAGGAGAGCGCGCTCGTCGCCGAACAGCTCGCGAAGAGCGCGGAGGAGCGCCACCACGGGCATGTGGCCGCGCGCTTCACCGCGAAAGCGCGCGAGTCGCGGCGGCAGGCCCGGGTGATCCGCACGGTGATCGAGGGCGCAAAGGCGGAGGCGGCGCTCGGCGAGGAAACGAGCGCCATCGCCAGTTTGTGAGACGGCGCTGCGCGCGCCGCATAACGACTGGCACACATCGCCCACGTCACCATTCGTGATCGCACAGAGCCCGGCCCCATAACAACGCCAGCGCACCAGGGGTCGGCAGGGTGGGACGCCGACCGCCCCGCGCCGACACGACCATGTGCCCGCTCGCCGCCGAGCACGCCTGATAGCGATCCACCACACGGCACCATGTGTCGGTTCTCGTCCCGAAACACAACGCCCCGGCTAGCGCGCCGTTCCTCGATTATGGTGCATATCAGCAAGCGCGCCGTTCCTACGCTAGGATCAAGCACCTCTCGTACGTATGCGCGCTGCTATTTGCACCATACTTCAAGAACGGCGCACCAGGCAACTTTCGCCATTATCCCCTCGCGCCGAACGGCGGCCACCGGCGACGTGCTGGCTGCCCGGTCGGGATCGCGACACGAAAAGCGTGACCATCAGGTGATACTTGCCGCGTCGCCCGGTACGCTACAATGCCAACGCTGCCGGACATCGCGCCCGCTTCTCGCCGCTCCCGGCGAACGATCGGGCGCGCGTGGGGTGGCGCTGGCGATTGGTCAAGGCGAGCGGAAGGGTGGGGATGAGCGGGAACGCGCGCGCGGGGCTGATCTGGTCGATCGCGGAGTTGTTGCGGGGCGATTACAAGCAGGCCGATTACGGCAAGGTGATCCTGCCGTTCACGCTGCTGCGCCGCCTCGATTGCGTGCTGGCCCCGACGAAGGCGACGGTCCTCGCGGAGGGTGAGGCCAGGCAGCATCACGGCTTCGCGCTCGACCATTTCCTGCGCGAGGCATCCGGCTACACCTTCTACAACACCTCGCAATACGATTTCGAGCGGCTGCTCGGCGACCCGGCCAATCTGCGGGCGAACATCCTCGGCTACATCAACGGGTTCAGCGAGAACGCGCGGGACATCTTCGAGAAGTATGACTTCGAGAAGCAGTTGGAGAAGTTGGACGGCGCGAACCTCCTCTTCCTGGTCGTGCAGAAGTTCGCCGGGATCGACCTCAGCCCCGCGCGCCTCAGCAACGCCGACATGGGCCTCCTCTTCGAGGAGTTGATCCGCCGCTTCGCCGAGCTTTCCAACGAGACCGCCGGGGAGCATTACACGCCGCGCGAGGTGATCCGCCTGCTGGTCGATCTCCTGCTCGGGGCCGACAACGATGCCCTCGCGCGCCCCGGCACCGTGCGCTCGATCTACGACCCCTGCGCCGGGACGGGCGGGATGCTCTCCACCGCCGAGGAATATCTGCACGAGATGAACCCGGACGCGCAGTTGCGGGTCTTCGGGCAGGAATTGAACGAGGAGTCGTACGCGATCTGCAAGGCGGACATGCTGATCAAGGGGCATGACGTCAGCCAGATGGTCCGCGAGAACACCCTCTCCAATGACGGCCACGCGGGCAAGCAGTTCGATTACATGCTCTCCAACCCGCCGTACGGGGTGGAATGGAAGAAGATCGAGCGGGCGGTGCGCCGGGAGCACGAGCAGCAGGGCTACGCGGGACGCTTCGGCCCCGGCCTGCCGCGCGTCTCCGATGGCAGCCTGCTCTTCCTCTCGCACCTCCTGTCGAAGATGCGCCCGCCGCAGGATGGTGGCAGCCGGATCGGGATCGTCCTCAACGGCTCGCCGCTCTTCACCGGCGGCGCGGGCTCGGGCGAGTCGAACATCCGCCGCTGGATCATCGAGAACGACTGGCTGGAGGCGCTCGTCGCGCTGCCGACCGACATGTTCTACAACACCGGGATCGCCACCTATATCTGGCTGCTGACCAACCACAAAGCGCCCGACCGGCGCGGCAAGGTGCAGCTGATCGACGGCACGGCCTTCTTCCGCAAGATGCGGAAGAGCCTCGGCAGCAAGCGCCGCGAACTGGGGCCGGACGACATCGCGCGGCTCGCGCACCTCTACGAGGATTGCGAGGATGGCCCGCAGAGCAAGATCTTCGACAACGACGACTTCGGCTACCGCACGCTGACCGTCGAGCGCCCGTTGCGCGACGAGCACGGCGCGATCGTCCGCGACCGCAAGGGCCAGCCGAAGCCGGACGCCGCCCTGCGCGACACCGAGAATGTGCCGCTGAAGGAGGATGTCGCGGCCTACTTCGCCCGCGAGGTCCTGCCGCACGTCCCGGACGCCTGGATCGACGAGGCCAAGACGAAGATCGGCTACGAGATCCCGTTCACCCGCCACTTCTACCACTACACCCCGCCCCGCCCGCTGGACGACATCGACGCCGATTTGCAGGCGGTCAACCGGGAGATCATGGCGCTGCTGAGCGAGGTGACGCGATGAAGGACGAAGTACGAAGTACGAACGACGAAGTACGAACGACGAAGGGCGAAGCGGGGCGGTCGAAGGGACAGCGGTATCCTGGGGGCAGCGTGGGTGGCACCGGGGCTGCCGAGGATAGGTACGGTCGCCGTGGATGCCACTCTGTGCAGGCGACCGATAACGTGGGTGGAACCGGGGCTAAAGACCCGGCTAAACCGAAGCGCCGATGGGAACCACAGACCCCGCACCGTCGCCGCCCAGTCCGCGCAGGCGGATAGTATGCCCTTCATGGGTACTTCGTGGCCGCAGGCCATCCAGCCGGGACCTCGGTCCACCGGCACCCCACACCCGCCGTGTCCCTCCCACCAGCGCTTCGGTTTAAGGGCTGCGACCACAAAGCCGGCTGAAGGAGGCAAGTGGTGTACAGACGCCGGGGTGATGTCGTCATCACCGGGGCGGTAACCATCCCTTTACGGCACACGCCCATTATAGTACATTTGTTCTAATCGTCACGGTGGCTGCCGAGTATTCGAGCGCGAGCGTCGCTTGCAGCGCCGATATACACGGACGAAGAGAAGGCGTATGATGGGCTAAACGGCAAGGGTTATGGGCACAAGCGTGGCTCCCATGCCGAGCGTTGTCGGTTCCACACCAGTGCGACGGAGCGCGTTCGGTCGCTCTGGCAACGCTACATTAACGAGTATACGTAGCAAGCGCGCCCGACACGGGAACCACGGCGAGTATGCGCCGACCGGCCCGGTCATGCCGACGGGGGAGTCTAACCATGACCACTGATACGCTCACCCTGATCCTCGAGGGCGATGTCCCCCTGGACCTCTTCGCGGATGAGGTTCGCAGCCTGAACGGGCTGCTTGAGGCGCTTTCCGGCGAGCTTGACCGGAGCGCGAAGATCGAGTGGCTTGTGGTGGACCTCAAGCCCGGAAGCGCCGAGGTGACGCTGCGTGGCGAGGCGGATGCGCTCGAAATCGTCGAGCGTGCCGTTGGGGGCTACCGGGCCATCGGTCGTTCTTTGGAACGCCGGGAGCCGATCCCGTTCGGGCCACGAGTGCGTGAGCAGGTCGAGAACATGACCCGACACATCAACGAACGCGGGAGAATAACCGCCATTCGTTTCGAGACGCCCGATGATACCTACACCGTGACCGCACCGGGGCAGGAGCCAGCGCGCCCGGCCCTGTTGCGGGCGTATGGTACGGTGACGGGCAAGATCCAGACGCTGAGTAGTCGCCGCCGCCTCAGCTTCACGCTCTACGATGCCTTGTTCGACAGGCCGGTGAATTGCTATCTGCAAGCAGGTCAGGAAGACTTGGTCCGGGACAAATGGGAGCGGTACGCCATTGTCGAAGGACAGATCAGCCGCGACCCGTTCACGGGACAGGCTATCGCCGTGCGTGAGATCAGCGATATCCAGGCCCTCCCGGACTTCGGGCAAGGCGATCCGTACCTGGCTCGTGGGGTGATTCCCTGGCAAGACGACGAGCAAAAGCCCGAAGTGCTGCTCAGGCGGTTGCGCGATGAGTGGTAAGCCGCCCCGTATCTACTGGGACGCCAATTGTTTCCTGTCGTTCATCAATCAAGACCCGCGCTGGCTCCCGACACTCGAGACGCTGATCGATGATGCCCGGACAGCCGGCACGATCGAGATCGTCACGTCGGTGTTGTCGATCGCGGAAGTCGCCTTCGCGGCGGCGGAGAGGCTGAAGCGAGCGTTGGATGCGCGCGAAGAGGCCCGCATCGAGAACCTCTGGCGGAGCAGGGGGATCGCGCTCGTCGAAGTCAATGAGCGCGTCGCGCGCCTGGCGCGGGAGATCAGGCGCGATGATCTCGTGCGGGGCCGAACGGGCGGGCGCCGGACACCCGACATTCTCCATCTCGCGACCGCTCGCCTCATGGCGGTGCAGGACATGCACACGACCGAGCCGGACCTGCACAAGTACAGCAACCTGTGGGGCTTCCCCGTGCGGGGGCCATATAGCACGGCACCACGACTGCCGGGTCTCGCTGGCCTGCCGTAGGTATCTCGCGGGGGGCTGTGGGGTGGGCGGGTGCCCCCGAACACCGGGGTCGCGTCCCGGCCTGCGCGGGCGTGCATGGACACACATGGCATTCGGGGGTGAACGATGCGCTATCCGGCATACCCGGCATACAAGGATTCGGGCGTGGCGTGGCTCGGGGATGTGCCGCTGCATTGGCAAGTGAAGCCATTGAAAACTGTTACCAACCTTATCTCTCGCGGTATCAGCCCCACATACGTCGAGGAAAGTCGCATCAAAGTTGTAAGCCAAGCTTGTATCCAATATGAAGGGCTGAAGCTAGAGAACGTCAAATTCCACGATGACTCCAACCCGGAAGGGCAGCGAGGCAAGCTATTCCCCGGCGATGTACTCATCAACTCAACAGGAACCGGCACATTAGGACGAACGGCACTCTTTGAGCATGGGGAAGGCTATTTCGCTGACGGTCATATAACGGTTGTACGCCCTACATCTCCTACGCAGTCGAAATTCCTCCGCTACTTTCTCTCGACAACGTTGGTGCAAGGCTATATCTACTCAGCAATAGTTACCGGCTCTACGAACCAGGTCGAGCTGTCGCGTGAAGGGTTGCGTAATACTCCCTCTTTCTACCCTCCCCTCCCCGAACAAGCCGCCATCGCCGCCTTCCTCGACCGCGAGACCGCGAAGATCGCCGCGCTGATCGCCAGGCAGGAGCGGATGATCGCGCTGCTCGGGGAGAAGCGGCAGGCGCTGATCGCCCACGCGGTGACGAAGGGGCTGCGCGCCGATGCGCCGATGAAGGACAGTGGCGTGGCGTGGCTAGTACAGTGCAGCGGAACTAGCCTGCCGGTTCACGCAACAAGGGCTTTGCCCTGATACGTCCACGTGAAGGGCTTGGCCATGGTCTGGTTGTAGTAGGCGATGAAGGCCAGCACCTGGGCCTGCAAGTCCGCGAGCGA
>JAABUU010003798.1_pt1 | contig 18719 bp, 21 predicted proteins | sample 5559301 | NCBI WGS metagenome assembly JAABUU01 (sample SAMN10711884, study PRJNA513360) | rock metagenome | isolation source: Antarctica rocks | place: Antarctica: Victoria Land, Richard Nunatak white | reverse complement strand
TTGTGTAGACACAGTGCTGTCTGCCATCTTGTCTGGAGCAGGCCAAAAAATCTCACTGCTGCGTGGCGCTGCAGGATTCTGCTGGAAGCCTCACCGGAGCTGAACAGGTTGCCACAGCTGTGGCTGAGCCACCTGCTTGATCACATGCAGCGGCCTGGGCAGTCCAGAGATGACATTGTGCGCCGCAGTGCTGGCTTGCCTGCTGCTTTTGTGGCTCTCTTCACTGCTGAGCCGGCTGGTCACCCCAAAACACTTCTCTACACAGGTACAACGACTTATCACAATTGTACCAATGTCTACCGATGCATATACCAATGCAACGCACCTTGACACGCTAGCATTGGGCTTCCAGCTCCCGCTGCATAATGCGACACAATGCTGAATCATGCATTGGTAATTGCGTAGGTATTAGGGAGCTACTTAGGGTTGCAGGCGATGAGTCTCAGCAGGAACCCTGGGCTAGGGTACATGCCATCAACACTCTGCGCCTCACTTTCAGTGACAAGAATCTGGCCAACGATGTCTCTGGCTACTTTGCAGAAGGTAGGGCTATCCACACTCACATGCTGTGTGAACTACCATGCAAGCATGTCTGCATACGTCCCCCCCCAACTACTGTGTATGTAAGTGAGGTCTGCAGGTTGTTGCTGTTCAGCTGGATGCTTTCACGCATGTCCAAGCCTGCAAGGACGCATACAGACCTAGAGGGACAATCATCCTATATGTCTCTTTGCTGCATGATGCGATTGATGCATGCTTGCTGCTTCAGTCTGGTCACAGATGCTGATTTTGATTGTTGCTGTTGCATCATTCAGCAATCATGGCAAATAAGGCTTGACAAGGGCTCAACAATGCTTTGACAAAGCTCATCAATTGTGCATGGCATTACAGGCCTGCAGGTGGCGATAGTGGCCATGGGGGGAAGTGCTTGGGAGGTGCGCAATGCAGCCAGCCTCATCTTCACTGCGCTGCTCATCCGTATGCTGGGCTTCAGGAACCTAGTCAAGGTCTGCAACCTGATTCCTTGCCGTGATTGTTGCATCTGTCCTTGCCTATGCCTTGCCCTTGCCCCTGCCCCTTGCCCTCTGCCCCTGCCCTTGATCCTGCCCCTGCTCTTGTTCCTGCCTCTGCCCTTGCTTTTGCCCTTACCCATGCCTTTGCCCTTGCCTATGATCCTGCCCTTGCCCTGTTCCCTTGATCAGTGCAAAAAGCTGCCGCCCAAACATCAATAGGCACAGGCTCATGCTGTAGTAAAACACACAAGAAACCGGCAAGCTTTGATCTTTGAACACTAGCCACAATTTTACTTACATGTTGAGAGATTGGAATGCAGTCACACGGTGAAACAATGGGTGTGCATGACAGGGAGAGTCTGCAAGGCGGGCCATCACAGGCGCTGAGTTCTTCAACCGCTACCCCAGCCTGCACCACTTCCTGCTCACCCAGCTGCAAGCTGCCACCCACCAGCTGGAGCAGGGGGCTACTGTTGTGCACCCAAGCCTCACCCCTGTCCTGGCCCTCCTGTCACGCCTCAGGTGCCTTTCTCCTCCTGGTTTGGTGCGTTTATGCTCAACAGAAGTCTGTTACAGTCAGCCTTTTAGTTATCACCTTACCTTGGCTCATGTCTCATCAAATTGTGCCCTTTGCATTGAGGGTAAGTAGGGTTGAGGGTCTAGGGCTTAGATCCCGAACCAAAAATTGAGCTCTGCCACAAACTGCCATCATAGATTGCAGGTCATGCACTCTGCAAGTGTCAGTCAATTCCAAACCAAGGCCTCAAATGTACAAGCTGAAGCACAGTTAAACTTTGTGCAGGCCAGCTTGGCCCAACAAGTCTGCAACAACTGATAAGCCTTCGTGACTCTTCAGCTCTATTCACTGATGCACTTCAGCGCTGTACCATTGCCGGTCAGATGGCAGTGGAACAGATCACAAACCCTATCTCAACACCGTGGCCAAATTGCTACAGGCCATGTTTGCACAACCAGTTGGCCTTGGCTGGTGACCCACTGAGTCCTGCTCTGTTCCCTGAGGCAGTCAAATGCTGCGCCACTGCCAGTCAGATGGCGCTGGGACACATCACAAACCCGCTTCAACAACATGGTTGTTGCTACAGGCCGTCTTTGCACAACCAGTCTACCTTGGCAGACGACCCACTGAGTCCGGCTCTGTTCACTGAGGCGGTTCAGCGCTGTGCCACTGCCAGTCAGATGGCAGTGCGTCACTTGGCTGCTGCAGCTTTGGCTCCTCTTACCCCTCCTGAGGAGCTGGCACCGACGCTGCTGCGCTTGCTGGCCGCCGCAACTGCATCACCTGCACCACACCTCAACGTGGTGCGTCTTTGGATAACATTGGTGCATGCTCCGGACACCTTTTGCAGACCTGAAGTCCGCCTCGAGTCTTTGCTGTTCTGCTTGTGCCATTTGTTGCAGGCTTGCCAACATGTGCTGATGCATGGGACTCAGGGATGAAGCTCTACAATAATGGACATGTGATGTGTCATGCCAGGAAATGCATCCATGTGGCCTTGCTTTGTTGCATCACCAGGGATTGGATTGGCTTTGTGCTTTGTTATGATGCCCATTGTTGTGATGCCTGATGCCTTTCTGCTGGCAGGTGCATGGCTGCCTGTCACAAGCCAAGGCGCTGCTGGAGATCAATGCACAAGCAGTGGACTCCGTCTCCCTGCTGAACTCCGTGCTTCAAGCTTTGCAATCAAGCACACGCTTGATGCAACTGTCAGCCCCATGCGCTCCGATTCGCAATGAAGCTACACTGCTTGCTGCTGCTGCTCTTGCCTTGCCTGATGCACCAGAGATGCCAACCATGGTGGCGTATGCTCAGCAAGTCAGGAAGATCTGCTGGCAGTCCATCCTGCACAGCTCTGTTGAGAAAACAGAGCCCTTGAGCAGACTGCAAGAGAGTAACTTGCACGGCGGTTTCCAAGGCAGCGGTGAAAGGCAGCCTTCAAAGACAAGTGGTCCCAGCCTTGAAGGGCAGGTCAATAGTGGTGACAGGCAGCCTGCAAGGGCACAGGGCCCAAACCTTGATGGGCACAATGACAGTGTCCCCCTTTCTAGTAGCCACCATGCACAGGCCCCTATAGAGCATGCTTTAACCCCTGCACAGTCAGCTGGGGTTCAGCAGCATGACAAGCCTTCACAGCACAGTGGCTCGCAATCTGTCCAAAGCGATGCTGCAGATCCCATGACGTCTCTGTGGCTCAAAAATGTTACTCTTCTTTTCTTTGATCATGACCTTCAACAGCATTTGGTTGGCGGCATGGCTTCTGTAAATCAAGGCACAGTTTGTAGCTTGCGGGAGGATGAAGTGCAGGTTGCGCTGGAGTCTGGCAACTACGACGTGCGTGCTGCTTGCTTGAAAGCACTGGTCAGAAGAAACGCTGCTGGTACGTTCCTTTTATTGCTGTTGTACATGTGCTGCTATATGGGCCTTTTGTGGCCACATTGCAGCATGTGCATCATTCATAATTTCTAGCTTAATCTTCCACCCTGCTTTGAAGATGCTGAAGGCTTGAGTAGTTCAGCCTGTGTACAGTATGTCTGTCTTGAGTGTTGCTTAGTCCCAGCTCAAAGTGGTGGTACATCAACTGCATCTAAATGTATGCCTTGCAGTCTGTTTAGAGCTCATCTGTGTTGCTTATTTCTGTTTGTCTGCAACCTGTGCAGCTGATGTGTGTTGCTGTGTGTAGGTGAGGCTCTGCCGGTATGGCTATCAGTCCTGCTCAAGCAGCGCCTCCTCTCAGAGAGACACCACAAGGTCCTCAGACGCCTGTTACAATTGCTGGCAGCCTTGCCCATGGCTGCCAATAGCACCTACCATAATGACAATGCCCAGTCGTCACCTGCTCAGCAGATGTCATCCTCTGCTGCTGAGCAAACTTCAGCAAAGCTTGCCAATGCTTCTGTGGTCACAGCTGCAACACGCACAGCGCATGGCTACAACAAGCATGCTGTGCATGCTGAGCGTGCTGTGCGAGAGTACGAGCAGATCCACAGACTGGTCATGACAACTCGGCATCCGTCTGTCAGTCGAGAGGGCTTGCAGTGTCTTGGAGCTGCTCTACAGCCAGTCACAGCCATACTGACAGACGTGGCCAGAATGCAGCAGATGCCTGCTGAGCCTCAGGCATCTGAAACTCAGCCCATCAGGCAAGATCCATATCAAGCACAGGGCTCGGTGCAACACCAGATGCCTCCCCACTCCTCGTCAGGTCAGCACCAGGCTCAACGGTCAGGATCAGGAAATGATCAGATCATATCATCCAGATTGGAGCTGCATCAGGTCAGAGGACCAGACAGTGATCCAGCTCAGCCAGCTAATCCAGCACCTCCAGGCCATGAAGCCTCAGATGCAAGTGGACCTGCTGGATCTGAAGGGGCTTTGGAACAGGCTCTGGACGAGATGGTGGATGGCTTTATCTCTCTCGTCAGCAGAAGCAGTCACGCACAGCAATTTGATGACATCCGCTTGGCGGCTGCTGCTGCTTTGGAAGCGTCAGGTGTGCAGTCGTAACGGAATTGCTGCTGTTTCGATTTGAAGCTTGCATCTGTGATGACACTGCCGTTACTTTTGATACACTGGTGTGCAGAACAAATCAATTGGTCATGTTTGTGAAGAAAGTGCCCATTTTGGCATAATGATAACCCCAGTGCTGTATGACGACCACCTCAGGTGCATTTGCTCTGCATCATGTGTGCAACCTGTCTATGACACAATCGTGGAGACTTGCTGCAGCAACGGCGGCAGCTGATGCGACTGTCGATGCCATGATCATGCAGGACTACTAAGCTGTCAGGCCCACATGCACCAGCCCTGGCAGGGCAGTTCTCGGCTGACTGCCCCTGCCCTCCAGGCCTGGATCATTGTTGTCAGGATGATGGAAGATGAAGACGGCGAGGTGAGCAGTCACGTTCTTGTGTGAGTCAAGTCCATTCTGCATTTCACTAGACAGCCACAACCACTTGCTAGACAGCCACAATAGACTATAGGCCAGCTTGTGTCAAGAGCAGCTCTGTAGCAACAGCAGCAGAGTAAGTTTGAAAGAAGCATACAGCACACTTCAGCTTTTCTGTCTGATGAGGGTAGAGCTAGCAAACGATTACTGGTGTGTCGCAGACAAGCATCCAGATTATGAGTTCATGGTGTTTTGTTGATGATCGGCCTATTATGCAATGCTGTGTCATGTGACAGGTGAGGGCAGCAGCTTCAGGGGCTGCAGGGGCTGCTCTGCAAGCCCTGGGTGATGAGGGGGTATCACATGGAGCCCATGTGGAGCTGGTGCTGCGTCATGCATTTGACCTTCTGGGATCCTGCTGCATGCACTTGCCTACTATGCAAGAGCACATGCTGGACCTATTGTACAGGTTGGCTTCTATTTGCATCACCTTTTCCTACTTCTTCATGAGTGTTGCAACCCATGTTTACATGGCTGGGTGGTCATGTGCTTGCTCATTGCACATGCATTCAAGCGATTCGCTTGCTTAGCTGACATTTGCATCTGCAACGTACAGCATGCTGCTTTTGGATCAGCAATGCATGGTGAACAATGCAAAGGGGGGGAAATTGCGCTCTGCCTTTTGGCAGTGCATGAAGTGGGCAGGCAAGTGCAGGCTACCAAAGGGCAGCACAGCAAAAGCAAGCACAGCGTTAAGTGCCATGATAGCAGAAGGCCTCATGTGGAATGCTATTCGTACGTTGAGTCCATTTCAACCCAAACTCTTGCGTCTATCACAGTAGCACCTAGCACAAAATGTGCTTTGCACAACCCATACTTGTATGTTACAGGCCGCAAAGCTCAAGCCTGTTGAAGGCAAGCACATCCAAGCAGCACAACCATGAAGGCGGCAGTGCTGCAGCTGCATACTCCCAGCAGCCTCAAACCCAGTCCAAAGGGCCTCGCATCACAGCAAAAGGCACAGCCAATGGAGGGGAGCCTCAGCCTGATGGAGACATGCCACCAAAAGGTTGTCAGCTGGAACCTGGTCTTGTGCGCAGACTGTTTGACAAGGAGCTGGACAATCAGCACGAAGAGGCTTTGCTGCTTGCTCAGCTGGCAGCCAATCAGCTGCGGCTGGCTTTACAGAGCGACACTGACCATGATTTTGCACAGAGGGTTATTGTTTGGGCAAATGCAGCTGAACAGGTAAGTAAACAAGTGGAACCGCTCTGGCCACTCAAGCTTCCATCAATGCGCTCTTCACCTCTCAAAGCACCTGCTGCTAAATCCTCGCGGCTCTGGATTAATTATGGTTGACTTGCAACCTCAAACCTGCAACCAGTCTACACGGTAGACCACTCAGTGCTGTTGTGGCATTACTCTTCCCATGAGAAAGTCACAGCACTTTTGTGGATAACAAAAGAAACTGTCTGGAATTGCAGGATCTTTTGGGGATGACACACAGCATAGCCCAGCTGCAGAAACATGAGACGCTGTTTGGTGGGGTAGCAAACCATGGAGATGTCTTCCAACCAGTCTACTGCATATTACTGGCTTTGCACACTGCGGGATACAGCACGCATGTAAGAGCCAAATTGCCATCTGTGGTGGGCAGTGTCCAGACAGCAGCTGCAGGATTGTCAGATGTGGCTTCCCAGCCTGTGATTGCAGCCATGCTCAAGACTACATTGGCTGTGTGGTCAGCACCTGAAGCTCATGACTCATCTGAGGTGTGTGAGATTTCTTTGTCATTGCTTCACGGGACTTGGTGGCTGAGTGCAAGACCATGGCTCGTGCCTCTAGTCAAAGTAGTCTGCGCATGCGTACTTACGCAAGCAGATTATGATTGCTGCAGTATCATCCGGCTGGCACCACTGAAACAGTAGCTACTGCATCCACTATTACTTTACGACCATGCAGCCATGTTGGTGATGACATCAAACTGATGTGCAGGAGCTGGTCAGCCAGAATGGGCATAGCTGGAGCTACACATTCTTGACTGGAAAGCAAGACGCTTGAGAAGGCAGGCAAGATGCTTGAGAAGGAAAGTAAGAAAGGAAAGCAAGACACTCGAGAAGGAGCCCCTTCTGAAGGAGCTGTAGACTGAAATCAGAGCCATAGACTAGTATTAATACACTAAGCAGTCACATATCTGTACTGTATACGCACTCAATGCAGGGTGCTTGTCGTGATTTGAATTGCTTGTCGAAGCTAGCATCAGGCCTGTGCCTTCTCATCCTCATGATGTATTCAACATGCTATTCAGAGCTTCAACATGCATACATGGCATGAAGTACCTGGCTTCAGCTGTCAGGCATTTCAGCAAGCTGTGAACATCAGTCTAGTCAACAGGGCGACCAGTCCAGTCTACAGTGTTTAGGATGCTCGTTGAGCAGCGGTGGCAGCACATGTGTACAGCAAACTGTGGCAGCTCTCCAGTTAGTTGCAAATAAAATTGCATGGGGCCCATCGCACAGCACATAATTGGTGACCGTGTCACACGACCATACACAGAATGAGCAGTGGAGTGTACATACGCTGTCACAGCAAGGCAGTCTCCAGCTTTTGTGAAATCATGTTATCCCAATGATTGACGACCTCCTGCCTGACTTGAAGTCAGGCTTCCTTGGATAACGGAAAAGTACAAGAGGTGTTCACTGCATCCTTTGGTGAGGTAAGTCAGCCTGGACTTTCAATAATGATAAGAGCTGGGGGTTGCACCCTCTTGGCTGACTTGCCAGTGTACCTCCTTTGGGGGCACTGTGCCACCAGCACTGCTACCGTCAAGCCTCTGTTTGCTTTGCAGTCCCTCAAAGCTGCTGGTGACACAGTGCCCCCCAAGGGAGGCACATTGGCAAGTCAGCATTGGGTGTCCACCAAACAGACGCATTCAGGAGCTGATAGAGGAGGTATGACACACTTTGCTGCGGCCATGTTCAGTGTCTACAATTTCTCCTTACACACACTGTGCGCTGCAGATGCAGGCTCCAGTCATTCTGATGGACTATAGCTTCCATTGCGTCCAGACATATACAGTGTCAGCTAGTGACATATACACCGTCAGCCGGTGACAAATTCTGTGGTGACTTTGACAGACTGCCAGCTGGAGTCGAGCAGCTGTTGGCAAAAGGATCCAAGAACCTTTCTTGGGATTCTTGCAGCCGCACTGGAAGCCCTTTGACAGAGGGACAAGGTAAAACGGGAAGCAGAGCATATATTGTACATCAAAATGCACTCTGTTACTACATGCAGTACTTCTCATGATAAACTGGGGGGGGCCTGCAGTAAAGCAGAGGCAGAGGGAGCACAATAACAAGGAAGCAGGTGCACAATGGCATATCTTGGAATTGTTTGAATGACATGCGTGCTCTGCTGCAAGAAAGCTCTGCCATGCAGCACTTCTCATGATTGGCTGCTGTGGCCTGCAGCGAAGCAGAAGCGGAGGGAGAGGCAGGTGGAGTCTTGAAGCAGGGATGAAGAAAGTGCACATTAACATACCTTGGTATTGCGCAACTGGGACTGTGCTTTGTTTCTGGACAGGTGTGCCATGCAGCTTTTCTCAGAATACACTGCTGTGGCCTACAGTTGTGAAGAGGAGGAAGCAAGAAGAAGGTTGGGGAAATGTGCAAGTTGGTTGTGAGATGGAGGGACCATGTGCAGAGCCCCTCCTGTCATCAGCCAAGAAACCAACATGGGAGACGGTTTCTGAATGGCTGCTTCATCTTGCTTGGAGCGTTATACCTTCCTGCGCCAGGCAACAAAAAAATCCAGACAACCTTTATTGTATGTATTTGTGGCAACTGGCCAGACTGAAGAATAGAGGGGAAGGTTGCATCGTCAAGCTCCAGTGAAACTATGTCAAGATCCGCTATGACAATTTCAGTACCAGCAGAGAGCACATGAGCCCTCACAGGGCAGACTTATTGGAATTCGGCATCAAGGAATTCATCGACAATACTTGCAAGTCCAACTGCAATTGGTCTCGGAGCTTGGCATTTTCATATCAGCGTGGTTGACCGAAGGCGACTTGCGTCAAGACTCTTGCTACATGTACGACATTCGAGCGCAACTGACAGTGTGGTGGTAAATTCATATTCAGATTCACAGGCACAGCATGTGTGCAGCCATTAGCAGTGAGACCGTGTTGTGATGCTTGCAAGATCGCGTCGAGTCTCCCTTATATGACCAAAGCTACGCACTACGTCGTAAGTTGATCTGCAATAGCGCTTTGACATCGCTCTCAAAAGACGCTGCACCGGGGCCTTGAAACGGGCATGGTGGCCAATATGCTGGTCACGAAGAATTTGGCCCTCAATAAAGTAGCCCAAGTGCTGGCCTATCTCAAAATAGAAATCGCTTCTCATCGAGACCAGGTATTGTTGCAAAATGTATGCCGGCAAGGACTTCTGCACCCCACAATTGCCCAACAAGTGGAGTATTTGCAGATTGTCGATGAAATTTTTCCTTTGCTGCTGACTTTTGGAGAGGCTGCAAATAATAATGACAAAGCTGGTAGCACAGAGATGGCCTTTGCTGCTATCCTGACCCAACTCCAAGCAGCTGCAATGCTGCTGCATCAACTGACATTGCTTGTCGTCAATCTGCTCTCACAGCTAGGCGCTCTGTGCTCAGAGCAAACGCGGAAGTCTACTGTCATATCAGGTGCGCATCTGCAGCCTACAAATGCCACCTACAAATGTCAAGCACTGTCCTGTGTCACCTGTGCTTCCTGTTCATGCAAAGGGCAGTATCTGAGTCCATACAAGACGTAGGGTACTGGAGTGTGTTTCCTGCTTGCCAGCACCTGTCACCTTCCTGACTCATCTCTCAGTCCAATCAATTTGCAAGAAGGAGCCTTGATGAACTTTCCATCGATGGGTCCTCAATGGAAACAATGGTTGCATTTTCATGTGCCAGCTAGCAACTTTGAGGAGGATTTCATTTGAGGACACCCATCATGCCTTGCAGGGCCCTATGCGCAATCCTGCATGTCCAGTGCAGCTGAAGGCCTCTGCCTCCTTTTAACACTGGACACCATCATTGGCAGAACACCTGCTGTGACTTCTGCAGCTGCAGCCTACTCACAGTGTGCCTCAAGCAAAGCTGAAAGCTGCAATTAGACGCCGTGTATTTGTGCATGCTGAGCATCAGTACAAGCACTAAATATAATGCACCAGCACTGGTCTGTCTTGCTTGAGCAGCAGACACCATTCAACTGCAAGTGTGTGCATGAGCATACACATCAGCACAGCTTTTGGCACAAGCACAGGCACAATCGTAGGCATTAGTACCATCAGAGGCCGTACATATCCTGGTGATGCTGCAGGATGCTGCATGTCATAGCTTCAAATCAAGAGCAGTTTGGCAGTGACAGGACGCAGCAGGCACAGCAGCAGCAATCTTGGGTTGCAGATCTCCAAGCAGGTTTGCTGAGTGGCAAAACTTTCCGCCGATTCCTGTCTCAACACTGTGGGCTGAACAGCAGCATGACTCAGATCTGCTGTCATCAGGCCTTTGCGCAAGCAGTCTCAGGCATGATCAGGTGCACAGCCAGCCCAAGCACTATCACTGCTGCTTCCTTCCTGCCTGTGTTCTACAGTTGTGTATGTGTTCGTGGCAATGTTGCATGATTGCATGTTGTTGTGCTGTACAGTTGCGCCAGTCCTCTTGTCATGCCAATACAAACCAGATCTTCTCGACAGGGACGTTGTCATGATGCATCCATTTGCTGTCTGACAGGCATAATTGGCAATCATTCTGCTTGCTATACAGCCTCCTGTGCCACAGCTTGTAGCTGCTGTTGCAGCTACTGCAAAGGCTACAGTGAACATCTGACAACAAAATCACACAGATCTGCGGTGTTTGGTATAGGGAACAGGTGCGATCAGCTGTTGAACGTATACAAAGCAAGGAAGAGGTTGCAGGGGATGGAGAGAGCCTTGTGGGACTGGTGTGCCTGGCTGCTGTGCATGCTCATGTTTGCTCCCAGCTGGGCGTGGACAAGAAGCTCACCAAGACTGTGCTAGATCTGCATCACAAGGTGTGCTACCCGGCCCTGCTCTGCATTACCCTGCCCTGCCCTGCCCTGCCCTGCCCTGCCCTGCCCTGCCCTGCCCTGCCCTGCCCTGCTCGCAATCAGGATTGTATAGTTGTTATCCGGAGATGCCTTGTTCTGTTCTCTTTCGTGCACTCAGGCCTTTCGCTCAACATTCTTTTGTGCACAGAACTTCAGCCAGCTGTCCACAGGTCTGCTTGTTGGAACAAGCTGCCATTTGTAATGATGTACCTTACAGTCAGTCGCAGACGGGCATGTCTGGTTGTGCTGGACAGCTGTCCCTCCCTCTGTCATTGCCTTGTAGCTTCTGTGGATGTTAAAACATGTGGTCCACATGCAGATTCCGCTGTTGCCAGTATACTGCAATCTGAGCATACATCCTGCCAGTTTCTTGTCCCAGATGCTGCCCTCAGCTGCTGACAAGTACATCCACGCCAGCTTTGTGCGAGAGGTGATGCTCTGCCAGTGCAACCCCCTGCAAAGCATTTGTGCGTTTATATAATGGAGCTGTGTACTGATTAAATGAGCTCTGCAGTGATTAAATGAGCTTTGCGTTGATTAAATGAGCTCTGCAATGGTTAAATGAGCTCTGCAATGATCAAATCAGCTCTGCAAGGATTAGGTGAGCTCTACTAACAATAACAAAATTCACGCTTTCCGGCTCATGATGAGCTAGGTATGTGCAGGGCAAGTCTTGTCTCTCCAGTGCAACCTATTCTGTGCATCCCTGTACAGCCTATCAATATGGCAGATTTGACAGTCACGTAACACAACATCATTGAAACTAGTCCTAGGGCGACCAGGTGGGCGAAGCCCCTTGACTTCACCAAACAAAAGCTTCTTAAGCAATCTATCATCAGGTGTCCTGAAAATACGATTTAGCCACCTGAGTCTTTTGCCAGAGATGAGCTCTGCAATGACTGAATGAGCTCTGTAGACAGCTCTAAATAGTACACAACTTGCAGCTTTGCATGCATGCATGTTGTGTCCTTGACATGCATGTTGGCCTGTTGTCAAGCTCGCTTGCTTGGCGTCATGCAGGCGCTAGCTGAGCAGAGGGTGCAGGTGGAAAGTGGCATGAACAGCTATGGGCTGGAAATCCAACAGGCCAGTTTGACAGTGCTAGCCTGGCAGGCTCACATGGCAGGCCTTCATGCCACAACCAGGTGCAGCTGATTGACTTGTTTGATAGCAGTCTCTGAGAAACGACACTGCAAGGAATCTTTGCAAGGACTCAGGCATCATGTGGCAGTGCGTGGTGCAGGACTGGCTTGTCTGATTGATGCTGATTGATGCGTTGCTGTGTGTCTGTCATTCTTCCCTATGGTATATGTGGAAAACACCTAGGTCTGAGAGGCTGCATCTGATAGCAAAGCATGAGCCTCTAGGTCTGTTACGACATCTTGGGTTTGGCTCAGCTGCAAGTGCTTCCTCCTGCGCCTTCAGTGATGCTTTGCAGCATGCATTGCCTTTCTGTGTGTGACCTGTTGAACACAGCTTGCCGGTCAAACCAATGCCAAGGCACACACTTTGCTCCACTCTTGCCAGTGCTAGATGGAGCAGATGTACATGTTACCCTTGTCGTTGCACATCCTGAAGTCCACAAAATGAAAACAGCGGTAACAAGATTGAGACTGGTTGGTTACTCCAGGTCCAGTGAGGCACTGCTGACAAAACAGGCTGCAGCCTTGGTCAGGGGTGTTGATCTAGCAGCAGGCTTACGCAACCGGTTGCACCTGCTGCTGGATCTGCATGCTGCGGCATCAGTACCAGTCACGCAGCAGGCCCTCACCCTGTTTGTCAATTCCATCTGTCTTGTCAAGGTGAGCCGCCCTTCTCTGCTTCACTTCATCACGATTTCTCCCCACAAAATTGTCAACAGGCAGCGTGCAAACAATATCAACATTGATGGGGCTTCTGGGAATCTACCAACATTCACAAAACATTCTGTATTGCCAGCCTGAGATGTCGATGGCTGCTTGCCAATGACTGCATCAGCAAAACGTACATGAGTGCGCAATGCCAGGCATGTTTAGACTCTAGGTCTGCAGATTGCTCTCTTGCTGCAGGGGTGCTGGCTTGTCAATTTTGCAGGATACTGTCAGTTGACACCATCTGTGTTCTGGCTCACAAGAATTACCTCACACTTTCAGTCCTGCAACCTTCAATTACACATGTCTGTACAGTCTAGCACTGAGAGTAATGCAAACCACACTGGACACAGACTGCATGAGACAATCTGATGCTGGCACTAATCTATTCATGCCGCCTATGTACCAAACTGCACACAGAACAAGCATACGGCCCTCATCTAAAGCCAGCTTGGCCTTGCATTGAGATGAGTATCAGTGCACATAAGAAGAGGTAGTAAATCTTGCAGGGTGTGAGCAAGACGTTTGAGGAGCATGACGCTGCCATCACTTCTGCCGTGCCACAGCTGGTGAACCACATCAGATCTGGCGCTCAGGTATGCACTCTTGCCTTCACCCCCACACTTGCACCCACACTTGTACCCACACCTGTACCCACACCTGTACCCACACTTGTACCCACACCTGTACCCACACCAACATTCACGCTCATGTTCAGACTCATGTCTTTGTCTGTGGGTCACAATAGTTGTCGCCTCTGCTGAGCAGCAGCAGGTCTGCAGCCTTAATATTCTGAACACAGCGCAGGGCTGGTTGAGAGCTGGAGCTGTTGAGTGTAGGGCCTGTTGAGTTTGGTGGATGTTGAGTGCAAGGCTTGCTATTTGTGGGGCCACGCTTAGGCTGCCATTGATTGCAGGCATTGCCATTCGCACTGTTGATTGCGTGCCTGTTTGCACGCACTACTGCCGATTGCCTGAGTCTTCATGTGCAGTGCTGGTTATGCAAGCCGACCAGAGATGACGGTAAGTGACCCTGTCAAGTCTTGCGGCCAGTGAATGCAGGGTTGCTGTTTGGTGGGCTGATGAAGGCCTGATCCCAGGGCTTGTCACATACTTGGGACAGCTGATTGCGTGGACTAGAGATTGCAGTGCTGGGTCTGTTTGGATGCAGGGCTTGTTGAGCGCAATGGCAGCCAAGGTAAGAGCCAAGCAGCGGCACCTGGCCTCAACAGCGCCTTCCCTTCTGCAGTTCACCTCCACACGCACTGCAGCAGACAAGGCTTTGAAGGACGCCGAAACCGCCACTGAAGCAGCCCTGCAAGTCATAGCAGGTATGCCTTTGCTGTCAACTTTTGGCTCGGCTGATGCTTGACTGCATCTAGCATGTAGCTGCTGTTGCTATGCTGGCTGATACTTGAGGAACCATGGTACATATACAAGTAAGTGCCAGATTCCTGAGAAGGACATGCCTGCAGTGACCAGGTGCATGTTTGTGTACAGGACCAGCCACAAGTGAGCAGCTAGTGATGCTTGATCTGTGCGTGGATGCACTGAAGGCGACAGCGACTATCAGCAGCAACAGAATGCAGACCCTGGACTCTGCATTGCATACCCTCAGGGCTCTTATACGTTTGAAAGCAGCTGTGTCTCAGGTTGGTCTTCACACTCCCTCACACTCACAGCGTTGCCTGCACAAGCATTGTTGCTGAATCCACATGGAGCACCTTGGACTTGTCCTGCACATACCTAGCTCATCATGAGCTGGAAAGCGTTTTAATTATTATTATTATTATTATTGTTATTATTATTATTATTATTATTACTGTGGTGCAAAGCTGCAGCACGACATGAGGGCAGTCCTGCTGATGGCATGCAACCACACAGTACAGGCAGGGCAAAAGGCTGGGTGTCGATTTCTTGAAGTATGTGCACGCATACACATCATTGTGTGTGTTCAAAAGGCGTCAGCAGACCACTGTTATTGGCGATGTCAACTGTGAAATAGGTTCAGTCCGTTTTGAGCTGGTCACCTTTGGCTCTGCACAAGCAACAGCTTCCAGAACCAGTACTGCTAGCAGATGGCTAGGACAGACACTGTGGGTCTGTAAAGCCATGCTTGCTGCTCACACCTGGTGTGTCTAGGGCTGCTCACCTTTGCATGTCACCCGACAGCATTTTCTATGCCTGATGTCACTCGAGGTTGGGTGTGCATTGTGAACAGGCAAGCGACTGCAGCTGGCTGTACTTCGACCAAGGCTTGCTGGAGCCCATCTTTGCTGCTGCACTGAAGAGACCGCAGGAGGCTCATCAACTGCCCTGTATCCTGGCCGCCTTCATGGATGCACAGCAGCTGCTGCAGCACGCGCCTTTGCCACAGGACAGAGCAGGTGCTGCACCAAGGACACAGGTAATTTGCAATGACACAAATGGTGCAACTGCATGCTTAGCTACAGAAGTAGCTTGTAAATGGTTGCTCAATGTGTGGGCAGCTTTGTCTTGCGTGGACACAAGACAGCCATGTAAACAGATGCTGCTGATGCCACTGTGCAAGGGCACACTTGATCAGCTCTTTCAGTGGCCAAGTTCTCTTCTGCGGTCAGATTGTCTCTGAATGTGTTTGGCAGGCAAACATGTATGCAAACCTGGCACACTCTGCACTTGCTGCAGGCCATGCAGCACCTTCCAGCTAGGACCATGATGACCAGCTGTTCTACAGACAGGCCCAGTCGTAATACAACAGTGCTGATGTGGGATGATGTCAAACAAGTCACCATGCAGTCTGCTACAATGCAGTGTCTGATAGCTTTTGCTCTCTGCAGGTGTATGATGATCAGCTTTGGTCAACACTTGAGCAAGTGGTGCTGGTGCCGCTGTGTCAGCGCATTGAGACTGACCTCAGGTTGCATCACCATGCTGCCCTCCTGACTGGGGTCCCCCCCATGAACCCCCTCACCCATGATACCCTGGATGTCAACCCCTTGCTGGAAGTAGACAAGCTTGTTCTGTCTACCAGGGTAGTGAACATCAGGTGAAATCTGCCACCAGCAGCTTGCTGGGTGCCATTGACTTGTGTAATAGCTTGATCTGTCTACCAGGGCACTGTACATTGGGCAATGCTGGATACCAGCTGACGTCCAATCTGGGCTCTATTGCTCTGCTGCTGTTTGTTTGGGACGCCCTGCTATATATACTGCACCCCTCCCCACCCCATGCAGCGCCCCCACCACACCCCCCCCCCCCGGGCTTGTACTGGTTTCCAAACAACATGTTTCGCCCGATTTGGTGAATTTGATGTATGCAAACAGGAAAGGTAGCCAAAACCACTGCCCTTGCGATCGTGTCTGCAGGTCATACGTTGCACAGGGGTTGACAGCCAGCTTCCGCAGTCATACAGCTGTGTCCCCTCACGACTGGCAGACCTACGAGGAGATGCGCACTCTGGCGCTGGACAAGCACCATCTGCACCTTGGTGCCATAGACCTGCCGACGCAAGCTCCTGACCAAAGTAAGGCTGCTCGGGCTCTCCCCGAATGCTAAAAGATCATCGAAACAAAGCCCTGGGTGGACCTCAGCCTGTTGTTGTGTTGATGAGAGTTGACAACAGCACAAGTTATGAGCAACGAGCATTGATAAAGGTAGCATAAAAGTAATTGCGCTGGAGTCAGCATTGAGCTATTAGACATGCTTGGCTCATTGTTGACTGCTCTGAGCTTTGACGTATATGAGCTTTGATGTATATACACAGGTGCAAACATTGCATGGGCATGTGCAGCTGCAGCCTTTGTTGTCTTGTGTTGTTTGCATCCTGTCAGTGTGTCAAATGGGCCGGTACATTGCACCCTGACAAGTTTCTGGAAACTTGGAGCACAGTGACGATTCCTGCAACAAAGCTGCATGGTTACAAGATGATTGCAAGATCAGACACTTTTTGCAGAGTTTGTAGGTGTGAGCAAGACAAAACTTGCCTTTGATGCTGTGCCATACTGTTCTGTGCTGTTCCAAATTGGGCCTTCATGCAGGAGTGGATGTCCAAGCAGTCATACATCATCTGCCAGCATTTGTCTCGAGCTTTGACTACAGCCTGGTCAGCCAGACATTCCTACAGCGGCCAGCAGCAGCTGGTCGCATAGCACACTTAGACACTCTGTCAATACAGCATACAGCAGAGGCGCTGCAGGTCCACGGCTGCAGTCTCTTGGATCGGGCACAAGAAGCTGTCACCGAGGTTGTCACTGGACACATGCAAGACCTTTGTGAGGTGCTCAGCCAGCAGCAAGTGGTGACTGTCCTGGAAGCTGCTCAGGCAGCTATCAGGGCTTCTGCAGATGCTGAAGGGCAGGGCCTGGCTGCCCTGCAGCAGCAGGATCAGTCACAGCCAGCTCAGGCTTCAGACAGCATGAGGCAAGATACAGATGCTAGTGCACACACAAATGCTCCAGACGCAGCATCCAGCAGCTGTGGCAGCAGTGATACGCACAGACTTTGGTTGGAAGACTTGAGTGGGGCACAGCTGGTGGAGCATGCTGAAATGGTGCAGGCAGGCTTGCAGCAGCAGCAGCTTGCTGATGCACATCAGAGCTGCTTGGGCTGTATAGCGGGGCTACTGACAGGTGCATCTACCTGATCATATTACTGTGCCATCATGCGCTGCCTGAGTGTGAAATTGTGTGCCATTTGTGCTGTCTGACGTGTCACGCTTTCCTCACAAGACATTAAAAGCACTTCCACACTTTTTGTTGCTTACTGCCCTGGCAGGCAAGTAATTGAGCACTGTGTCATAGATCATTGTAGACTCAATTGTGGACTAATTTGCATTCAAGCAAGCTGACAATTTTGTACATCCTGTAGGAATTGGAAATGCACTGGGGCTGCTCAGCAGCCTCCATCACGGTGCGCTGCAATACCAGTGGGACCTTGCACAGTATTCCAAAAGCATCTCAGAGCCCAACATTGACTCTAGCAAGCAATCTCAACATCGTGGCAACACCGGTGAGTGCCATTGAGCACATAAATGTGACAACTGCACAGTTTGTGACAGCAATGCTTCTGTTCCAATGCTGAAGGTCTGAAAACCCATTGGATGTGCTGCTTTCCAGAGTGCAGGTCCTGTTTCTTGTAAGTAACATAGTTTGATCTGCTGTCATTTAAGTGCATCTATGTTTCTTAGGGAAGTTGCTGTGCAGGTGAAGCTATCCTCGCTGTATTGGCACAAGCAAAAGATGCAGATGTGCAAAAGAGCCTGCCTGCGGTTTTCTTGCAAATAGCAGCTGCAGCTACCTTGTCAGCTGCTGACCATGGAGTCCAGAGCAAGGAGCAGGCAACAAGGCGCAGCCGCACTCTACCTAACGAGGCTCATATGTTTGCTGACGGCTTTGTTGTGGGCTTGTCATTTGCTTTGCAGGTAAGTTACCCGCCATACATCACACAAGTACGGCAGCATTGGCAATGTGGACATGCTGCGTGCTGGCTCATGCGTCACAACATTGCCATACTGACAGACCAGTCCAATTGCTGTAACACTAAACGCAGAGGGTGATGCTGCGCAGGCTTTGGGACAGCAGGAGCAGTTTGGCAATCTACAGTGGTGGAGAGCACTTGGTAAACATCATGATCAGCAGCAACAAAATCTGAGGGGTTGCACTGCTACCAAGACACAAGTATCCTCGACAGGAGCTGTATCTGTCACCTGGCTCCAGGGACTGTTCAGGCTTGGCAAAGATGCAGGTGCTCATCAGCATGTTAACCCCGATATGTTGTCAGAGGTGGACATGGGAAGAATGCAGCTACAGCTGCAACATCTGGAAAGAATGCAACAGGAAATAAAGTTAATACAA
>JAABUU010003796.1_pt1 | contig 18721 bp, 20 predicted proteins | sample 5559301 | NCBI WGS metagenome assembly JAABUU01 (sample SAMN10711884, study PRJNA513360) | rock metagenome | isolation source: Antarctica rocks | place: Antarctica: Victoria Land, Richard Nunatak white | reverse complement strand
ACGCGCGACCACGCCGTGCCGGGGGTGTCGGTGCACGCGTCGCAGCGCGCGGGGATGCGCCAAAGTCCCCTTCGGTGCCCACCCCTTTATCTTGCCTTCGCGCGCAGGACGGGAAGGCAACGGCCGTCGGGGGAGCGCCCCACCCGTCGTACCCGCTCACGGCGTCGTCCTCCCCGCGTTGGCGGCGCCCGCCGCACCCCCGCCCGCGCCCCGCGTCACGACCGTCACCACCGCCCGCCCCGCCGTCCGTGCGTGCTCCTCGAACGCTCCCGAATGCAGCAGGATCGGCGTCTTGACCATCACGAGCAGCATCCCCAAGGCGGCGAAGGCGGCGAGCGTCTCCTGCCCCGCCGACGCCGGCCGCAGGTAGAGCCCCTCCTTGAGGGCGTCGAAGAGGCGGAACTCGACCGCCCAGAGGACGGGCCAGAAGAGCAGCTTGGTCGTGTGCTTGCCCCAGGCCACGCAGTAGCCGCTCGTCTCGGGGACGAGGCCCAAGGGGAGCATCAGCGGGCCGAGGACGTAGGCGACGAGCAGGAAAGCGAAGCCGAGCATCCGCACGACGCCGAGGACGAGGAGGAAGGCGAGGGCGATCACCCCGGCGAGCGCCCAGAGCGGGGAGGTGCCGGGGATCGCCGCGAGCAGCGCGCCGAAGCCCGGGTGGGCGGCGTTCGTGCCGGCGTGGAGCACGCCCTCCGTCAGCGCGTTGCTGCCGCCGACCAGCCAGCCGACGAGCGGCCGGTAAAACCCCAAGGCGAAGAGGACAGCGAGCAGGCGACCCAAGGACGCCTGTGGCGCCTGCTCGCCGCCCAGCCAGAAGCGGTAGACCGCCACGAGGAAGAGGACGATCACCAGCGAGAGCGAGGCGAGCCGCAGGGCGTCCGCCATCCGCTGGACATTGCCCATCTGCCCCGCCGACGCGGTGAGGTCCGGATTGGCGAGCAGCCAGCCGACGATCTGGTCGCCGTACTGGCCGATGACGTCGACACCGAGCGCCTTCCACAGCCCCCGGAGCAACTTGCCGATCCAGTCGCCGAGGTCGATCGAGAAGCCGAACGGCCCCTTGCCGACCCGGACGCTCGTCGCGGGGTCGCCCGTGTCCGGCGCTTCCGTCGCCACGGGCGGTTCGCTCCCGTCGGTGCCCGGCGCGGGCGTGGCGATCGGTGGCGCGGCCGGTGTCGCCGTACCCGTCGGCGCGGGGGTCGGCGTCGGGCCCTGCGCGGTGACCGGGCGCGCCGATACGAGCAGCAGCACGGCGATCAACGTCAGGAAGAGCAGGGCGGTCGAACGGTTCACGATCGTCTCCTTACGCGAGGTGGCAGACCCATTCCTCGGGCGGCACCCATTGCCCGTGGGCATCAACGAGTTCGATGTGCAGGTGCGGCCCGGTCGAGTAGCCCGTGTTGCCGCTGTCGCCGATCCGTTGCCCCTGTTCGACCACTCCATGGGCGATTTGCTTGTCGAGGTGCAGCAGGTTCCAGGTGTACCCATTGGCCATGTGCAGCGACTCGATCAGCGCGCCGCCATAGCTGCGCGGCTCGGCGATCGCGGCGGCGGGGGCATAGAGCGGGGTGTCCAGCGGCGCGCCCCAGTCGATGCCGGTGTGGAAGTGGGGGTAGCCGAGGAAGGCGGGCTCGCCGCCGAGGGGTGAGATGCCGTAGCCCTGCGTGACCGGGTAGTTCTTCCCGCCGAAGACGACCTGCATGATCTCGGCGACCCCCGCCGGCGTCAGGTTCTCGGTCGCACTCCGTACCGGTAAGCGCGGCACACAGTCGCCCGTCGCGGGATCCGGCCTGCCCGGTATCGGGACGAGCGGGGTGACCGGCGGACCGGCATGGGTGCGCACCAGGGTGAGGAGGAGCGCGGCGTAGGTGTCGCCGCAGGGCGAGCCGACATTGCCCGGATCGCTGCACGGGTCGTAGATGCGCGCATAGTCGGCGAGATCGGCGGTCGCCTTGTAGAAGACGCCGACGTAGTTGAACCAGATGCCGAGACCCGCGCCGACATCCGGACACGCCGCCCACTGGTGCCCCGTCGTCGCTGGGCCGGGCGTGCAGCCGTACCGATCCGCGTACGGCTGCGCGGCCAGCCAGAGCATGTTGCCGCCATTGCCGGGGCTGTTGATCCCGACCGTGCCCATGTTGCTCTCCAGCTGCCACTGGGCGATCAGGAGCGGATCGACGCCGAACTGTTGCCCGAGATGGAGGATCGTCTCCCCCTGGCCAATCAGCGGACTCTGCGCGTTGAGGGAGGCAATCAGGTGCTCGATACGCGCAGCGTCCGAGGGGCCGAAGCCGAGGTCGTGGATCGAGGCATGAGTGATCGCGTCATCCCCGCCCGACAGGCTGGCCGTGCCCGCGTAGTAGACTGACCCGACCGCCTGGACGAAGGGGCCGAGCGGGCCGCTCCCCGGCAGACCGGGCAGATGACCGAGTGGGTTGAGGGAGCGTGCGAGCGCGGCAGCCCCTGCGGCAACGACGGCCAGGAGGAGGAGCGGCACGAGCAGGACGGCGACGAGCGTGCCCACTGCCAGTTTCATGCCCGCCCCGCCACGATCCGGATCGGCGCTTTGTCCTCTGCCGTCTGGAGACCTTCTCCGCGTGCCAGTGCGCGCACGGCCGCCCAGACGTCCCCGTCGTGCCGCGCGATCGCCGCCTGCCGCAGCTTCCGCTCGGCGGGTACCGACGTGAAGAGCCAGTACTCCTCCGGCGTCACGGAGAGGCTGATTTCCCCGGAGTCCGCACCCCGGCGGGAATGGAGATAGGCGCCCGCCCGCACCTGCTTGACGGTCCTGAGCCGTCCGACCATCGCCCGCTCGTCCACCGAGAGGTGGAAGACCTCCTGCACGCGGGGCAGCGCGTGATCGGATTGGGCGAGCAGCAGCGAGACGGAGGCATTGTCGATCACCGCCTGTCCCAAGGGACCTTCATAATCGGTGACCATTTGGCTGAGGTTGAGAGTGATGATGCCGTGGTGCCGCCCGGTGCGCGTCGCCTCCGCGACGAAGCGCGCCGAGGCCGGGTTGTTGAGTAAGCTCCACCCCTCATCCAGCACGACGAGCGTCGGGCGGGTGGGGTCGGCGATCACCGCCCAGATGTACTCGATCAACGGCAGCATGGCGAGCGGCACGAGCCGGTCGGCCAGCCCCTTGAAGTTGAAGACCTCCAGGAGGGCGTCGGGACGGACGGTGGTCGGTCCGTCGAGGAGCCCCGCGTAGGTGCCGTCGTGGACGTAGGGGACGAGCCGCTCGGCGAGCGCGCGGTAGTGCTGCCGGCGCAAAGGGTCGCCTCCCTCCCCTCCTTCTCGCGCTTCCTCCTTCCTCAGCCAGTCGAAGAGATGCCGCTCGTACGGCTTCTGCTCCTCCCGATAGACCGCCCGGCATGCCCCTTCCAGCACCGCCCGCTCCTGCGCGGTGAGCGCCGGTGTCCCACCGTGCAGTTCCCCCACGAGCAGGGTATGGAGATCGAGGAGGTATTCGAGTTTCGTCTGGCTCGGCTCGCTCGCATGGCGGGGCAGTTCCCACGGGTTGATGCGAAAGCCGCTGTCCAGCAGCACCCGATGGACGACCGCGCCGGGCACCGCCGCCACCAGGTCGTCCCAGTGTCCCGTCGAGCGGTCGAGGACGATCACCCGGCCACCTCTGGCGATGTGCTTGAGGGCGAAGGATTGGGCGAACATTGTCTTGCCGCTGCCGCTGATCCCCAGGCAGGTGAGGTTGCTGTTATCCAGCGCCGGGTCATACATGTCGAGCGTGACCACCTCGTGGCCGGGGTGCGAGAAGCCGATCAGCGCCCCCCCGCGCGTGCCCGCACGGTGGTGAAGGAAGGGCAGCGTGTCGGCGAGGTTGGTGGTCACGGTCCGGTAGGTCATCCCGGCCGGGTTGCGGGCGAGCGGCAGGGTCGCCTGCCAGACGACGTCCTGGTAGAGCTGGCAGCGGTCGATCGCCGTGCCACCCGCGTCTCCCAATGCCTTGCCGACCGCACGGGCCGCTGCGGCGACATCGTTGGGAGTGGTAGCGCGGACGGTAACGAAGATCGCGGTGCGGAAGGTACGCAGGTCGGTCGTGGACATCGCCCGCAGCAGGTCCTGCGCCTCGTCGTAGGCCTCCTCCTGCTCGATGTCCGGGCTACTCCCCTGGTGCCGCCGCTCGGCGAGCACTGCGTGGCGCTGGCGCAGGGTGCGGGTGAGGGACTGGCGCTCCTTCTCCTTGCTGAGCGCCTCGATATGGACGGCGAAGCGAAAGGCGACACCGGTCGCCATCAGCGCGCGCAGCCAGCCGGGGAAGGTGCCGTCGGGCAGCGCTCTGAGGCTCATCGTCGTCTCGTAGCCGCGGTCGAGGCAGAGCATGTCCGCGCGCCGCAGGAGACGGCTCTGGCCGAGCCGGTCGCGCAACGTGCGCAGATCGGCGGGAGAGGCCTCGCGATAGGGAGCGACAACCTCCTGGCTCCACGTCGGGTTGGCGCACTGCCACAGCAGGTCCAACAGCCCCTGTCGCCCCAGCGGCGTGGCGACGATCTCCAGTTCGGCGAGCGCGTGCGCCAGCTCGCTCGCCGCCTGCGTGAGGTCCGCCAGCGCTTCCCGGTGCCCGGCGCGATTGCAACGGAGCGTCCGCCTGCCGCCCCGACGACCGGAGCCTGCACCGTGATGCTCCTTCGCGCCGGGCAGCGAGAGGAGTGCAGAGAAACGCAGATCGGGGATGTGCTGATCCGCCACCTCCCGTTGGTAGGCGTCCGTCAGGGAGGCAAGATAGCCGGACAGGCCCGCCGGCGGCGCGTACTGCGCGAGGTGGCGCGGCACCCACTCCTCGCCCCGCAGCGGCGTGTTGATCGCCAGGAGCTCGAGATGCGCGCCGAGCGGCAAGTAGTTGAGCGTGTCCGCGAAGAGCGCGGCGATCGTCGCCGCCGCTTCGTCCGACTGGATCGCCAGGTTGATGCCGGTGCAGGCGAGCGCCGCGCCGACGTGCCCATCGATGGTGACGAAGTGGTGCTCCTCGACCGCGAGCACCGGCAGGAGGTCCGCGACCGCGCCTCTACGCATCCGTCTCCTCCTCCCGTGCGTCGCCCTCGATGAGGGTGAGGGCGAGCGGGCCACGACGGGGCGCACCGGCGAGGTACTCGGTGGACGTGACGAGGCTATGCCAGACGCGGTGAGGCAGCTCGAACACCGAGCGGGCAGTACTCCCGGCGAAGGTCAGCCCGAGCGGCACGCCGACGAGCAGCGCACCAAGGCTGAGCCGCAGCGTCGTCGGGATCGCCGTCGGCAGGAGCATCAGGCAGGCCCACAGGCAGAGCACGCCGAGGGCGAGCACCGCCCATTGGGCGAGGCTGAAGCCGAGGATCTTCAGGGGGTCATCGAGGTGGCGCGGCGTGCGATTGATGGTACGTGGCATAGATTTTCCCTCTCCTTCCCTTCCGTTTGATTGCGATCCCTTCTCCATCGATCCTCAATGCGCGACACCGCCGCCGAGGCCGGTGAGGATTTCCCAGAGCTTGGTGATGACGAACGGTGCGAAAGCGATCAGGAAGAGCGCGCTGCCCGCGTAGAGCATCTTCTCCACGCCGTCGCGTCGACCCAAGAGGAACATCACCGCGCCGACCGTGAACATCAGGATGCCGATCGGGGCGGCGATGGGGATCAGCAGTTGCTCGTAGACCTTCTTGAAGAAGTCGCCCATCTGCGAGGCGTCACCAGCGGCGGCGAATGAGATGAGCATCCGGTGAGCGGTGAGAATACAGGGAACAAGACCGGGCATGAGAGACCTCCTGCTTACACATCCGCCAGCCGCCCCAACACGGCGACCAGCAATTCCTTGACGGCCCGCCGGTATTCCGCGGGCAGCGCCTCCATGGTGAGGGTGCCGTCCCCGAGCATCCGCCGCAGCGGGGCGGAGTAGGGCAAGGGAACAATGGCATTCAGCCCCGATACGGCCATCCGCACCTTGGCGAGATCGATCGCCGCCGCGCCGGAGGGGAAGCCCGCGCCGTTGACGACGAGCGTCATGTCGGCGAGTGTCCTTGCCCGCACGGCGGCATGATCGGGCGCAAGCTCCGCGAGCACGCTCTGATAGTCGTGGGCATAGCGGCTGCTGGCCAGATAGTCGATGGCGGCGACCGTCTTCTGCATGGTTGGATGGTCCGGCCAGCCGACCACCTGCAGGTGGTCCGCCGCCTGGATGGCGAACTGATTCAAACGCTGGGTGAAAGCGGTGCCACAGTCGAGGATGATCAGGTTGTAGTGGAGCGAGAGGAGTTTCAGGACCCGCTCATAGTCGCGCGGAGCGAGGCGGGCCATCTCCTGGGGATTGCTGGGGGCGGTGAGGACGGGCAGGCGCCCCCACATCGTCATGTACCCCTGCAACATGCCGATCCCCGCCTGATTGACGGCGATGAGGTTCTGCAAGAGGTCTTGGATCGTCCGCGGGTTCGCGTCGCCGAGCACCTGATCGATCGTCCCCCAGTCGGGGTTGAGTTCGACGACGATCGGGCGCGCAAGCGGCACCTCGGCGAGGACGAGGCCGGTGGTGAGCGCGACGGTCGTCTTGCCGGGGCCACCCTTCGGGCCGATGGTGGCGAGGACGCGGCAACCGGTGGCCAACATCGTCATGCAGTCTGCGATCCGTGCATCGTGCTCCGTCTCCCTGCGACCCGGCTGGGTCCGTTCTCGCATCCACCGCTGAGCGCGGGTAGACCAGGGGACGACGGGAACAGGCGGGCGCGCACGCAAGTCCGGAACCGGGATGCCCGGCGGTGGCGTTGTCGGCAGCGCAACGGGGGTGCCCGGTGGTGCCAACGGTCTTCCATGGGATGTGTCCGTCGGTGGATGTGGCAGCGGGGCCAGCATAGAGCCGCAGGCAGTCGTGACGGTCGCTGACACCGTGGAGCGGGATGGTCTCTCGGTCTCACTCCCCAGACGCCGCAGACGTTGACGATCTCGCCCATCCCAGCCTGCCGCCTGCGCATCTGTCTCGCGATCCCTCGTGAATGACATGTGCAGTTCCCCCTTCTCGATCAATGCGTGATTGCCCAGCTCAGGCAAGCCGTGCCGACACCCCCGAGCAGCACCGCGATGCCGACGGTGCCGTACCGGATGACATTGCGCAGCAATCGCCTGCGCCGCTCCATCACGTATACCTGGGCGAGGATGCGATCGCGGAGCCATGGCGGTGGGTCCGGTCGCGGGAGGATACGCAGCAACCGTATGGGGTCATCACTGATCGGTGTATCCGTGATCCGCTGGCGCATCCATCCCTCCTCTCATCGTCACGACATTGCCGCTGTTTATCCTCACATGAGGATATAACCCATCCAACCCATATTGAGGATTTTACGGAAGTGGGCGATAATACGCAAGGGGTTGTCCAAAAATGGGGAGATGGTGTATACTCATCCTCTATTGTGGATTATGCGTTTCGCGTGGATGAGGATGGGAATCCGAGGAGCAACAGATGGTACGACGCAAATCGGTACGTGTGTCGGCGGATACGTCCACCGAGCATCCCACATTGGCGGAAAAACTCGATCGTCTCTTCCAGGCGGTGCGCTCCCCCGATGGGGGTGAATACACCTACGCCGAGGTCGCCGCAGGGATCAACGCGCGGGGCATCGCCACGATCTCGGATACCTATCTGTGCGACCTGCGCAACGGCACCAAGGACAATCCGCGCATCAAGCACCTCGAGGCGATCGCCGATTTCTTCGGGGTGCCGGTGACGTACTTCCTCGACGGGGATGAGTCCGCCGCCCGCATGTACGCCCAGATTGCCGCACTGCCCGTCCAGAGCAATGCCGGCATGCAGCGGATCATGCTGCGCGCGGTGGATCTCTCCGAAGACACGCTGAACGCCGTCGCCCAGATCCTCGAGCACGCACGCCACCTCGAGGGCGTGCGGGATCGGAAAGGTGGATCACGCACGGGAAGCGGGAATGCATCGGCGACCGCCGACGGCGATGCGTAGGCACATCGCTCCCTCCGAGGGGTGTGCCGAAGGGACCCTGGCCATGGATGAGAAAGCGATCCGTCGCCGCTGCGAGGCGCGACTCCGGGAGTTGTCGCTGCCCACTCCCTTCGACCTCGACACCTTCATCGCGGAGATCGCCGCACGCCGCAGTCGCCCGATTGCGCGGTACGCCCTCCCGCTGATGGGTGGGCTGCCCGGCCTCTGGCTCGAGACCGACACGGCGGATCTCGTTTATTACGAGGAACGGACGTCGCCGCTCCACCAGCAGCACATCGTCCTCCACGAACTCGGGCATATCCTCCTGGGGCATCGGGGCGTCTACCCCATAGAAATCGGCGACCTGACGCTCGCGGACCTGCGCGCACTCCGCGCGGATCACTACACGCGGGATGAGGAACACGAGGCGGAGACGCTCGCGACACTGATTGGATACCGCGTGCAGCGCGCGCAGGCCGGGCTTGCCGTGGGTGCCGATCTGCACACCACCCGCATCCTGCGCCTGCTCGATAGCCTGGAGGGCACCGCCTATGAGTAGCGTGCTCGTCAGCACCGCCATCGCGACAATCCTTTGGGGCAATCTCCTCTATAAGCTGCTCCGGTTCCGCAGGCGTCCTCAGAACGATGCACAGCGCGCGAACAGCCTCGCCCTCCTCTGCATGGCCCTCTGCTTCACGGTGCTCGACCCGCCCCTCTACGCCGTGATCGACCGGGTGACCGGCGTTCCCAACCTCGCCCGCCTGCTCGCCAATAGCAGTGGGGTTGTCGCGGCCTGCGCGTTCGCACCGGTGGCGACAGAGTTGTCGGAGGCCACACCACGCGACCGGGGGATCTGGGACAGCTGGTGGCTGATGGCGCTGACACTCGCCCTGATGATCGGGCTCTTCTTCCGCGCCGATCTCCCCATATCGGCGCCGGGGGGCTTCCCCGAACGCTACGACACGGCGCCCGCCGTCGCGGCCTACCGGTGCGTCTTCCTCGGCTACATCGGACTGACCTGTTGCCGGTTCTTCGTGCTCTGGCAGCGATTCAGCGCGGCGGTCGGGGCGGTGACGCGCCCTGCGCTCCGCCGTCAGGTCCGGCTGCAGACGGTGGGGTGGGCGCTCGGCGCGGCGTATTGCGCCCAAGAGTGCGCATACATCCTCCTGCGCGCGACGCGGGCGGCCGCACCAAGCGCCTATTCTCCCGCCCTCGCGTATGGGCTGCTCGCCGGCTGTTTCGCACTGATCCTCAGCGACGGCTTCTTCTCCGTGTGGGACTGGGGGGAGCGCTACCGCACCTACGGCGCACTCTCCCCCCTCTGGCACGACCTCTTCGCGGTGCTCCCGGGCATCGCCCTCGACCCGTCGCACGCGGGACGGGGGCGTGCGGCGGTGGTCGGCGACCTCGATTTCCGCCTGCACCGCCGGGCGACGGAGGTCCGCGACGGCGTGATGACGCTCCAGCCGTATCTCGATCGGGCGATGGTGCGCTGGGCACAGCGTTACTGCCTCCGGATCGGCGTGACGCACGAGGCGATGGGGCAGCATGTCGAGGCGCTCACCTTGGCGGCGGCTATCGCGGCCAAGCGGCGCAAGGAGCGTGCGCGGCGTCCCCTGTCGGAGCCGCTCCTGCCGGATACCGCCGATCTCGACGGCGACGTGCGGCATCTGCGGGCCGTCGCGGCCGCGTACCGAGAGGTCGCTCCCATGTTCGCCGGGATGATGGATGGGAAGCGCGGCGCCGAGCCGCCACCCCGCCACGGTGGCGGCGCACAAGAGCGTCCGTTCATGGTGCCGCAGCGGTCGGGGAGCATTGCCGTCGCACGCGTGCTCACCGAGATCTTCGCCCCTGCACCGGTCGGCATCGTCGCCCTCGTCGTGGTCACTTGGCGCTTCTCCCCGACGCTGGGTGCCGCCATGCAATGGCTGGGCGTGAGCGCGCTGTTTGTGGTGATCCTCCCCTTCACGTTTCTCGTCGGGCAGGTGCGCCGCGGCCGGGTAACAGATATCCATGTGCGGCGGCGCGAACAGCGGCTGCCGATCATCCTCATCTTCCTCGCTGCATGGCTGTTTCTGATCGCATTGCTGGCAACGCTGGGAGCGCCCCACGAATTGATCGCGCTGATCGGCGCGGGAATGGCGACGCTCGTCGTCATCGGCGCGATCACCCTGCGCTGGAAGATTTCCCTCCACGTTGGGGTCGCAGCGGGGGTGTTGACGGTCTTCACCCTGCTATTCGGTCCGCAGATGGTACTCCTCGCCGTACTGATACCTCTACTCGGCTGGGCACGCGTGGTTCTCGGCGATCACACGCTCGCCCAAGTGGCCGCAGGTGCGGCCGTCGGTGCGATGGTCAGCGGCAGTGCGTTTGCGTTAATCATGGCGATCCCACACTAAGGTCGCGTAATCGTATAGGTATGACCGGGAGTGGATGCGCTATCGGCACAACGATCGACAGGAGTAAATATCGGTGAGGTTCGCGGAAGTCTTTCAGGGCTTGGGTCGCCCAGTAGTCTACTATCCCTCCCTGAACGCCATCACGGGCAGTGTGACTGCGACCATCTTCCTCGCGAACCTGTTCCAGTGGTCCAGCGCCCAGCGCGACCCCGACGGCTGGATCTATAAGACCCAGGAGGAGATCGAGGCGGAGACGGGATTGAGCCGCCGCGAGCAGGAGACGGCGCGCAAACAGCTACGCAGCGCGGCCTTGCTGAAGGAGGAGCGACGCGGGGTGCCCGCGCGTTTGTGCTATCAGATCCAGATTGCGGTGCTCAATGCGGCGTGGGAGGGATTCCCGGCAAACAAGGATGGCGGAATGCGCCAAACTGGACCGGCGTATTCCGCCAGACTATCTCTACAGGGAGAACGATCCGAGGGGAACGCAGGATGAGAAAGCGCAGCCTGACAAGACGATGTGGCAGAAGACCGACGAACTCAACATCCTGAACGTGGCGATCTCTCTCGGGGTCACTGGGTGAGGACCATTCAATGAACTGGCACCCATGTTTGCGCTTGCGCAGTGGGAACCCCCAAGGACTTGAGGAGGTATTGAATGTCCCTGAGTAATCCCGCCGAGACCCGCATCGAGCATTCGCATACGATGAACGTCTTCCCTGCTTGACAAACGAGCAGCACTGTACGTACACTGCAAGTGGGTTAGTTTACAAACCCACAAGTGGAGAAGTATACCGATATGGCACGGAAAATTGCGGTCGCTATTCGCAAAGGTGGCAGTGGAAAAACAACCACGGCAGTCAATCTCGCGACGGCTCTCTATCTCAAGGGCAAGCGAGTGCTCCTTGTCGATCTCGACTCGCAGGCGAATGCAACACTTGCCGTTGGCATTGATCCTTTGGCACTGACGAAGAATATCAACCACCTCTTTACCACGATCGACACGACACCAGGCGATGTCATTACCCACACTCCGTTTGGGCTTGCCGTGCTCCCAGCGCATCCCGATCTCTCTGACACTGAGAATGGCATGAAAGCGACCCAGATCGGCATGTTACGTGGGCTTCTCGAGCCACTTGAGGAACGCTTCGATGTTATCGTCGTTGATACTCCTCCGGCTGAAAGCTATCTCACCGTGAGTGCGCTCGCGGCATGCGACGAGGTGCTGATTCCGCTTGAGGCGCATTTTCTGGCGATGCAAGGGCTCTCCCAAGCACTGGCACAGATTGATCAGGTGTGCCGAGGGCTCAACCCGAAACTCAGGATTACCGGCATCCTTCCGACAAAGGTCAATGCACGGACCAACATCAGTCGAATCGTGCTTGATGAGGCGAAGAACGCGTACCCTGACCTGCTCTACCCCTTTCACATCGATTTCAGCGTCAAGCACATCGAAGCTTCCCTCGCCGGCCAACCCATCGTCCTCTACGACAAGAGCCATCCTGGCGCAGTCGCGTATATGCAGCTAGCAGAGAGGTTCATATGAGCAAGACTGATCTTCAAAACATGATGTCAAAGCGCACTCCCCTCGTGCAGCGACAAGCGGTGACACCAGCTAATTTGTATACAAACCCACAAGTGGACAATTCCACAACTCCACGAACGGACAAACCCGCGAGACCACAAGTGGAGAAGTACACAACGCACCTACGGCCGGAAACGATCAAGGCGATCAAGCGGTATGCACTTGAACTGGACAGTAAGGATTACGAAGTCGTGCAGAGTGCTCTCGATGAGTACTTGGCGCAGATAGCGCTACAACCGTTGGAAGCAGCCAGCGATTGAGGGTTTTTGATTACCAATGTACAGAGGTGAGGAAATAGGAAGACTGGTCGACAGCAACACCCGAAGTCCTCACTAGCCGCCATCTTCCATCGTCACGAAGAGCGTAACAGAGATCATGGGTGGGTATAGAGTGCTTAAGAGGATCTGGTATGCCTGAAACACATAAACCGAACGAACAAGAAGTCATCATCATAGAAGACGAATCCCTTCGAGAGGGATTCACGCAAATCCCCAATGCGCTTCTTCGCAGGAGTGATGTCACCGCAGGTGCCAAGGTCACATTTATGGCACTATTGAGTTATGCATGGCAGAAAGATAGCTGCTTCCCCGGTCAAGAAACCTTGGCCCATGATATTGGGGCAGGGAAGCGCAGTGTAATCCGCTATCTCCAGGAACTCCAAGAAGCGGGACTCCTCGAAATCAAGCGCCGCGGACTCGGACTAACAAACGTCTATGTCCTCAAAAAAATGGTTGGCGCATCCAGAAGTGCCAATCTGGCACTTCAAGAAGTGCCAAGACCGACACATCCGGAAATGCCAGATTGGCACAGAGAAGAATACCCAATTAAAGAAGAAGAAAGCGAAAATGATTATTCGAATATTCGAATGCCCAACCGCTCAAATAGTGACTTTTCAAACCAGTCTTCACTCGCTCATCGAAACATCAAGCCACTGCCTGATGTAACGACAGAAGGAGTTATCAAACGTAAGCGTGGTCGACCGCCAAAATACCAAGATGAACTCAGCCGAGCAATCTTAAGTTTTGTGTCCGACTTCTCGCGTGAGTTTGCTGACAAAGCAACGCTCAACCAAAGCACGGCCCGGATCGTGAATGACTTTCAGAGCTGGGGCAAGGGAGATATGGATGCGTTCGTCAGCATCTTGTATCAAGCCCGATCAATCACCAAAGCACAACGAGGTATCCGTGGCTCACGCTTTGCCTACTTCTGCAGCGTGCTCGAGAATCTCTTGGGTCTGAAAGACGACCAACATCACACGTCCGTGGCGAACTGAGTCCAGACAATCAGTCGGCCGTATGTCGTATTACACGGGCACGATGAATTGGAATACGACGCACAGCAGCACCGCGCCGAGCGTCGCGCCGATCAATGAGGCGAGCAACTCGTTCAGTCCGCCATGCATTGACCAGCCGACCGCGCCGCCAATCAGTGCGCCAACGAGGCCGAGGATGAGCGTCACCGGGAGATCAAGGCGCGTTGGTCGTTGAGAACGCTGGATGAGCACGGTATAGGTCAGACTGCCGACGGCAAGTCCGATCCCGACCCAGCCCACGATGCTGAATAGTAGGGGAACATCAACCGGTGCGATCATGGTTCATGCCGTTCCTAATGTACTAGCGACTCGCCGCTGTGGGTAGTGTCCCTATAGGATACAGTTGGCGAAATCGCCGGAGCGTTGAACGAACGCCGTAAATGGGCACGACGCATGCCGAATCTCCCCTGCATCTTGCGGCGACTCTGATTTCGCCAACAGTATCCCTATAGTTGGCCCAGAGTGAGCGAAGATACGGTATCGCTTGTCAAGTCCTGAATCGGCCGCCTCGGGCATTCCGCTGACGCTCGTTGGCGGTTTCCCGGCTCACGCGGCCACTGGCTGCATCTGCCGCTGCGCATACTCCGGATCGAAATCTTGCTCTCTGCATACCACCGCCCATGCAATGTGCAGCAGCTTGCGCGCCGCAGCACAGCGCGCCACCTTTGCTGGCTTGCCTGCGGCGCGCATCCGCTTATAGAACGCCTTGATGACGGGATTGTGCTGCGCGGCACTCAACGTCGCGAGATACAGCGCCGTGCGCAGTCGGCCATTTCCGGTATGGCCGATGCGCGGACGACCATGCACACTGGTACCGGATTCGTACGGGTTCGGGGCCAACCCGGCGTACGCGACGGCCGCTTCCGGTGTCGAACAGATCGTGAAGTTGAGCGTCGTGACGAGCAGCCAAGCAGCCGTAATCAATCCGACACCTTTGATGCTTTGCAGGCGGGCAGCGGAAGCAGCCCAGGCGGCATCGGCAGCGAGCGCCTCACGCACCTCAGCGTCGAGCGCCGTGATCTGCTGCCCCAGTGTGTCGATCAGTTCCTCCATGCGTGCCTTGACCGAAGCGACGACGAGGGGAGCGAACAGCAACGCATGCAACTGATTCATGAGCTGCCGCTGCACATCGAGGAGGGCATCGCGCTGGGCGAGACGCTGCTGCACTTCGTAATAGACGGCGGGAGGCGGTGTCCAGAGCGCGGGTTGGAGCAACGCTGCCAAGTGAGCGAGCGTCTGTGCGTCAATGGCGTCAGTCTTCGCGCGCTTGAGCAGCGCCTTGGCCAAATGGTGCGCCTGCGCCGGGTTTATCACGCTCACCCGGTAGCCGGAGTGGACCAGCGTGGTGGCCAAGGCGATCCAGTACGAGCCGGTCGCTTCCATCACGACATGGATCTCCGTGGGCGGACACCCGGTCTGGACGAGCTGCTCGTGCAGCGTGGCAAATCCGTGGGGCGATTGCGTGAGCGTGATCGGGCGACTGACCGCCTCACCGGGGCGGAGCCAGGCAGCAGCGAGGGTTTTCGCGGCGATATCGATCCCGACGAAGAGAGAGGGAGATGAAGCGGTCACCTGAGACTCCTTTCCACGCGGCGCATGACAACGGCGATTCCGTGGGCGGCCGTGACGTGCGCTCGTGATACGTGGTCAAAGCCACACGATACGGTTCACGTTCTGGCCGACCCGGGGTGACGGGGGACAATCTTCGCTACGCGGTCGGTGCCGCAGCTGTCATCGCGTCCTCACCATCACCCAGGAATCGGACACTCCAAATATACGAGCGATACCGTATCTTCGCTCACTCTGGGCCGAGCTGGCTGCACGGCGAATGGCTGCGGCAAGAGGCGGAGCGGCACGGCGTGCCGGTGGTGCCATCCCGACCGCATCAGACCCTCGTCGAACGCATCGCTGCGCGTAGCACCCAGCAATGAGACCGGGCATCGCTTGAGTCACGGAATGCCGCTAATGGTGACGAAACGCGCCGGGAATGGTCGCTTTTCAGCGAACAAGAGCGTCGCCTCCTGTCCGCTTTCCGTGCTTCAGGGTACGTCGGACGACGGTGGGGTTTGCCCCGCCTTCGGACCGGTCTGCATGACTGCGGTGAGGATGTCCGCGGCGGTCGGCGGCGCGCCATAGACGACGGTCAAGTACTGCCGGATGGGCGCGATCGCTCCATCGGTATCCTGGCCCGAGACCAGGTCGTGCGGCACGACACACCGATAGCCCCGCTCATCCGCCCCCAAGACCGCGAACAGGACGCAGCACCGCAGCTCGACCCCGCCGATGATCACGCCCTGGATGCCCCAAGCGTCCAAGAGATCGATGAACTCCCGCGACTGCCAGAGGTCGAAGCGGTCCTTGCGGACGATGGCGGAGCCGGGGACGGGGTCCACGAATAACTCAGCGCCCCACGATCCCTCGACGCACAAACCCGTCTCCGCGTCTGCCCGCTGCCGCTGGAGCGGTGTGAGGCGCGCGAGGCTCAGGACCTGCCGGGAATAGATGACGTGCATCCCGAGGCGGGCCGCTCGGCCGGCGAAGTCGTTGGCGCGGCGGGCCGTCGCCGCGTTGGCGGTGTTCGTCGGTGTGCGTCCGTGGCATGCGTCCGGGTGGCAGAAGTCGTTCTGGAAGTCCACGAGGACGGCCGCGACCTGGTGAGGAGGCAGGCCCGCCAAGTCATTCACGTCCATATCCGTCATAACCCCAATATACCACCCCTGCGTCGCTCACGTGCGTGAGTCCGAGGCGACCGACAAGGACCCTGGGAAGCGAGTATAACGGTGAAACTCCTCAGAATACCGCTTATGTGCCGTTTAGTGTAATTATCGCCCGGGTAGCGGGCCATCTCCGTGAGTGATATGCTACCGTCACTTCCCCAGCCCTCATCCCCCCAACAAGTGAGAGCGATCCGTTGATGCCGCCTGACGTGGGGAGAATGTCATGTCACTTGCCGCGAATAAAGCACTCATTCGCTCATGGATCGAAACCGGGCTCAACACCGGCGATTGGGAAGTCATCGATCACTTCTTTGGGCCGCTGTACGCCGCGCCCGGTATCAGCGGGCTTGATGCACTACGACAGTCGCTAACGAAGATCCGCACGGCATTCCCCGATCTCCTCGTCCAGGTCGAGGAGTTGATCGCCGAGGATGATCGCGTGATGGCGCGCTTGGCGTATCGAGGAACGCACCAGGGACATTTCTTCCAGCATCCTCCAAGCGGTCGGTCGCTGTCATGGAGCGGCATCGCAATCTATCACATCGGAGGCGGCCGGATCGTCGAAGAATGGGCAATCTGGGAGCAGACATTTTTCTTCAAACTCGGCGGGTCGCTCTGACGCCGCCCAACGCGCCGTATGCGCCGCAACCATCGAGGAGTGTTTCATGCGCGTTCTCTTCACTACCCAGATCGGCTCCGGCCACTGGCGTCCCCTCGTGCCCTTCGCCCATGCCCTTGCCGCAGCTGGTCATGCCGTCGCTTTCGCGGCCACACCGATCTTCTGCGACATCATCTGCGGTCACGGATTCCACTGCTTTCCCGCAGGCACCGACGACTGGATCGCGGCTCTCGACATGGAACTGCCCAACACGGTGCCTCCGGCGATACCACCGCAATCGGCGTGGGTAATGCGGCACGAGTTCATCCCCCGCGCCGCGCGTCGCCTGCCCGATCTGCTCGCCATCGCGCGGACGTGGGCACCGCATCTCATTGTGCGTGAGCACACGGAATACGCCGGCGGTGTGGTTGCAGAATGCATAGACGTTCCCTGCGCGACGATGCAAGTCTCGTTCTTCCGGCCACATCTCGATCGTGAGATCGTCTCGCCACTTAACCACCTGCGCGCCGCCGCAGGCCTCGCCCCAAACGCTGATCCGGCAATGCTCTACCGCGATCTCCTCCTCCTGCCATTCCCGCCATGCTACGCTGAGCCCACCAGTAGCATCCCGGCCACCGCCCGGTTCGTGCGGCATGTGGCCTATGACATTGAGCGCCCCACGGCGACGGCCCTGCCCGCGTGGATACATCGGCTGTTGGCACGACCCACGGTCTATGCGACCCTCGGCACCGCCTACAATCGCACGCCGGGGATCTTCGCGGCGATCCTCGCCGCACTGCGCGAGGAGGCGATCAACCTCATCGTCACGCTTGGTCCGAAGGTCGATCCTGCAACGCTCGGACCGCAGCCAGCGCACGTCCACATCGAACCATACCTGCCGCAGAGCCTGCTCTTCCCACGCTGCGACCTCGTGCTGACACACGGCGGCTCCGGTACAGTGCGAACGGCCATCGCGTTCGGCATCCCGATGGTCATCCTGCCGATCGCCGCCGATCAGCCGGACAATGCGCGCCGTTGCAACGAACTCGGCATCGCCGACGTTCTCGCGGCGGATGGTCGAACTCCGACAGCCATCCGTGCGGCGGTGCATCGGGTACTGACAACTCCGAGGTATCGAGAAAATAGCCAACGCATCAGCGAGGAAATGCGGGCATTGCCGGGACCGGAACGTGCTGGGGAATGGCTGGAACTGTTGGTCGAGGAGTGGCGGTTATCCGGTGCGGATCAGGGAAGGGCCACGTAAAGCCGCTTATGTGCCCACAGGGCGACAATGATAAGCTAGAGATAGATCCCGCGAGGAATCTATTTGAGGATTGCCATGCTGCCCATGACTGATAAGGACATTCGCATCTCGCAGGCGACTGACGCTGATATGCCGGTGCTTGCCAACTTGATGCAGTTCTACCGATACGATATTAGCGAGTCACGCGGCGATGCGGGACAAGACGTGCTTCCTGATGGTCGCTACCCGCTCCCGCAGTATTTCGCCAGCTTTTGGGCTGACCCACGCTGCCATCCATTCCTCATCCATGTTGATGGTAGTCTCGCAGGATTCGTGCTGGTTCGCACCTACAGCCAGCTAACGGAGGCGACTGAGGTTCACGACATCTTCGATTTTTTCATCATACGGAAGTATCGAATGCATGGGATCGGTGCAGCTGTCGCAATGTGCGTCTTTGATTGGTTCCCTGGCAAATGGGAAGTGCGTGAATACACGCTGAATCATCCGGCACAAGCGTTTTGGCGGCGAGTGATTGCCAAGTACACCGGTGGTCGCTTCACTGAGACAACTTGGGACGATGACCGGCATCGCGGCATTGTCCAGCGCTTTGATACAGCAGATCGGAACTTCAGCGGGTAACAGAACGCCCGTTATGTGCCGATCTGTTCGAGAATAGTCTCAATCGCATCAGCCAATTCGCGCTTCGTGAAATCCCGCCGCAGCCATTCTTCATTGAATATGTGGCAGGCGATCCGTTGCTGCTCCGTGAGCAGCCTTGGCGACGATGCGACCAGGGGTCTGCCTGGCTGGGTCCTAGCGCAGTTAGCAGAGAGGTTGCCGCAGTAGTATCATGCAAGTCATGAAAGCATATTCCACTGATCTGCGCCAACGCATCGTCACCGCTGTCCAAGCAGGGGAGGCGAAGTCTGCCGTCGCGCGC
>JAABUU010003795.1_pt1 | contig 18724 bp, 16 predicted proteins | sample 5559301 | NCBI WGS metagenome assembly JAABUU01 (sample SAMN10711884, study PRJNA513360) | rock metagenome | isolation source: Antarctica rocks | place: Antarctica: Victoria Land, Richard Nunatak white | reverse complement strand
TTCACGGCGCCCTGGCGGTAGAGCTCGGCGTAGCCCCGGACCGTGGCCAGCGGGGTGCGCAGCTCGTGGGAGGCATCGGCGACGAACTGCCGCATCCGCTCCTCCGAGGCTTCGCGGACGGCGAAGGACTGCTCGATCTGGCTCAGCATCGCGTTGAGCGAACGGGACAGTGAGGCCACCTCGTCGCCGGTGCGCCGCTCGGGCACGCGCTGGCTCAGGTCTCCCGCCGCAATGGCGGCAGCGGTGTCCTCGATGCGGGTCAGGGGGCGGAAGGCCCGGCGGACCGCGAACCACCCGATGAGCACGCTCGCCGCCAGCACGGCGAACCCGATGAGCCCGGCGTAGACCAGGACGTTGCGCATGGTGTCGTGCATCTGCCGCAACGGGACGGCCACGGCATACACCGCGTCCCTGCTCTGGTTGACGCCGGCAATGACACGCCACTCGAGGTCGTCCTCGCCGGAGACCGACGCGACGGTGAACGGCCTCGACAGGATGACGTCGGGGTCGGAGGAGGTCAGTACCGGAAGGCGAGGCTCGGAGTCCGCCTCGGTCGCGGCATCGGCGAGCGTGACAGCCCTGGACCCGTCGGGCAGATAGAGCCGCACCGTGAAGTTCGGCTGGATCGTCTGGGCGCCGTGGGTGCCGTAGGCGACCTCCGCGGCGATGCCGCCGTAGGTGCGCAGCTCGTCGTCGGTGCGGTCGAGGAGGTAGTTGCCCAGCAGGATGTTGACGATCAGGCCGGAGACGGCGAGAGCCGCCGCGAGAAGGGCAACGACGACGGTGATGAGGCGCGCCCGAAGCGGCACGGTCTGCAGCCGTTCGCGCACTCTCCGGGGGAGGTGCGCGAGGGCGGTCACGCCGCCGGACTGCCCGGGGGCAGCCGCAGGACGTATCCGACGCCGCGCTTGGTGTGGATGAGGCTGGGTTCGACGGTGTCGACCTTGCGCCGTAGGTAGGAGATGTAGGACTCGACGATGCCGGACTCACCGCGGAAGTCGTAGTCCCAGACATGGTCGAGGATCTGCGACTTGGACAGGACCCGGTTGGGGTTGAGCATGAGGTAGCGCAGCAGCTTGAACTCGGTCGGCGAGACCTCGACGACCCGCCCGGCCCGGCGCACCTCGTGGCTGTCGTCGTCGAGCTCGAGGTCGTGGAAGCTCAGGGTCGCGGTGCTGTCCTCGCCGCCGCGGGTGCGCCGCAGCACCGCGCGGATCCGGGCGACGACCTCCTCGAGGCTGAACGGCTTGGTCACGTAGTCGTCACCGCCCACCGTCAGGCCCTTGATCTTGTCGTGGATCGAGTCGCGTGCCGTCACGAAGACGATCGGCAGCTGCCGGCCGGACTCGCGCAGCCGCCGGGTCACCTCGAAGCCGTCCATGTCGGGAAGCATGACGTCGAGGACGACGAGGTCAGGGTTGTTCTCCGACGCGCTGGTGATCGCGCTCTGTCCGTCGGCCGCCACGGAGACCGCGAACCCGGCGAACCGCAGGGACGTCGCGAGCAGCTCGCGGATGTTGGGCTCGTCCTCGACGACGAGGAGGGTGGCCTCGGGGGTGCTCACGGTATCGGTCACGGTGACAGTGTCCGACAACATCCTGTGAGTGGGCTGGGAGCGCCCCGAACGGCTGTGGTATGCCGGGTGCTCGGCTCGGCGGATCGGCTCCCCGCTCGATCCTGGGCGCGGCCGGCCGAGCCGGGCAGCAGCCCCGGCACCCGGCATACGGGGCGGGCGGCTCAGACGGGCAGGTCGTCCGCATTCACGATGCGGTAGGCGTAGCCCTGCTCGGCGAGGAAGCGCTGGCGGTGCGCGGCGAAGTCCGCGTCGACGGTGTCCCGGGAGACGACGGTGTAGAAGTGGGCCGTCCGACCGTCGCCCTTGGGGCGCAGGACGCGGCCGAGGCGCTGGGCCTCCTCCTGGCGCGACCCGAAGGTGCCGGAGACCTGGATGGCGACGCTCGCCTCGGGCAGGTCGATCGAGAAGTTCGCGACCTTGCTGACGACGAGCAGCCCGATGTCGCCGTCACGGAAGGCCTGGTAGAGCCTCTGGCGGACCGCCACCGTCGTCTCGCCCGTGATGAGCGCGGCCTGCAGGCGCTCGGCCAGGCCCTCGAGCTGGTCGAGGTACTGGCCGATGACGAGGGTCGGCTCGCCGTGGTGCTTCTGGACGAGGCGCTCGACGAGCGAGTCCTTGGCGTCGCTGCAGGACGCGAGGCGGTAGCGCTCCTCGGGCTCGGCCATGGCGTAGGCCATCCGCTGCCCGTCCGGCAGGGACACCCGCACCTCCACGCAGTCCGCGGGGGCGATGTAGCCCTGCGCCTCGATGTCCTTCCACGGCGCGTCGTAGCGCTTGGGGCCGATGAGCGAGAAGACGTCCCCCTCCCGGCCGTCCTCGCGCACGAGGGTGGCGGTCAGCCCGAGCCGGCGCCGGGCCTGCAGGTCGGCCGTCATCCTGAAGATCGGGGCCGGCAGGAGGTGTACCTCGTCGTAGAGGACGAGGCCCCAGTCGCGGGCGTCGAGCAGGTCGAGGTGGGTGTAGACGCCCTTCCGCCTCGTCGTCAGGACCTGGTAGGTCGCGATGGTGACGGGGCGGATCTCCTTGCGGGCGCCGGAGTACTCGCCGATCTCGTCCTCGGTCAGCGACGTCCGGCGCAGCAGCTCGTCCTTCCACTGCCGGGCCGAGACGGTGTTCGTCACGAGGATGAGCGTCGTCGCCTTGGCGGCCGCCATCGCCCCGGCGCCGACGAGGGTCTTGCCAGCGCCACAGGGCAGCACGACCACCCCTGAGCCGCCGTACCAGAAGCCGTCGATGGCCTGCTGCTGGTAGGGGCGCAGCGACCAGTTGGCCTGGTCCAGCTCGATGGGGTGGGCCTCACCGTCGACGTACCCGGCGAGGTCCTCGGCCGGCCAGCCGACCTTGAGCAGCTCCTGCTTGAGGTGGCCCCGCTCGGAAGGGTGCACGACGACGGTCAGGTCGTCGAGCCTCGCCCCGAGCAGCGGCTGGATCTTCTTGTGCCGCAGCACTTCCTCGAGCACCGGCTGGTCCGTCGTGTGCAGCGTGAGGCCGTGCGACGGGTCCTTCTCGAGGGAGAGCCGGCCGTAGCGAGCCATGGTGTCGGCGATGTCGATGAGCAGCGCCTGCGGCACGGCATACCGCGAGTGGGTGAGCAGGGCGTTGACCACCTGCTCGGCGTCGTGACCGGCGGCGCGGGCGTTCCAGAGCCCCAGCGGGGTGATCCGGTAGGTGTGCACGTGCTCCGGGGCACGCTCCAGCTCGGCGAAGGGGGCGATGTCGCGGCGGGCGCCCTGGGCGCCGGGGTGGTCGATCTCGAGGAGGAGGGTCTTGTCGCTCTGGACGATGAGGGGGCCGTCAGTCATGGTGAGGAGTCCAACGGCGTCGGCGAGGCGGTTGTTCCGGCGCTCACGGGTTGTTCGACGCCCAGATGTAGAACGGGATGAGGAGCAGGATCCCGACCGCGAAGTTGATCCCGAAGACGATCCAGCCGCGCGTCGTGCGCCGTGCCGCGCCGGCCGGGTCGCTGCCGTTCCGGCGCCAGGCGAGCGCGGCCAGGATGGCGCTGGGGATGCCGATGAGCCCCGTGGCGATGGCCGCGACGACGGACACCGCGAGCAGCACCGCGGTGCTCGCGGGGAAGCTCGCCGTGGTCGGTGCGGACCCGGCATACGCCCCCTGCGGCCAGGCCTGCGGGTAGCCGGGCTGCTGGGGGTAGCCGGGCTGCTGGGCGTAGCCGGGCTGCGCAGGGTAGCCGGGGTACTGGGGGTAGCCGGGCTGCGGAGGGTAGCCGCCCTGCTCGGGGTAGGGCGGCTGGGGCGGGTACGGGGCGGCGTAGGGCTGGGGGTTGAACCCCTGTTCACCGGGGGGCGCGCCGAAGGCCCCCTGCTGCTCCTCGGGCCCGTGCTCCGACGGGGACGTGGTCATCCGTGCTGCGCCTCTCGGTGGTGGCGTGCGCTGACACTCAACCTACTGCCGGACGTGGGCCGCCGAGCCGGGCGGGCGGGCGCAACGTCCTAGTTCGACCCCATTCCGTTCCGGTTTGACATCATTCCGCTGCCGACCACCATGATCCAGAAGAGGGTGGCGAGCACGGCGAGGACGGCGAAGGTGATCCAGCCGGCGCGGAGGATGCGGTTGGCGCCCGCCCCGTCGCGGCTGGCCTTGTTGAGCGCGATGATCGACATGACCAGGCTCGGGATCCCCAGTCCGCAGCCGAAGAAGGTCAAGAGAATGGACACGATCAGCAGGGTGATCGTCGAGCCGCTCCTGGCCGGGACGGAGGAGGCGTAGGGGCTGGACGGGCCCGCCCCCGGTCCGTAGGCCGGGGGGCCGTAACCCTGGGGACCGTACCCCGGGTACGGCTGGCCCGGGTATGCCGTGCCGCCGGGTCCGGAGTAGGGCTGGCCCGGGTATGCCGTGCCGCCGGGCCCGGGATGCGCCGCAGGAGGCGGTGGGTTGCCCCCGGTCGGGCCGTGGCCCCGGTAGGGGTCCGGAGGGGCGTCCTGGGGACCGTTCTGAGGTCGCTGCTCGCCGGTGTACTTCTGGTAGTCGTCCCCGGTGGGGTCCGTCCAGTTCGTGCTCATGATGCCCTCCGACGGACGAGTCGACGTGCTGTTGCGGCCCCCCGGTCGGCGTGGCCCCTGCACAGGACGGTACAGCGCCGCCCGGGCGCTGCGCACGGGGACGGACCGACGGGCGTCGTCGTTCCGGGGCCGAGGCTGCGAGGATTGCGCCAGGAGGCACCGATGAGAGCACCGCAGGTCGAGCCCGCCGCCGGGCTGCCCGAACGCGTGACGATCTACGAGGTGGGCCCGCGGGACGGGCTGCAGAACGAGAAGTCCGTCGTGGCCACGGACGTCAAGGTCGAGTTCATCCGACGTCTGCTCGCCGCCGGCCTGCCCGTCGTCGAGACGACGTCGTTCGTCCCCGCAACCTGGGTCCCCCAGCTCGCCGATGCGGCCGAGGTGCTCGCCGCGCTCGGTGCTGAGGGTCTCGGGCGGGACCGACCCGTCCTGGTCCCCAACGAACGGGGCCTCGACCGGGCGCTCGGGTCCGGGGTGGAGGCGATCGCGGTCTTCGCCAGCGCGACCGAGGCCTTCGCCCAGCGCAACCTCAACCGCACGGTCGACGAGTCGATCACGATGTTTGCGCCGGTCGTCACGCGGGCCAGGGAGTCCGGGCTGTGGGTCCGCGCCTACGTCTCGATGTGCTTCGGCGACCCCTGGGAGGGTGACGTGCCGGTGAGCCAGGTCGTCGACGTCGCGGTGCGGCTCATGGACCTCGGCTGCGATCAGCTGAGCCTGGGCGACACCATCGGCACCGGCACCACGGGCCACGTCCACACGTTGCTCGAGGCCTTGGAGCAGAAGGGGATCGGACCGGACCGGGTCGGAGTGCACTTCCACGACACCTACGGTCAGGCGCTCGCCAACACGATGGCTGCGCTGGCCGACGGCGTGCGCATGGTCGACGCGTCGGCCGGTGGGCTCGGGGGCTGTCCCTACGCGCACAGCGCGACGGGCAACCTTGCCACCGAGGACCTCGTCTGGGCACTCCACGGCGCGGGGGTGGAGACGGGTGTCGACCTCGACGCCCTCGTGGCGACGAGTGCCTGGATGGCGGCCCAGCTCGGGCGCCCGTCCTCGTCCGGAGTCGTCAAGGCCCTCGCCGGGGCGTGACCGCGTCGCTCACGCCGGGGCGACGCCGGTGACCCGGTGGATCGAGAAGGCCCGCTCCTCCGTGCCGTCCTCGAGCGACCCGAAGGCTCGTCCGCCCTCGACCCGCGTCGGGTAGAAGAGGTGCTTCGTCGTGCGGCCTGTCGTGTCGGCGTAGCCGATCCACACCCCGAGCCGGTCGGCGGCCGCGTCGCGCAGGGCGGCCAACGTCACGGTGGGATCGGTGGCGAGCAGCCGCGGCTGGCCCGCGTCGACCTGGGCGCGCAGCAGCTGCGCCGACTCCTCGGCGACGCGCAGGCCCTCGACCAGCGAGGCCGTGAACGTGGCGTCCACCTTCGCGACCGCCGGAGCAGGTGGTGGCCGACGGCCCGACGCGCGCCGCTGGGCTGCCACCGAGACGACGACGGATCCGTCGGGTCCCTCCTGCACCGGGGCGTAGCCGCACTCCCGCAGCAGCTCGAGCAGCACGGGCGGGTCGGCCGGGGAGACGAGGACGGTGGGCGCGATGCGTCGCAGCTGGATGGTCGAGAGCGCGCGGTCGGCCACCATGGCCTCGAGGACCGCCTCGTCGTCACTGCGGATGTATGCCGTGGCGCCGCCGACCCGGGTCTGCCCGTGCCGCCGGGCGACGTCGCGCACGAGGTACTCGACCGGCTGGGGAACGCCGGTCCTGCTCGAGCGTCGCAGCGACTCGACGAGCTCGTCGGCCGTCCAGCCGGTGTCGAGCGCGCGCCGGACCGATCCCGGCGTCAGCCGGTAGACGGTGGCGCCCCCACGGGACTCGACCTCGGCGGCGAGCCGCATGAGCTGGGCGAGGCTGCCCTCGAGCGGCCCCGGAGCAATGGCGGTCAGGTCGGCCTGCAGGAGGATGTGGTCGACCGGCGGCGGCAGCGAAGCCGACATCACTCGGGCCAGGTCGGCACCCTCGGCGCCGTCCAGCAAGGACCGCCCGGCGCTCGAGAGGGCGCCGCGACCCGTCACGCCGAGCCACTCCGCCTCGCGCAGCACCCCGGCTGCAGCCTCGCTGAGCAGCTGTGCGTTGCGCAGGGGCCGCCGCCAGAGCAGCCGCTCGACGAGCGACTCCGGGCTCGGGCCGTAACCGGGCTGGAGCCGGCCCAGCTCGGCGAGGACCTCAGCCCGGATGGCGCGGATCGGGGGCCAGTGAATGTCCGGCCCGAGGGCGTTGGCCGGAGAGGGGCCGCCGGAAGGGCGGGTTCCCACGAGGTGAGCCGCACGGGTCGACGTGTGCCACGCCGTGGCCAGCCGGGCCCAGCGGGCGCCGGCGTCGTGGCCGCGCCACTCATCGAAGGCGGCGGTCGGCGCCCAGACCGGGACGAGCTCACCGTCGTCGCTGACGAGCCCGGCGGCGTGGACGAGCTCGACCATCCAGCCGGCGCGCTCCGGTCGGAGGTCGAGGTCCTCGGTGAGGCGGCGGAGGTCGCGGACCGCCAGGCCACCGGTGCGCAGGACCCGGGGTGGTTGCGGGCCCCACCGCTGGGCGACCTCCTCGATGAGGGCGAGAAGGTCGCTCACCTGCCCGCCCGCGACCTTGTCGACGGCCTCGAGGCCCACGTCCGAGCTGACCGGCTCGGGAGCGGTCAGCCGGGCCTCCCGGTGGAGGCGTCCCCCCCGCAGGGCCAGTCCGACCTCTCGGGGCAGGATGACCCGGTCGGCGGACAGCGGCGTCATGAGGTGGCGCTCGAGCAGCCACCGGGCCGCCGTCGACCCGGGCCCGTCGGGGGGCAGGACGCCGACCGGCGGACCCCACGCGAGCCGGTCGAGGATGGCCCGCGCTGCGGCCGGCGCCGAGTCGAGGAGCGCTCCGAGCTCCATCGGGTCACCGAGTGGGGCGGGAACGCGTCCCAGCAGCTCGTGGCTCGAGGGTCCGAGGCCCGCCGGGTGGGCGCCCAGGACGTCAGGCACCGTCCGCACGACGTGGACGCCCTCAGCGCCGCGCCAGAGGAGTGCGAGCTCCCACAACCGGTCGACAAAGGGTTGCACGTCGGGATCGCCCCGGAGCAGTCCCGCGACGGCGGCGGGATCCGTGTCGTTCCCCGCGACGACGACGGCCTCGAGCACCTGGAGCTGGGCCTGGTCGAGCGTCTCGATGCAGCGCTGGACGCTGGCCCTGGTGCTGGCCCGGGCCGAGAGCGACGTCAGGTCGGCCGGAACCGGACGGGCGAGGTCGGGCCGTCCGAGGACGAGCCGGGTCAGCTCCTCGTCGGTCCGACCCCTGATGTCATCGGCCAGACTCCGCGCCGCGGTGGGCGCCGGCGTGCTCGGGGGTTGTCGGGTCGGCATGGGTCAACCGTAATCGCCTCGGCCGGCCCGGGCCGCGCCGCACATGGCGCCTCCCAGGCCTGCGGCATACCGTGTATGCCGTGAGCTCCGGTCTCCCCCCGCCAAGCAGTCCCAGCGGCGTCCAGTGGGCCATCCGGCGCGGCGACCAGGAGTTGGTCGTCGTCGAGGTGGGCGGCGGGATCCGCACCTACACCAGACAGGGAACCGACGTCGTCGCCGGCTACCGCCGGAGCGCCATGGCGGTGGCCGGACGCGGTCAGCAGCTCATCCCGTGGCCCAACCGGATGCGGGACGGTAGATACACCTTCGACGGCAAGGAGCGCCAGCTCGCCCTCAGCGAGCCGGCGAAGCACAACGCCAGCCACGGGCTCGTGCGATGGGCCGCCTGGACGCTCGCCGAGCGCACCGACGACAGCGTCACGCTGGCCCACCGGCTGCACCCGCAGCCGGGATGGTCGTGGCTGCTCGACCTGACGACCCGTTACGCCCTGACGGACGAGGGCCTCACCGTGCAGGCGACGGCCACCAACGTCGGCAACGCGCACGCACCCTATGGCTACGGCGCCCATCCCTATGTCTGCATCGGGAACGTGCCGGTGGCCGGGATCGAGCTGACCGTCCCGGCCGCCCGCTACCTCGAGGTCGACCCCGAGCGGCTCCTGCCGGTGACGACCCACCCGGTGGCCGGCACGGCATACGACTTCCGGGACGCTCGTCCCCTCGGCGAGAGCGACCTCGACACCGCCTTCACCGAGGTGCTGCGCGGGCCGGACGGCTGCTGGCAGGTGACGGTCGGCGGTCTGGCCGCCGGCGGCGTCACCGTCTGGGGCGACGAGGCCTATCCGTGGCTGCAGGTCTTCACCGGGCGCGCGCGCCCGGAGACCGAGGGGACGAACGGCATCGCCGTCGAGCCGATGACCTGCCCTCCTGACGCGTTCAACTCGGGTGAGGACCTCCTGGTCATCGAGCCCGGCCAGAGCCACACCGGCACCTGGGGCATCCGGCCGGGGGGCGGAACGGGTTTGCGGCGACCGTTAGGCTGAGGCGTTGGGCAACGGCGCGACCTGTCTTGCCTGCGGCTGGATCCGAGAGCAAGAGGTGAGCTGTGCCGACTGGCAAGGTCAAGTGGTATGACGCGGAGAAGGGCTTCGGCTTCCTCTCCGACGACGAGGGCGCCGACGTGTTCCTGCACGCCAACGCGCTCCCGGAGGGCATCACGACCCTCAAGGGTGGCACCCGCGTGGAGTTCGGTGTCGTCGAGGGGCGCCGCGGTGCCCAGGCGCTCTCCGTCCGCGTCCTCGAGCCTGCTCCCTCGGTGGCGGCCTCGCAGCGCGCCGCCCACCGCAAGCCGGCCGAGGACATGGTGGTCATCGTCGAGGACGTCATCAAGCTGCTCGACAACGTCTCCAACTCGCTGCGCCGCGGCAAGTATCCCGACAAGTCGACAGCAGCGAAGGTCTCCCAGGTCCTGCAGGCCGTCGCCGCCGACCTGGAGGGCTGACGTGGCTGCCGACGTCAAGACCGACCCGACCCTGCGGGCGGCGAGCGACCTCGCCCGCGCCGCCCTGCTCGAGGTCGCCGAGCCGGGCACCGTCGGCGCCCACCTCGAGATGGTGATGGACGCCGAGCGCCTCGCCACCCACTACTTCGAGTGCACCTGCCTGGGTTACCGCGGCTGGCGCTGGGCGGCCAGCATCGCCCGCGCGCCGCGCCAGAAGGTCGCCACCGTGTGCGAGACCAACCTCGTGCCCGGCCTCGGCTCGGTCCTGTCTCCCGAGTGGCTCCCGTATGCCGAGCGGCTGGCTCCGGGTGACCTCAGCGCCGGCGACGTCCTGCCCTACAAGGCGCAGGACGACCACCTCGAGCCGGGGTTCGAGGCCACGGGCGAGGAGGACGTCGACCAGGTGGGGTTCTTCGAGCTCGGCCTCGGTCGCAAGCGCGTCCTCTCCGCCGAGGGCCGCGAGGTGGCAGCCCAGCGCTGGTACGAGGGCGGGCACGGGCCCACCGCCGAGGTGGCCCAGAAGGCTCCTGACAAGTGCACGACCTGTGGCTACCTCGTCCCCATGGCCGGCGCCCTGCGCGCCGTGTTCGGGGTGTGCGCCAACGAGTGGTCCCCCTCGGACGGCACGCTGGTCAGCCTCGACCACGGCTGCGGTGCCCACAGTGAGAGCGATGCAGTGCCGGCGGCGCCGGAGAACATCGGCTTCCCGATCGTCGACGAGTTCGCGCTCGACGTCCTCGTCTGACGGGCCTGCCCGTGCCGGCGTGACTCCGGCCGGCGGCCGGCGACCATGTCCTCTGAGCCACTCGGCGTGCGCGAGGCGTCGTCAGGCGTCGACAGCGTTGCCACGGCCGCGACGCAGATAGGCCCAGCCGACCCCGCCGAGCGCGATGCCGGCCGTGCAGCACCACGGCCACCATGAGCGCGGACCCGAGTGGAGCGCCGGGATGACCACGGTGAGGACCAGGGCGGCCGCCCAAGACGCGATCCCCCACTCGACTATGCGGAGCATCGGCAGGGCCAGCGGCCCCACGGCCACCTCACCCGACGAATGCACCGACGGGGGCCCCGGGTGCTCGCTCACCGGCTCACCCTATGTCGTCCGCCGCCCGAGCAGTAGCCTCGGCACCATGTCGAAAACCTCAACCGCACCGGCTCCGCGGAACGCGTCGGGTGGTGCGCTCGACCGGTTCTTCTCCATCACCCAGCGTGGGTCGACACCGGCTCGCGAGCTCCGCGGCGGACTCGTCACCTTCTTCACGATGGCCTACATCGTCGTGCTCAACCCCCTCATCATCGGCACCCAGGCCGACAGCACCGGCGGCTTCCTCGGCGGCGGCGACATCGGCCGCGCCAAGCTCCTCGTCGCCGCGGGCACCGCTCTGGTCGCCGGCGTCATGACCATCCTCATGGGGCTCGTCGCCAACTATCCGCTCGCGCTCGCGACCGGCCTCGGGCTCAACGCCTTCGTGGCGTTCGGCATCGCGAAGCTGCCGCAGATGACGTGGGCCGACGCCATGGGCCTCGTCGTCCTCGAGGGCATCGTCATCACGATCCTCGTGCTCACTGGCTTTCGCGCCGCCGTCCTCAAGGCGGTGCCGGCACAGCTGAAGACCGCGATCTCCGTGGGGATCGGCCTCTTCATCACGATCGTCGGCCTCGTCGACGCCGGCTTCGTCCGCAAGCCCGCCGGACCGACGCCGGTCGAGCTGGGTATCGGCGGGTTCCTCAGCGGATGGCCGATGGTCATCTTCGTCGTCGGGCTGTTCGCCATTCTCACGATGTTCGTCCGCAAGGTCAGGGGTGCCATCCTCTACGGCATCATCGGCGCCACGGTGCTGGCCGTCATCGTCGAGGCGGTCTTCAAGGTCGGCAGCCAGACCGACGCGACCGGCAAGGTCGTCAACCCCTCCGGGTGGGGGCTGAACGTGCCCACGCTGCCGTCCCGGATCATCGACGTCCCCGACTTCGGGCTGCTCGGGCAGTTCAGCCTGCTGGGGTCGTTCAGCAAGATCGGCATCGTCGCAGCCTGCCTGCTCGTCTTCACGCTCATGCTCGCCGACTTCTTCGACACCATGGGCACGATGGTCGCCATCGGCGCCGAGGCGGGCCTGCTCGACGAGAGCGGAAACCCACCGCATACCGACCGGATCCTCATCGTCGACTCCGTCGCCGCCATCGCTGGAGGCGCTGCGGGCGTGAGCAGCAACACGTCCTACATCGAGTCGGCGTCCGGCGTCGGCGAGGGCGCGCGCACCGGACTGGCCTCGGTCGTCACCGGGGTGCTCTTTCTCCTCGCGACCTTCCTGGCACCCCTGGTCTCCATCGTTCGTGCCCTACGAGGCCGCGACGCCGGCGCTCGTCGTCGTCGGGTTCCTCATGATGCAGCAGGTCAAGGGCATCGAGTGGGACGACCTCGAGATCGCCATCCCGGCGTTCCTGACAATCGTCCTGATGCCGTTCACCTACTCGATCAGCGTCGGCATCGGTGCGGGCTTCGTGTCCTACGTCTTTCTCAAGCTGGTTCGGGGAAAGGCGTCCGTCGTCCACCCGCTCATGTGGCTGGTGGCCGCCTTGTTCGTCATCTACTTCGCCATCGACCCGCTCCGGAGCCTGCTCGGCGTCTCGTAGCCGGCAGGGCCCGCTCACCCACCTGTGTGGCCCTGTGTGGTGGGGCGTGGGTCAGCACCGGGAAGCCAGGACGTGGGACGGGGAAATAGTTAGCACAGGTAATGAGTTATGCTAACTACCAATGTCAACACCGCCTTCCGCCCCCACCGTCACCAGCACTCCCCAACAGCTCATCCGCCTGGCCAGTGACCTGCGTCTGGCCTGCATGCGGATCAGCCGCAGGGTGCGCTTCGAGTCCAGCCACGACGTGGCGCCGCACCAGTTCTCCGTGTTGTGCCGCCTCGAGGACGCTCCGAGGACTCCCGGCGAGCTTGCCGAGATCGAGCGCGTGGCCAAGCCGAGCATGACGAGGACGGTTGCCGCGCTCGTCGAGTGCGAGCTCGTCTCGCGGCAGGACGACCCCACCGACGGTCGGCAGGTGATCCTGGCGCTGACCGACGAGGGCCGCCGGACGATCAAGGCGATCCGCCGCAGGCGCGATGCCTGGATGGCCAGCCGCGTCTCGCACCTCAGCCCCCAGGAGCAGCAGATCCTGGCGCGGGCGACCGAAATCCTCACCCGGGTGGCCAGCGAATGAGCCCCACCTTCTCCTCCCTGAAGATCCGCAACTACCGCGTCTATGCGAGCGGCTCGATCGTCTCGAACGTCGGCACGTGGATGGGCCGCGTCGCCCAGGACTGGCTCGTCCTCACCCAGCTGACGAACCACTCCTCGGCCGCGCTCGGCGCAGTGACCGGGCTGCAGTTCGTTCCATTCCTGCTGCTCGCGCCGGTGACCGGGATGATCGCGGACCGGTACCGCAGTCGGCGCATCCTGCTCGCCACCCAGTTCTCCATGGCCCTGACCGCACTCCTTCTCTCGGTCCTGACGCTGACGGGCACGGTGGCGCTGTGGCACGTCTACGTGCTGGCTTTCCTGCAGGGCATCGCCACCGCGGTCGACAACCCGGCCCGGCAGACGTTCGTCTCCGAGATGGTCCCGCGCGAGCAGCTGAGCAACGCGGTGTCCCTCAACAGCGCATCGTTCAACGCCGGCCGGCTCATCGGCCCCGGCGTCGCCGGCCTGGTCATTGCCGCGTTCGGCACCGGCGTCTCGTTGCTCGTCAACGGGTTGTCGTTCTTCTTCGTCATGGCGTCCCTGCTCGCGATGCGGGTCGACCTGCTCACGCCCGCGCCTCGCTCGCGCGGGAAGGGCCAGATCCGTCAGGGCCTCGCCTACGTCCGCAGCCGCCCCGACATCATGCGCATCATGTTCCTCGTCTTCGTCCTCGGCACCTTCGGCATGAACTTTCAGATGACCACGGCCCTCATGGCCACGCGGGAGTTCAACAAGGGACCGACGGGGTATGGCCTGCTCGGCTCGATCCTGGCGGTCGGCTCGCTGGCGGGTGCACTGCTGTCGGCACGCCGCCGGAACCCCCGGCTGCGGGTCCTGCTCGTGGCCCTGGCCGGCTTCACCGTTGCCACGGCCCTGGCGGCGCTCGCGCCGACCTATCTGCTGTTCGCCGTCGCCCTGGTCCCGACCGGCCTCTTCGCCCTGACCGCCCTGACGACGGCAAACGCCATGGTGCAGCTCTCCGTCGACGCCCAGATGCGGGGCCGGGTCATGGCCCTCTACCTGGCGATCTTCATGGGCGGGACGCCGATCGGCGCACCCCTGATCGGGTGGCTCGGTGACGTGGCCGGGCCCCGGTGGACGATCGGGATCGGCACCCTCGCCGTCGGCCTGTCACTCATTGCCGTGGCCGTCCACTTCTCCAGGCGCGACATTGTCCGGGTGACCTACGAGCCCGCCCGCCGCCCCCGCTTCCAGGTCAACATCGAGCAGCCCACCCTGCCCACGCCTGCGGCTGTCCGGTGAGCGTGCGGTTCCGCCGGCGGGCGACCATCGCGGCGCTCGCTCTGCTCATCCTGATGGCTGTCGTCGCTGCCATCGTCCGCTGACCTCGCGCCGGCGCGCTGGCTCAACGCGTCGCGCCGGCGCACGCTCAACGCTCGTGACGGCGCACGCTCAACGCTCGTGACGGCGCACGCTCAACGCGTCGCGCTGGCGCAGGTCGCAGGTTCAGCGGGTCGCGGCGACGACGTGGTCGATGCACGCCGTGAGCGCGGAGACGTCCTCGGGGTCGACGGCGGGGAACATCGCGACACGAAGCTGGTTTCGGCCCAGCTTGCGGTAGGGCTCGACGTCGACCACCCCGTTGGCGCGTAGGACCGCGGCGACCGCCGAGGCGTCGACGGCCTCGTCGAAGTCGACCGTGCCGACCACCTGGCTGCGGGCAGCCGGGTCGGTCACGAAGGGGGTCGTGTAGTCGGTCCTCTCGGCCCAGTCGTAGAGCCGGCCACTCGAGTCGGCCGTGCGCCGGACCGCCCAGTCGAGGCCCCCCTGCTCGTTGATCCAGCCGATCTGCGAGCGCATCAGGGCGAGCGTGCTCACCGCCGGGGTGTTGTAGGTCTGGTTGAGGCGGCTGTTCGCCACCGCGGTCGGGAGACTGAAGAAGTCCGGGACCCAGCGACCCGTGGCAGCAACCTCGTCGACACGGGCCAGCGCCGCCGGGGAGAAGGTGGCAAGCCACAGCCCGCCGTCGGAGGCGAAGCACTTCTGCGGACCGAAGTAGTAGACGTCGGTCTGGGCGATGTCCACGGGCAGCCCGCCGGCGCCCGACGTGGCGTCGATGAGCACGAGGGCGTCGACGTCAGCGCCGGCGACCCGCTGGACCGGGGCCATGACGCCGGTCGAGGTCTCGTTGTGTGGCCAGGCGTAGACGTCGACCCCGGCCTCGGCCCGCGTCGCGGCGAGAGTGCCCGGCTCGGCCCTGACGATCGTGGAGTCGCCGAGGAACGGCGCATTCTGGGTGACGGAGGCGAACTTGGCCGAGAACTCCCCGAAGCTGAGGTGCTGGGCGCGCTCGCGCACCAGCCCGAAGGCGGCGATGTCCCAGAAGGCCGTCGAGCCGCCGTTGCCGAGGATGATCTCGTAGCCCTGCGGCAGCGAGAAGAGCTGGGCCAGCCCCTCCCGGACCTCGCCGACGAGCTTCCTCACCGGTGCCTGGCGGTGCGACGTGCCGAGAACCGTGCGGCTGAGCGTGCTGAGGTGCTCGACCTGCTCCGGTCGCACCTTGCTCGGTCCGGACCCGAACCGGCCGTCCGCCGGGAGCAGCTCGGCAGGGATGGTCAGCGGGGCGGGGGGCACGGGCAACCATGTAACCAAGCGTGCCCGGAACCCGGCGAACGGGTCCAGCAGGTGGACGGCGTCGTCGGTTGTCCGACGCCGGCCACCTCACGGGAATCCTTCGCACGGACAGCGCGTTAGTATGTCTGTAATCTTGCAACGCGAGACGAGGAGAGCCTATGCACAACCACCACGAAGAGCACGACGACCAGTACGAGGAGAGCCGTGGCAAGGACCGCGGCCACGGAGAAGGTCGCGGACCGCGCGGCGGACGACGGGGTGGTCCCGGGGGCCGCAGTTTCGGCCCGTTCGGCGCCGGATGGGGTCCGGGCTTCGGCCCGTTCGGCCCCGGAGGTCCGGGGGGTCAAGGCGGGGGGCGCGGGCGCCGCGGTGGCTTCGGTCGACCCGGAGGGTGGCAGCAGGCCGACCTGCCGTCGGCCGACGACGCGGCGGACTGGTTCGCCGGCCGGCTCCCGTCGGGCTGGTTCACCGGCATCCCCACGGTCAACGTCGACCGTGAGGAGATCATCGTCATCGGGGAGCTTCCGCCGGTCGACGGTGCCCCCGGCGAAACCTCGTCGGCAGCCGCTCAGGGCCGGATCAGCCGGTTCCGCGAGGAGAGCCGTGACGAACGGATCGCCGTTGCCCTCGAGGCCGAGGCCCGCTACGGGCGCAAGGTCGGCTGGGGCGCCACCATCGGTGAGGAGTCGGCACTCTTCAGCCACCAGTCGGTGCCCGTGATGACCCGGCTGCGCCAGCCGCAACGTCAGGTCCTCGACACCCTCGTCGACGCGGGGATCGCCCGCTCGCGATCCGAGGCCCTGGCGTGGGCGGTGACCCTCGTCGGTCAGCACACCGACGAGTGGCTGCAGGGCCTGCGCGACGCCATGACGGAGGTCGACAAGCTGCGCAGCGAGGGTCCGGACCTCTGAGCTGTGACCCCGAACCCGCGCGTATGCCGGGCCACCCCCGGACGGGCTGGCCCGGCATACGTCGTCTGCAGGCCCACCACTTCGCTGCGTCCGGCAGGTGCGTCGCTGTGACCACCGAGGTGCCGGAGCAACCGGGAGAGGAGCCGCTGCGTCCGGCGCCGCGCAGGCTCCCCGCACTGGCAGACTCGCCGTATGCCGGAACCCACCACGGCCTTCACGGGCACCCTCCAGCCGGAGGAGGACTACGACGGGCTCGTCTTCCAGGGGCTCGACCTCACGGACGCGAGGGCTGCCAGTGCCCGCTTCCTCGAGTGCGTCGTGGACGGGTGCGATCTCACCGGCGCCGCCCTCGCCGGCTCGCGCTGGGCGGACTCCTCGCTGACCGGGGTGCGGGGGGTCGGGACCGACCTCTCCGAGGCCAGCCTCTTCGACGTCACGGTGACCGGCGCTCGCCTGGGTGCGCTCGCGGCATACGGGTCGACGTGGCGGCGGGTGAGGGTGCACGGGGGCAAGCTCGAGTTCCTCAACCTGCGCGGGGCGACGCTGCGCGAGGTGCAGTTCGAGGACTGCATGCTCATCGAGCCGGACTTCGAAGGCGCCACGCTGCGGGACGTCACGTTCCCCGGTTGCACGCTCGTCGGGGCGCAGCTGCATGGAGCGAGGCTGACGAACGTGGACCTGGCCGGCGCCCGTCTCGCCGAGCCCAAGGGGCTGACCAGCCTCGGCGGCGCGACGATCAGCCGGCTGCAGCTGCTCGAGCTCGCCGACGCGTTCGCCGACCAGCTGGGCATCACCGTCAGTGGCTGACGCTCACGCCTTCTTGCGGCGGACGGTCCCGATCGCCCTGTCCCTTGCCAAGGTAGCTCGTTCCCTAACCTTGGAGCTTCCCCCGTCTCCCTTCGGACCGGGGGCCGCACAACCCGAGGAGCCACCGTGAGCACCGTCGACCGCCGCGACTACACCGGCGAAGGACTGAGCGAGGCCGAGCTGGCGCCCACCCCGTGGGACCAGGCGCGGCTCTGGGTGGATGAGGCCGATCGACGTGCGGCGGTTCGCGACGACGTACCGGAGCCGAGGGCCCTGTCCGTTGCCAGTGTCGATGCGCGTGGCGTCCCCAACGTGCGCACCGTCCTCATGCGGTTCTTCGACGAACGGGGCCCCGGCTTCGTCACGAACCTCGACTCGACGAAGGGCGTCGAGCTGCGCGGCAACGCCCACGTCGCCGCGGCGCTGACCTGGCCGGCGATGTTCCGGGCGATCCGGTTCCGAGGCGTCGTCGAGCAGCTCGACCGCGAGGAGGTCGCGTCCTACTGGGCGTCGCGCCCCTGGGCCTCGCGGATCAGTGCATGGGCGTCGCGCCAGTCCCAGCCGGCACACAGCAGGAGCGAGCTCGAGGAGAGCTACGACCAGTATGCCGCGCAGTTCCCCGACCACGGGCACGACACGGACGTGCCGGTGCCCGAGGCCTGGGGCGGCTTCCGGGTCCGGGCGACGGAGGTCGAGTTCTGGGCCGGTCGTCGCAACCGCCTACACGACCGGTTGGTCTTCACCGCCGTGGGCGCTGGCGGCGGAGCTGCCACGGCCGACGTCGCGGTCCAAAGCCTGGCCGACGCGGGCGCCTGGGCGGTGAGCCGCCGTCAGCCCTGACTCGCCGCCCGTTCTGACGCGCCGCCCTGGCAGGCTGCCTGCCATGACGAGCGGAGGCCCAACGGCGGCGTCCGGATCTGGACACGGACAACCCGTGGGCTGCCGGATTCCGAGGAAGAGCCGACTGCACGCTGGACGATTCGTGCATACCCACGGGTCGCAGCGACTGCAGTGGATTGCGATCGCGCGTCCTGGCTGACCCCTTGCGGCAGTCAGCGGAACGGCTGCGCTTACGGCGCAGTCACCTCACGTGTCCGATAAGAACTCACTATCTGACCACCTCCCTTCTCGTGTACCCCAAACGGTAATTGGCGGGCGCCGCTCTCGCAAGGGGGTTACTAAGGTGACGGGATGACCGAGCCGGTGCGCACCCTGCGGGAGATGGCGCTCTCGGCCTACGGTCCGACCGCCCTCAGCGCGGTCGGCTCCGGCGCCGTGCTGCCCGTCGTCGTCCTGTCCGCACGCGACCTCGGTGCTGGGGTCAACGTCGCGGCGTTCATGATCGCGCTCCGCGGGATCGGCCAGCTCGCCGGCGACCTCCCGGCCGGCGCCCTCGCCGCCCGGGTCGGCGAGCGCGCGGCCCTGATCGTGGCCTGCGGCCTCGAGGCGCTCGGGATGGCCGGGTGTGCGACGGCGTCCTCGGTGGGCGTGCTCGCCACGTCGGTCCTGCTCATCGGGGTCTCGGGTTCGGTCTTCGGCCTGGCCCGACAGGCCTACCTCACTGAGGCCGTCCCGATCCCACTGCGGGCCCGGGCCCTGTCCACCCTCGGTGGCGTCAACCGGATCGGGATGTTCGTGGGCCCCTTCGTCGGGGCGGCCGTCGTCGCGCGGTGGGGGACCAGCGCGGCAT
>JAABUU010003793.1_pt1 | contig 18725 bp, 31 predicted proteins | sample 5559301 | NCBI WGS metagenome assembly JAABUU01 (sample SAMN10711884, study PRJNA513360) | rock metagenome | isolation source: Antarctica rocks | place: Antarctica: Victoria Land, Richard Nunatak white | reverse complement strand
GGCGATAACGTCTATCGTCGCCCTGTCCTGAATTATCATGACCATAGAATCCTCCCGCGCCTATCGTAGCACGCGGGACGCTTCCCCTAAAGAGTGTGCCTGCGATAGTAGTGCCGCAGCGTGCCGGGCGCCACCCCCCCTTCTTTCTTCAAGTAGCCGTCCCCCGACCTCCGCGCGCGACCGTGTATGCTAGTGGCAGGGTTGTCAACACACAGTTCAGAGGCACACTGACAAGTAGCCTCGCCAAGGGGAGCCGCGCGGAAGACTCATGCCAGATGGTGACTACCTTACCCTTATGGAGGCCAGCAAAGTGGCCGGACTAAAGAACTCAGGACCTCTATATAGGGCGGTGCAGTCCGGCCGCCTCAAGACGGTGACGACGATGGCGGGGCCGCGTATCGTGCACCTGACGACGCAGGCGTGGCTGCGTGAGTACCTGGATACCCTGCGTCGCGAGACATAGCGTAGGGTCACGCCCCAGAGGTCACGTCCGTGGATTGAGCGTGTAGACAGCCCCGTGACCAATCCCAAATTGGTTGAGAAGGCCACGATCAACCAACTCCTCCAGCGTGTCCCGTATCAACGTTCCGTCGAAGCCTAGCCCGATAGCTATGGTGATTTGATCGGCGGTGGCCCCGCGTGGTTCCTCCGCCGTGACGACAGCGAGGATCTCATCCGTCGCCGTGTCGTCCGTACTCGATTCTCCAGTGGTGTGCATGGGGTTGGGATGGTCGAACATGGGAAGCCACCTTTCGTCTACGGGGCGTTTGTGACATATGATTCCCCGTGGTGTTGCCTTTACGCTACACCCAGCGACCCAGCGCTGTCCACTACGCGCCGGCGCGATCTGCCACACTGACAGGAGATGTCAAAGGGAAGCGATGAGGGGAGAGGGGGGTGAGGTAGCCGTGGACGATAAGCCGCACATTGGGCGCGACAGGCTCCTGTTTTGGGCCACCAGTATCCTCGGCCTGACCGCGATCCTGCTGATCCAGGAGCATCCCGTGTCCGTGCTCCAGATTGCTGTCTCGGGCGTGGTCCTGGTGGCGGTCTATCTGGTCGGGCGCTACAGCGCGTTGCCGTAGGTAAGCCAACGTGCTAGCCCTCAACGCGCCCGACGGGTCCACGCGTTACGTCACGTCGTCATCCGCCCTCAGCTCACCTCTGGCCGTCAGCGCCATCGCCAGCGCGGCGACGAGCGGCACCGCCCACTGCTTTCCGTCTATCGGCAGCGCGCCCATCTGGCTGAACGCTTGCCGCAGGCGCAAATCATCCGGCCCTGCCCGCCCCGGTTTCACCGGGGACCACACCTCAGCCAGTTCGAGCAACTCCGAGGGGGTGGTCCCCAAGGCGATGCACAGTTGTACTAGTGTGCCCAAGCGCGGTTCTTTCGTTGCACCGTTGACCATGCGGTAGAAGGTGGCACGGTCTTGCTCCATTCCCAAACGCTCAGCGACCTGGGCGGTCTTTAGTCCGTGTGCCTGCATCGTCTGTGTGATGGCGTTCGCGAGAGACATCATGCCCTCCAGTGTGCTATCCCGTATGTTCCTATTTTACAGGAGGTACCGGTATTCTGGCCGCACAAGCGCAGTCAGCGGTGCACTGCCTCCTGCCGGGATAGCCGCCGCGCAGGTGGTCGGCGTCCGCTACGAGGAGCTGAGAGAAGACGACCTCGTGCGCTACACGCAGGAGGACGATCCACACGGCAAAGGGCCGATCGCGACGAATGTCGCGCGCATCAAGCGTGCGCCCGCCGCCGGTGCCGTCGCACATCTCCCCGAGCCCGAGGAGCCCGCGCCGGGGCGGTGGCCGCTAGCAGCAGGACGGGCGGTGGATGACGAGGACGATAACACGTATGATTGGTCGCAGGCCGGGTAGCCGATAGCGTTGCCTACTGACCTGTACCGCGCCGACGTGCGCGCTATCGGTCGCGTACACTATGCTTGTCGCGTGGAGCTGCGCAGGCATGGCCTTGTCTGTGTGGCCGGGCGACGGGGGGAAGGTTGTCGGCGTGCCTGCTGCCTCGTGCGCGGCTGCCGCCAGTCTCCCTCTTGTACGATCCTGTGGCCTCATTTATGCAGACCCGCTATAGTGGCCGGTCTCCGTTTGCTATATAGGGTGTGTTACGAAACAGCCCACTCCGTAACACACCCTTCGGGGACAGCCCAGGAAAGCGGTGGCGCACAGCCCATACGCCACCGTTCCCCTGTTCACCTATATAAACGTGACAGTGTACTATTTCTTGCCTGGCAAATTGTCTTTATCCCACGGGAAGATGCCGCGCCCGTGCATCTCGGGGAGGGGCAGGGGTATATCAGGCCATCGCTCATCGACCAGGCTACGCCGTAGCCGCGTTCGGCGCGCTGACCTGTACACGCTATAGAACATATGTTCTAAGGAGTATGCGTACTCCATCAGCAGGGGGCGTCGGGCGGCCGATAGAGGGCGTCGGTAGGGAATGGCGCCATTAGGGCCGTGGCGCGCCGTATGCGACTTGTAAATGCGCGTGACGCGGCACTCCTGGACAGACAAAGAGCCCGACCTGTAGCCATGTCCCCAAAGGGGCGCTACAGGTCGGGCTCTTTTTTATTCCTCGCGCCCACATGCCGCGCGTCACTGCTCGCTCCCCTGCGCGCTCTGGTTTTGGTGCAGACGCTGCCATTCCTTGAACGCATCTTCGAGCAGAATGCGCGTGAACTCGCCAATTCTTCGCCGATCTATCTTCGCCGCGTCAACGAGTTGCTCTCGTAGGGCGGGTGGCATGTGGATGGTCATGTTTCGGTCTAAAAGGGACGGACCCTTGCGCGGACGGCCACCGCCGCCATTGTGCGTCGCATTCAATAGCCGACAACCAGCAGATCGATAAGCGGCGATCGCGCGCTGTTCAGCCGCGGCAGCCTCATTGACAGCAACTACCTTTAGCACGCGTAGTAAAGGCTTCTTGCCAAGCGCCAAAAGGCCGCGTACCCACTCCGAAGAAGGCACATGGCGTGTCCCCTGGCGAGCATGGCCTTCATGGGCATATAGTCGGATCCTAGGATTAGTGCTACGACCGATGTAGCGTACCTCGTCGGTGTCAGGCTCACACAGGGCGTAGATCGTTACATCGGCGATCACTGTTCTTGCTCCTGACGCCGCTCTAAGCGCGCCTGGACCACGGGCAGGAATTCCTCGATGATAAGACGAGCCATCTCCCCCACGCGCCGCTTATCGGCCCTGGATATCTCCTCCAAGCGGTCGTGCAACTCGTTGGTCATGCGAACCGTGACTGTTGTTTCCATTAAGCCCTCTCCTTTACGTGGTCTAGGCACGCGCCGTTACCTCCCTACAGTCTACAGTTAAGTGCACGAAAACATCTACTTGCATACAATGTGCACTAATGCTACGATACGCAGTAGGTCGCCCTAAATGTAGCATCTTCGCTACTGCTGGCGGCGCGGCCAGGGAGAAGGGGAGCACAATCATGCAGCATTTCATCATCGCATCGGCCTTTGGGGACGCGGCTAACAAGGCTCTAGGGTACATTCGGGAAATAAGCCCTGCGTTGATCGCGATCATCATCATTAGCGCCGCCTGCGCGCTGGTGTTCAGTCGCGGGCACAAAGCCGAGATCCTGGCGAGCGCATTCCTAGCGATCGTGCTCATCGGCGGCTTTGCGACCATCGGGGCAGGTATCTAGCCATGCCGCACAAGACGCCTCGTAGTTTGAACGATAACCTGCGCCTGGCGCGGCTGACCGTGCCCCAGTGGATCGCCGGCGGTGTCGGCCTCCTGTCGTTGTGGGTCGACGCGGGCCTGGCTCGCCACGTCGCCAACCCTAACATGCACATCCTGGCCGTGGCCCTGCCCACGGTCGTCGTGGTCGCGCCTATCCTGGCGTTAGGGCGGTGCGGAATCGAACGCTATCCCGCCCAGGCGCTCCGCTTCGCGTGGCGTCGAACCATCCGGTTCAGCGTCCATGTGGCGCGGGCCACACGCGCCTACGCGACGAAAGGAGGGAACCATGCGGCCATCACCTATCGGCAGGCGCGGCGTCGTCAGCTATAACGCGGCCGAGGGGACGCTCATGGGTGTGGACGGCACGCCCTACCGCCTGCTGCGCGTCCCCGGCGTGGCCCTCGACGCGCTGGCAACGGGAGACCAGGACGGCCACGCCTACCTGCTCGGCGCTCTCGTGGCGGGCCTTCCCTCGAAGGCCCGCCTCTCTATCATCGTGGAGAATCGCCCGGTGGACGCCGCGACAATCACGGCGGAGATGCGCGCCCAACTCGCGCCCACACCCTATACGCCCGAACTGGGTGAGGTCGGCGACCGCCTCATCGCCTGGTGGAGTCGACGGTTGAGCGCCCCGGCCGGCGCGCGGCATGTGGCCCACATCGACTACTGGCTCCTGGTGGCGCCGTATCCGGTTCCTCGCGGAGAGCCGGACCAGCCGCTCTCCGTGCGCCTCTCACGCGCGGAGAACGCCGTCACGCGACAACTCGTCGCCATGGGGCTGCCACCCTCGCCGGTGGATGAGAACGCGGCACAGGCCTTCCTGGCGCGGCACCTGACGCCTTCTGGGGGCTGCGCGGGCTACGTCGCGCCGGTGGGCGATGAGACCATGCATACCTACCGTATCGTGGACCCGGCGACGGGACGGGAGCGCTGGATACGCACGCTTTACCTCGTCGCACCGCCACCCACGACGACGCCCGGCTGGCTGCGTCCGCTGGTGGCGACGGAGTGTCCCGCGACACTCGTACTGCATGTGCAAGGGGTGAACCGTTCCTGGGAACGCCGGCGGCAGAGTTGGCGGCTACGGTTGATGGAGGGGACGGTCGCACACGGCCAGGACATCACCACGACGCTCGCGGCGGGCGACGCGGCGGCTCAGGCGACAGCGCTACATACGACCGGCTACGGCATCGTCAAAGCCAGTTGCTATATCCGACTAGAGGGCGACACACGGGCGCGGCTCGACAGTCGTGTGGGCCGTGTGCTTGACGCCATGCGCGATACGATGCTGGCCGAGGTGGGCTATGGACACGCGCACCAGGACCCCGGCTACCGCTCCACCTTACCCGGCTACGGCGATCCCGGCCTCTCCCGCTATCGCTGGGACTCCACGACGTTCGGCAATAGTTGGCCCTTCCTCACGTTTAATCCGGGTACCAGGAGTGCTGGTATCCCGTTGGGCACAACGGACGCCGCCGGCGATGTGGTGAGCCTCGCGCTCGACGACCCCAACCTCTTCAACCGTATCGGCGTCGTGCTCGGCCGTGTTGGCACAGGTAAAACGTCGCTGCTGCAGAAGCTTGCGTTATGGTTCCTGCTGCGCGGGGACATGGCGACGATGGTCAGCAGCGTGGATAGCTTCGGCGCGTTGTGTGAGGTGAGCGGCGGTGAGCGGGCCGTGCTGGGCGGGGCGCACACGGCCACCATCAACGTTTTCGACGGCCCACGCGCCACGGATGAGGACCGTCGGGAGCGCGTACGCTTCGTGTGCGCCGCGGTTGACTTGTTGCTCGGCGGACTGGCAGACCTTGAGCCAGCCTACATCGACGAGGCGGTCCGTGACATCTACGCGGGCGCTGGCGACACGACGCCCACGATGGGCGACCTCTACACCTACCTGGAGGGCAAGTGGACCGCGAAGGGCGGCGATCGCGACGAAAAGAAAGTATGGCGCGCGCTGGGCTGGCGCCTGCGTCCCTACGTCCGCGACGGCCAGCACGCCACGCTTGTCGATGGTCAGACGACACCGCGCCTGGACGCGCCCTTACTCGCCTTCGACACATCCCCCCTGGAAGAGAGCGCCACCCTCCGCAACTTCGCCTATTTCTCGGTGTTCGCGATCGTGGATCAGCGGCGGGCAGTGGCTCGGGCCAGGAGCGTCGCGGCGGGGCGCGCATCGAGTGACCATCTAACTGGTCTTGACGAGAGTTGGGCGCTGCTCAAGAGTCCGTTGGCGCGCGACTACATCAACCGTACGTCACGCAAGGCCCGTCACGGCGGGTCCTGTGTCGTGTTCGCTAGCCAGCAGATTAAAGACCTGATCGGCGACACGGACGCGGAAACGTTCTTCACGCAAGCCAGTTTCAAAGCGCTGTTCAGCGTCGAGGACAACGGCGCGCAGACCGAGGGCAACCCCAAGTTATGGCTAGAGCGCATGCTCCAACTCACGCCCGAGGAGGTGGACGCCGCGCAACGCATGAGCGGCGAGAAGGGCGTCTATATGCCAATGTTCCTGACGCGGCGTGACCGGGGCAGCGCCCGCGACCTACACGGCATTGTGCGTGTCGAACTGAGTACCGATGAAGCCTACCTGTTTGCGAGTGATACGGATGACCTCGCGGCACGAGCCTGGTGGACAGAGAAAGCGGGCGGCTTGTGGGCGGGCATCAAGGCCCGCGTCGACGGAGACGCCGGCGAGGAGGTAGCGGTATGACTGCTAAATACATTGTGGCCGTGGTGGTGTTCCTGTGCCTCAGCAGCACGCCGACGATCGCCCGTGCAGCCAGCACCCCGCCGGCGACGGCGACGCCTGCACCGACGCATACCCCCGCGCCCACGCAAACAGCGCGTGTCGTCGTTGTGGTCGCCACCACGGCGCCGAGTCCGAGCCCGACACCCTCGCCTAGTCCAACGCCAGTGGCGACCATCGGTGGCGCGGTGTCGTCAGGTAGTACATGTGGTGCCACGGCGCTCGCCATCCCGCTCCCACTCGGGAATGGCGTGTGTATCGATGTCTGGGGTGTCATCCAGCAGGGCTTTTCGTCGGTGTGGAACGGCCTGGTCACAATCCTGGCGACACAGATAAAGGACCTGACGGACGCCGTTGTCGGGCCGCTGACGCGCACCGACAACCCCACAGGGAACGCGGGCGACGCCTTCGCGGTCGTGTTCGGGATCGCGGTGCTCTGGACGATGAAACCGGCGTGGTTCGGCCACGTCGCCGAGGGGATCGCCCTCCTGTGGCGCTCTGGCCTCGTGCTGGCGGCGCTCGCGGCCTACGATACCCTCGTCAACGTCTGGCTCGGGGCGGTCAACGGCCTGAGCAGCGACATCGGGACGAGCACGCTACACGACATGGGACATTCCGGTATCGCCCTACTCCTGGCGCCGGTGCTCCTCATCATCGTGGGGATCGAGCGCGCCGTCACGTTGCATGTATTCGCGTTCGTGTACGAGATAGGCCCACTCGCCATCATCCTCTTCGCGTGGCCACCGGCCGCCGACATAGCCCGCGCCTGGCTGCGGTCTTTCGCCTATCTCTCGCTACTGGGGCCAGCCTACGCCTTGATGCTCTCGGTGATCGTGTCGCTCGAAGGGCAGGGCAGCGGACGCGCGGGCGGCGTGATCGGGGGCATCCTCTGGAACGACATCATGCTCGTCGGCGGCCTGCTCGTGTTGGCGCTCGTGCCGGGTATCGTGGCGGCGCTGCTTTCCGCTGTGGCGCATGCGGGCGCGGGTAGTGTAGAGAAAATAGCAGGGATCGCGAAACTCGCGGCGTTGTAACACAGCGTAAAGCAAGGGGAGGATACACGAGCGCGCGCTGGCCGTGGAGCGCTACACCATCGAGCAGGGCTTGCGCGCACAGTATGGTATGCCGCCGCTCCCGACGCACCAACACCCCGGCCATATACCGATAGCGCCTGGGCGTCCGTGGATAACAGCGCGCGGAGTGAGGCGTCTTGCCCTCGCGTGCGTTCTGCTCGTCGTGCTCATGGCGCTGCTGTTCACGGTCTACGCCATCGGGTACGGCGTGCAACACCATTTGATCTATCCGGCGGGGAGCCGGTAAGCGGGAGGGACAGACAACAATGGATTAGACATTCCTCGACGCCAACCACGCGCAGATCGCGAGCGCCATCGACGCGCTCATGATCGCTCTGGGCTACCAGTACACGTCGATGGCGCAAGCTCCCGGCCGTGACCTCACGCACTACCGGAAAGGCCATTTGCATGTGCGCCTGGACGTCAGGACAGACCGTAAGGAGGACAATTGGCTCCCGCTCCCCGAGGACGAGGACGCCGCCGCCGCGGTCGAGGGCGGGGTCTAACGCGACGCCAGAGGCCTACGATCCACGCGCCTCTGGCGTGGTTTTGCTGCGCAAAAAGCACGGACAAGATAAGCGGGTTCCCTGACGTGTGCACATCCCCCCGCCAACGTTCCCGTACCACGACGACGACATGCGCCGCTACGCGACGGCACTAAGGAGAGGGAAGGCCCATGTGGGACGCGCTCGACGACAGCAGGGATGAGGCTCTCGCGCGGACCCAGGGAGCGTCCGACGCGGGCCAGTACTGCACCGTCAAGAACCACTGGTGGGATGCCAAGGAGGAGCACCCCCGGCGCGTCGTACAGCACCAGGTCTACTATCTGGCGCATCGTGATCCGCGCGTCGATGGGCCAGAGGACGAGGCGACGCGCGAGCTATTTACGGCCACGGCGGGAGATGTCACACGCGCCGAGGCACGGGCGCTCATGTGGAACAATCGCAGCGCCAGGGGGAAGCTGATGCACCGGCACATCGTGTCACCGTCAAAGGGTTTGGGTATCAGGGGAGTGGACGACATGCAGGCGTGGGTACGGACCTGCATGGAGCGCTATGCGGCGCATCTCGGGCGAGACATCCAGTGGGTCGCCTCGATCCACTCCAACACCGCGCACCCGCACGCGCACATCCTGATTGCCGGTGAGGCAGGCGTCATCAGTCAGGGAGGTATGCGGCGGGCCATTAGTTTTGGCACGGGAGACTTCAAAGCCCTGCGGCAGATCGCCGTCGATGCCGCGCGGCCGTTCCGTGAAGCGCGCATGGCGCGAGAGTTAGACGCGGCGCGCATGGCGGACCTCGACCGGCGCCTGGGTATCCCGATCGGGGCAACGGTCGGGCCAAGGGGGGACACGTCGCCACCATCCAGCGAACAGGGAGATCATGGTACGCCTGCTCCGCAGGCCGCGCCCAAGCGCCATTGGTGGCAGCGCGGGCGCTGAGAACAACCGTAGGCTGACTTGGAAAGCAACATGTCCGTCAGGACATACATGCCGATGTAAATGTGACATGGTTAGGCGTCCGGTTGCCTATTTACGGGAGAAAGAATGAGGGGAGCGCGGAACGATGGCACGACGCGGGATGATAGCGCTAGCCCTGCTGGCGCTGCTGGTGGTGGCCTGCGGCCTGGTGGTGATGACCGAGGGCGCGCGGCTGCTGCTCGCCGCCCGCGTGCTACTGTGGTACGGACCGGACAACGCGGCGCGGGCCTGGGAGGCGTACACGCGGCCGCACGCCCTGCATGGCCTGTTGACGGTGGGGCCGAATCACCGGGTAGAAGGATGGCCGCGCGTGCGCTGGCTCTTGTGGAAGGACAGGCTGGCGACGCTACGCGAACCGCTGTGGCGACGTAAGGAGATGGTATGGGCCTTGGGTCTCGGCGGCGGCGTGCTCCTCCTGGTGTTGCTCAGGGCTGCGTGGGCGTTGCTCAGGGCCGTGTGGTTCCTGCTGCGCGGCGTGGGGCGGCTGACGCCGGGCACGACGGCGGGGAGCGCGCGGTGGGCGACGCCAGCGGAGGCGCGGCGCGACTACGGGCCGCGCTGGCGACTCCTTCGACGAGCGGGCATCCTGCGCCAGGAACCGCCCTTCGTCGTGGGGCGCGTCGGCCGGGGGGCGATCTCCCTCTCGGTCAAGCGACAAGGGCTCAACGTCCTGGCGCTGGGCGTCCCCGGCGAGGGCAAGAGCGCGGATCTGATCATCCCGAACCTGCAACGTGAGGGGCGGCGCGGCCGACCACGCCGCGGTCTGGTCGTGAGCGATCCCAAGGGCGAGTGCTACGCGGCGGCCGGGGCGTCGCTCGCGGCGCTCGGCTACACGGTGCGCCGGCTTGACTTCTACGACGAGCGCGACGGAGCGCCAGGGTATAACCCGCTCGCGCATATCCACAGCGCGTCAGAGGCGCTGGTCTTCGCGCGAGCGTGGATCACCAACACGCGCGGGCAGGGCGAGGTTGGGGCGGGTGCCGAGTTTTGGGACTCGACGGTGGCGCTGCTGTTGCAGGCGGCCATCCTGCATCTGAACCACACCTACCGGGAGCGGACCGGGGCGGCCGCGCCGCTGGCGCGCCTGCTGGCCGTGTTCAACGTGGAAGACTTCGACCTGCTCAAGACGGAGCTGCTGACGAGCCCCTGCCCCGAGGCGGTCGAAGCGGTGCGCGGGTTCCTGGGCGGGACCGACAAGAACGAACGGCTGGGCGGCTCGATCCTCATCGGCCTGCTCGTCAAGTTCGCGATCCTCAACGACCCCGCCGTGGCACGGACCACGGCCCGCGACGATCTGCCCTTTGAGGGCATGGGCGACCCGACGACGGCCCCGCTCGCCCTCTTCGTGATCCTGACGCCGGGCATGGAGGAGGTCCTACAGCCGCTCACCGGATCGCTGTTCATGCAACTATTCGACGAGCTGGTGGCGGCCGCCAACGCGCGGCCGGGCCAGGCGCTCGGGCGGCGGGTATTTTGCTTCCTCGATGAAATCGGGACCGTCGGCGTGATCGCGGGCCTACCGCGTCGGCTAGCCACGCTCAGGAGCGCCGGCGTGGGCATGCTGCTGGCGGCACAGGATACCATCCAACTCGACACGCTCTACACGCCGGCAGGGCGGCGACTCATCACCTCGACGTGCCAGGTCCATATCATCTTCGGCGGCGTGGGCCAGGAGGACGCGGCCTGGGTGAGTAGCCGGCTCGGGACAGCGACCGTCGTCGGCAAGAGCGCCAACGCTGGCCGTCAGCGCGGCCAGGTCCTGGTCGGCCAGGGTGGCTACGGCAAGGGCGAGACCGGGTGCCCGCTGCTGACGCCGGAGGAGATCCAGCAGCTCCCCGAGGGCTGGATGATCCTCAACGGCCTGCACGCGCGGCCGGCCCTGGTGCGCGCGCTCCCGTGGTACAAGCAGCGCGCGTTGCGGCGTCTGGTCAAGCGGGCACAGAGGCGGGCGCGCGTGCAGACGTCGCCGCCTCGCACACCAGCTAGCCCCAGGGAGGAGCCGGTCGCGGCCGTCCCTGTCGCAGGCGGCGAGTCGATCTGACGCGGTTTTATTCTTCCAAGCAGACGGTCGTCACGGGCGCAAGGAAAAGCGTCGGTCGCGCCCACATACGATCAAGGGGTTGCTTTTCCGCGTGCGGGAGGCAGCGACCCTATGCTCCCTCTTATCGGGCGTTTACTCGTTGCTCGTACGCTACGCGTCCTGTGCAACACCCGCCCTATCGCATCAAGGCACGGACCGCGACCGCTCACTACTGGGAAAATAAATAGAGGGCTCTGTTCCCCCCCCCCGACCCCCGCCGCATGCCGTACCCGTTGCTGACTTCCCCAGATGTCCCAAATTTGGGACATCTGGCTGCCTCGCGCCCGCACGCGCGGGGAGCCACCGTCAACAAGTGTTACGTCGTCACGCTTATTGGCCTCGCGCCCGCACGCGCGGGGAGCCACCGGTGTATGATGACGGGAAGGGGGTTATGCTTATGGGCCGATTAGAACGAGACGACGTGCCCGACCGCGCGCCACAGACCCCATCTCAGAAAGTCGCCACGCCCAGACGCGTCGCATGGCGCTATTACGCGCTGGCAGTTCTTTTGTTCCTCCTGGGTACAGCGATCGTGATGCTCATTTTCGGGCCACCTCCGCCACTGGAGATAGCAGGGATGGCTATTACTGCGGTCCTGATCGCCTATATCATCCAAGCCAAGTAGCGCCCGTGTAGTGGCCGTGGCCGCTACACGGTGGGCATGGACGAGACGACAACGAGGAGCAACTAAGGGAATGAGCGCGCAGTCTATCGTCCATAGCGCCGTGGCGCACCTCGCACAGTTCACTACGGCGGCTAGCCGACGACCGTGGGCCGTCCTCTGGATACCGCTCCCTATCGCGTGGCAAATCGCGGCACGGTCTGTCAGCACCAACCGTGCGGAGGAGGTCCTGGCAGTCCTGCTCAGTATCCCTGAACTGATAGGGATTTTGTGCATTGTGGCGCTGATTGGGTGGCAACTATGGGCAGGGGGGAAAGCCATAGCCCGACGCCGCGCGCACCAACCACAACGACCGTGGGCGTACCCCTGGTTCGCGCGCATTGGGCTGTGGTTTGGTGGCGGCCTGTGGCTGACTACCATCTTCGTACACTAGGGCACACAGGGGCACACAGAGGGTGCTATGCCGGCGACCACCAAACCGCACACGGGGTAGTGCCCTCACTTCTTGAAAAAGATAGACGTGCTATGTATATGATGCCACGCATCCCATGCGGTAGGCTGATGATGCGGGCGGTCTACGGTATGTTTGCTGCTACCGTGGGCCGTTCGCGTGACCAGCAAGCTACTGGCAATGGTGCTTACGGCGTGCTATCCCGGTACTCGGCCTGCTGCCAACGGTCACACCGCTCGCGCCAGGTCGCCTCGTGGCTGTGTGCAATGAACTTTGCCACTGCGGCGGTATTGCCCGCGCTGACGGTGTGGCCGCGCAGGTCATCGAACACGACCCATACTTTCGAGAAGCCACGGGAGCGAGCGACGAAACGAGGGCGTGGTGTCATGGGCCGTCCTCAGTGCCGGCACCGATGGCCGAACTACAGCGTATCGTCGCCGACGGCCTCCAGGGCGGTCACTAACTGCGCGCAACTCCACCCCTCAGCGGCGCCGAACCGCGCGACCTCAATGACGGCGGCCGCATCGAGCGGCCCTAACGTCGTGGTTAGCCTATCCAGAACCGTCACAAGCGGTGGTATCGAAGGCGTGTGTGTGGAGCGGTTGTGGGCGCTTGGCGCGTCCTGGGGCGCGGAGTGGGTAATATTACCCACTGGGGCGTCATAGGCTGCCTGGGCCGAGCTTGTGGCTGGTGGAGGCTCTGGCACTGTCACAGCCTGCGGCGGGCGACGCGCGCCCTTTACATCATCGACGCGGACGCGCTCACCGCGCTTAACACGTCCTACCAGGTCATCGCGCCGTTCATCGTCGGCGACGCGGGCAATCTCCGTCGCCACGGTGGGGCCGATGGCGTCGACGCGTACTTGCTCCTCAATGGCGCTGTACTTAATGAGCAAGAGGCGCTGAACGACGTACGAGTGGTCCTTATGGACACTCGCCGCGACATCGCGGACCGACAGGCCCAGGCGCTCTATCAGGCGCTTGTAGGCGTGTGCCTCGTCAACAGGGTCGAGATCGGCGCGCTGGACGTTCTCCACGAGCGCCAGACGCTCCATCTCCACGTCAGTCGTGGGCCGCTCAATGCACGGGACCTCTCCCCTGCCCGCCAGCCGCGCCGCACGCCACCGGCGCTCACCGGCCACGATCTGATAGCGGCCTTCCACGGTCGGATACGGACGCACGAGCAGGGGCTGCAAGACGCCGTGCTCCTTGATGTCGGCGGCAAGCTCGGCTAGGGCCGCCTCGTCGAACGTCGTGCGTGGCTGGTAGGGATTCGCGTCGAGCAGGTCAACGTTGATGCTGCGCGCCTCGGCCAAGTCGGTGACGCCCTCTGGCAACGCGTCGCCGAATATCTGGTCAACGCCGGCGCCGAAGTCCGCCAAACCATCGCGCCGTCTGGATGTCGTCCTGGCATTAGCCATGAGCCACCTCCACGGGCGCGCTCATCCCCGTCGCCGCCCTACTCCACCGATCGAGCAGGGCATCGGCAATCTGCCCGTAGGCTAGGGCCACGTCGCTGTGCGGCGCGTAGGCCGTGATCGGCAGGCCAGCGGCCGCCGCCTCGGCCGCCTTGGTGCTCCTCTTGACCTCGCCAAGCACGGGGATGCGGTCGCCCAGGAACGCGCGGATGCGCTCCATCGTCTCGCGGGTGTGGACGGTACGGCCGTCGACCATCGTCAAGATGACGCCCCTGACCATCAGACGGGGATTGAGCTTGATCTTACGCGTGTGGGCAATGGATGTGAGCAGTAAGCCCAGGCCGCGCGACGCCAGGTAATCCGGCACGACGGGAATGAGCACTTCATCGGCGACCGTGAGGGCGTTCACGGTGAGCAGGGACAGCGAGGGCGGGCAGTCGATGATGATGACGTCATACCGCCCCTTGACGATGCCCAGGACCTCACCGAGCACGTACTCGCGGCGCCCAACGTTCATCAACTCCATCTCCGCCCCGGCAAGCTCGATACTGGCCGGCAGGAGATCCAGACCATCGGCGACGTGGCGCACCACGCCATCGAGGGTCGGCGCATCACCACTTCTCATGTAGGATGCCATCGCCGTATAGACTGTCTCATCACCCTCGGCCGTATCGACGCCGGCGGCGCTCGTCAGGCTGGCTTGCGGGTCGAGGTCCACCAAGAGCACACGCTGGCTCCGGTCGGCTAGGGCCGCGCCGAGCGCGAGTGTGGATGTCGTCTTGGTGACACCGCCTTTTTGGTTCGCCAATGCGATGATACGCGCCATGCGTGTCCCTCCTTTCCTAATGTGCGACATGTCCCGTTCACGGCGATTGTAGCACACGTTCTAACGACGCCGGGGCCAGGGGGGACGGTAAGTGTCCCCCCTGGCCCCACCAGTTCTCACCGGACGGCCTGTGGCCTTTAGGCGTGCATGGGGGGTTGGTTCTGGTCGGCCTGCTCCTTCGCGGCCGCTCTGGCGGCGCGGTTCTCGGCGCTCCGGTAGAACTCTTCACCCGCGACAATGGCGCGGCAGATGCCGGCGAACAGGCCAGCATCCTTCGCCAAGCGGAGAAGTTTCTTATCCTGATCGTCGTCACCGATAGGGTGACAGGTCCCAATGCGGTCTTGGTAGGCCCAGAATAGTTCGATCGCGTCGTCAAGCTCCAGGAGGGACGGCCCCTCGGCCAGGAGGGCCGCTAACTGTTGGGCGCGGTGCCTCCGCAAGGAGTCCTTAGCCGTGGGAGTGGTCTGCCGCGGCTGTGCGGTCGTGTCGTTGGGCGTCGTGTTTGTCGTGTTCTCTGTTGGTGTGCTCATGATGGCTGTTTCTCCTGGATCTGTGTCGATGTCATTGGAAATGGGAGTGGGTGGACCTGGGGCTAGCGTGACCACGAGGGCGGCCCCCGCGCCCACAGCCTACACCTGTGCCGTCGTGTCATCGCGGCCACACCCCACTGGAGGAGCGCGCTACACGTCGCGACCGTACAGGCGGCGATGCCGGTAAGGAACGGACACGCCGCGAGGAGGGCAGTGCGGGCGCCTGCTGACGCCGCTCTGACTGGGGCGTATACCGCGCCTCTGCCGCGTCCTGCGCCGCCGTCTCAATGACCTCTACGGCACGGTGACAGAGGTGTACAGCCTCGTCGTGCCCGCGTGTGCGCGCCTGTGTCGCAACGCCTCTCACGGCGTCCAGGCCCTCGACAAGCGCTTCTACCGTCATACCAGGATCACGCGGATAGGCAGGGATAATCTCGACCGTTTCATCGTCGGTGAGCGGGTCGATGCGAACACACACGACGTGCGGAGCCCCGCCAGCGATGGTGAAGGGCACGACGACCAGACCGCCGCGGCGCTGATAGACAAGGAGGGGCTTGTCCAAGGTCAAGTAGAAGCGCTCGTCAGCACGGAGATGGCCCTGGTAGCCAGCAGACGGTGGCGGGGAAGTGATGGGTGCGATGGGTGCGATGGGTGCGATGGGTGCTTTCATGGCCGTGTCCTTCTGTCACCCGTGATACGCGCGCCCGTGAGCCGGGCATAGACGCCGTTGATCCTTGTCTGCTCGGTCGAGGTGTGGTACGCGGCCGTCGCGGCGAGCCGCCCGTTGAACGTCAGATACGCGATGTCGTTGTAAACATACAGTGACCACGCGGGCGTGTAGGGCGTCGATGGTACTGGCTGTGAGATGGTCATTGGACGCTCCTGCTCGCTGTGCGCGCGTTCCAGGCATCAGCGTAGGCGTTCCAGCACTCAACTTCACGCCAAGCGGCATCATTGGCCGGTAGGAACGCGCCATTGCCGGCGTAGGTATAGCGGGGCTGGTCGTCGGCGAGCGAGGCTGGCGGCCCTGCATCGACGTGCAGGACCTTCGTGGTCATGGTGGCTGTGAGTGGGTTCAGCATGGCGCTACGCCGCTCGCATGGCGCTGTAGTGGAGGGCCGCTACTTCGCGCTCTAGCGTGTCCACCTGGCGCCACAGCACCGCGTAGCTATCATCGCGTTGGTCCGCATCGTGGAGCGCCCGCCGCGCCTGAGCGAGCCTCATCTCGGCCTCGTCGGTCTGGGCGTCGAGGCTGGCGACGATGGGCGGCGTGGGACTGACCGGTCGCACGATACCCGAGGGGGCTCCGGCCGTCATCGGCACGGCGACCGGGGCCTCCACTGGCGCCGCCGGCGTCGTGGCCTGGGCATACCATGCATCCATGCGCGGCGCGATGGCCTGCACCAGCGCCACATGCTTGCACGTCTTGCGATATGAGAAGCCGATGCACGAGCAGGTCGTCGCCGTCGTTGTGTGACCACGACCGGGGCGTGACTCACTCTCAACCAAATAGTGGGTCGCGTCGAGGCGACGGACACGCGGGCGGAAGGGGGGCTTGCTGGCTGCGGTAGACTTGGAGGGGGGTACTTGCTGGGTTGTCATTGATCTGGCTCCTCTTGTACCTCTCGCCGACTGGAGTGTTCGTAGCACTCCAGCCGGCATTGTTGTTTTTCTAATCCTCGTCGGCGTAGAACATGGTCAACAGATCACCATCTAGCGCCATGCATACGTCATGACCATCAATCGTGACGATGTACGACCGTCCCGGCCGCCGTTTCGTGGTCTTATTGTCGAGCCCCTCGGCAGCAAAGCGGGCGTATGCCTCGACAAGCGCCGGTTCTCCTACCGCATCGAAAAGCGTCATCGTCGCAACACTGGGGCGTCCACCTCGGAGCATTGGCCATGTGTTCTCAAAAACCGAAATGAACGTACCGTCTTTTAGGGCGTCATACACCGTGTAGCTGAAATCTGCCTGGGTCGATGTCATCGGCTTACCCTTTCATCCCTCGATGGCTCGGACTCTTCGGCCCTCCCTCCATCTACTTTGTATTATACAGCATATCCACTGAACATGCAAGCATATCACTTGTGCAATACTAGCATGGCGGGTATAATGCAAGGGTAGTTCACGTTATAGTAAAGGAGACCCAGTGAATGATCTTGTAGCGGTAGTGGAGAGAGATGACATGGCACAGAAGAGGCGCACGGTGCGCGAGGGTGAGGTGTGGGTCACAGCCCGCATTCCTGACGACGCTAAGACGCGCTTAGAAGCGTTTGCCGAGGAAAAGGAGCTGTCCACATCCCATGTGATGCGCCGGTTCCTTCTCTACGTCCTGGCCGACCCCGATCGTATGAAGGAAGCATTATGAGCAGCCCTATCGACCTACAGGCGTACAGGGAGCGCCGCAGCGCGCGCGCCACCTACGCCCCCCGCTCCATCCCCGACTACACCATATCTGTCTTCGACGACCCAGCCGAGCGTGCGCTGGACGCGGCGCGTGAGGCGCATGCTGTCGCGCTTAATGCGGTCCACGAACTGCACGAAGCCTGCCTCGACCGTGCATGCACATTGACCCAGGCGGCTTATACGGCGCTGACAGACGCCCACCGTACGTGGGTGACGGCCGCCGCCGCGTTGGATGCGGCACGCGCCGCTTGTGCCCTGACCTACGATACGGCCGAAGAGATACCCTTTTAGCAACTGGTGAGGAATGCGAGAGGGCGAAGCCATGAGCACGGCGATTGTGATCCACTGGATTGAGCGCGGCTCCGACCTGCTTGAGGCCCGCGCCGTGCTGCCCGACGGGCGCGATATCTACGCCGGCTACGTCGCCGCGAGCCCCGGTCAGAGCGCCTGGCGCGGCTACGTCGGTTCCACCTTCGCCCCGCTGGGTATGGGACCGCAGAGCGTGATGCAGCGGGCCGTCGCACAGATGGTCGTGGACATCATGCGGAACGGCAGAGTGGACCAGCACGATGTTTCGTAGCACGGGCATCATGCCGGGCGACGATAGCACGCTGCCCGGCAACAAGCATGAGGCGCTGCACACGGCGCGCACGGTCGCCAAGATCGTCGCCGCTATCCCCTGCGCGACCTGCGGCGAACGACCACCACAACCGGGCATACTCCGCTGCCAGGAGTGTCTCGACGACGAATGGGTGCGACAACGCGCTAAGGACCCGCCGTGGTACGAACGGCGCCACGGCGACCACCGACACGGATAGGGCACGTCGACGACGATACGCGGGCCGCTAGGGAAGGAAGAAACTAATGGGGAAACCACTGATAGGGACTAACGCTGAACTGTCTGATGCATTGCATGCCCTCGCTTACTCCCTCGGTCGCGCCGATGCCCGACGGAGAGATAAAGCTCCTTACGGCGGCCCGACGCAGCGCGCATTCTCGCGGAACGCGCTCAAGGAGTACCTGGTAAACGCTATTCTCCCTTACAAGGACATCGACCAACTGGCGGTTTCATACGGTGAGGGCTACCGCGACCAGTATGAGCAGGTGAAGCAACATGGATGACACGCCGCCCACACGCCCTGGAGCGGGTGGATAACGCGGATTAGACATAAGGCATATTGGGTGATACGCTCAGACCACTCACACGGAATATCATTCGTGGGCCATAGCTCGACATAACACGCGCTGGACACGACGAGGGGAGGGTGAGGGATGGCCACGACGGAGACGGGGCTGGTCGCCTACACGGGCACGGCGCTGGCGCGGGCCACGGTTTGGGCGACGCTGCCGGACGAGGAGCGTCGTCGGCGCGC
>JAABUU010003786.1_pt1 | contig 18760 bp, 18 predicted proteins | sample 5559301 | NCBI WGS metagenome assembly JAABUU01 (sample SAMN10711884, study PRJNA513360) | rock metagenome | isolation source: Antarctica rocks | place: Antarctica: Victoria Land, Richard Nunatak white | reverse complement strand
GATCTCGTCGAAACCATGCACGACGCGCTCCGGGTCGCGCGGGTCCACAATGCACGCCGCCAACCGTCCGGCCACGTCGAGGCGCTGCTCCACCTCGCGCAGCACCAGCAACCCACCGTCGGATGAGAGATGCCCGCCGTCGAAGCGGGCGATCACGGGCTTGCCGCCAACCGGTGACAGGCCGGGCAGCGAAGGAATAAGCTCAACTTTGGCGGGCATGGCGCTCCGGATCCGTAGAATTGGCCTCAAGAACCACATTCTACGCTGGATCAACGGCTTGTACCATGCCCGCCAACCCTGGTGAATTATTCAGGCTAGGCATCTCCCCCATTCGGAACACCTCTACGGAACGTGCAAGGCCTTGGAATTGCTGGGCTGGGAGTCTGATCCGTAACTCACCGGTTACGGAACGCCGTTGATGCCGCCACTTGCAGGTGCAGTAGGGCTACGCCTACGGCGTCGGCCGGAACACGAGAATGCCGGCATCCGATCCAAGCAGCCCGGCGCGGGCAGCAACGAACAGCCGGTCCAGTTCGGGCACGAACAGCGACGTGCGGGCGCCCGATCGCGTCGGGATGCGCGCAAGCGGTTGGTAGCCGGTGCCGTCCTGCTGCACGACGTCCACCTCTCCGTCCCCACAACTTACGTACAAGCGATGGCGCTTGGCATCGAAGAACACGTCATCCGCGTCGCCACAGGTGGGAAGGCTGGCGGTGACAACGCCCGTGCGCGTGTCCAGCATGATGAGGCGGGCCGGGCTGCGCGTCACAATGGCGAGGACCGTGCGCGTGCCGTCAAGCGCCATGGGGAAGTTGCCGCGCCCGCCCGCCGGCAGCGACCAGCTCGCGGCTGTGCTTCCAGTGGCCAAGTCAACGACCGCGACCTGCCGCGCATCGGAGACGTTGATATATGCCCGCCCAGCTTCCGAGTCGATCTGAAAGCCTTCGGGATGGGCGGGGAGCTTGGCCGTGCGTAGCACCGACGCAGTCGCTGGATCGAGGACGGCCAGCCCGCCGCTCCCATAGCCGACAACGAGGTGTTTGGTTCTTGGATCAAACCGGACGTTGTCGGCGTCGTCATTCAACTCGACCTTGCCCGCGGGCTGCATGTCCCCACCCCGGAACAGGCGCGCCGACCCGTCACCCGCGCTCGCGACCGCGAGTAGGTCGGCGTCTGGCACAAAGCCCACCCCTTGTGGCTCGCGGAGGCCGATGATGCGATGGATGGGCTTGCCAGCGGCAAGGTCGATGGCCTCCACGCTGCCGTTGCCCAGCTCGGCCACGAACAGGCGCCCGCGGCCGAGGTCCACCGCCATGTGGTCAATGCGTCCAGAGACACCCGGCAACGGGATCGTGCGCTCCAGCACCAGAGGGTGCGGCACCGGGTCCGCCGCCCGCACCGAGCCAGGCAGCAGACAGGAGAGCGCCGCCAGCACGAGGACACTACGGGCGAGACCGGTCCTCGACGGTGAACAGCGATCTGCCGTCAAAGGACACCGACAACTGGAACCCTTGGGCCTTGAGCGCCAAGCTGTGCCACTCGCCAGAGGATACCTTGGCCGAGGCGCCCTTGATTTCCTGCCGCCTACCCTTGACCACGCGATACAGGTTCACGTTGTCCTCCAGTGCGTTGGCGCGGACGACATAGTAGTTGTCCGCGTCCATCAGCCGCACGGCCAAGCCGCCAGCCCTGTCGCCCTTGCCCGACACGGCCTTGAACCGCACGCTGGCCTCGACGTCCTGCGCCGGCATCGGCTCATAGACGGCGAGCGGGAATCGGTAGTCGTTCTTGTCTGCGTTCGATTGCTCAATGGCCTTGCCGCCTGGCGCCGAGGCGTCCTCGACCACCCGCCAGTTGCCCGGTGCCCCCTGCCCCGTGCGCCAGGTCGTCAGGAACTCCGGCGGCAACGGCCCGGCGGCATAACGGGCGAGGTCGGGGTTACCCGGCCCGGCTTGGGCCTGTGCGTGTGTGGCAAGGCACAGCATCCCGAGCGCGGCCAAGGTGAGTGAGTGGCGGTCCATGCAACGACCCAAGGCGTCCGGGGTGCCGACGCGCGTTGTCATGGCGTCAGCTCCTGACCAGGTTGACCTTGTCGAGGGCCGCACGCAGTCCCTGGGCCAGCTTGGCCGCGTCGTCGTTGGCCCAGAAGTGCATGAAGAACAGCCGCGGCTGGTCGTCCAGCATGTGGTTGTGCAGCGCCGTGACCTCGATGCCGTTCTCACGCAGGGCGCGCAGCACTGGGTTCACCTCCTCCCCGGTCAGCACGAAGTCGCCGGTGATGGCGGCCTTGCCCCCGCCGGTGGGCTGGAAGTTGATCGCCTCAGCCGAACCCATCGCCTCCGGCACCTCCATGCTGCCGTCCTTGATCGTCTCGGCACGGCGCAAGCTGACTTGGTAGACGCCGCCGTTCGCTTTGCCCTTCGCGCCAAGCACGCGGTCGATTATGGCTGTGTCGAGGTCCACCTGTTGCGGCTGCGCAGCCCCGCCTGCAGGCGGCTGCGAGCTGGTGGACGGGGTGGCGTTGCCGAGCGGCGTCGCGCTCAGGGCCAGGCCGGCGTTGAGGGCGGCGGCGAGCTTGGCCGGGTCCCCATGGCCGAGCACATGCATGTAGAGCGTGGCAGGCTGTGCCCGCAGCAGGTGATTGTGCAGGGCGGTGATCTCGATGCCGCTCTCGGTGAGCTTTCTCATCACTGGGCTCACCTCGGCCTCGGTCAGCACGAGGTCGCCCATGACCATCGCCTGGTCTCCCATGGTCTGGAAGGCGAGCCAGGAGCCGAGGGCTAGCGTCGGCTTGATCTGCACACCGTCCAATGTGACGTGCAGGTCGGTGCGTGGCAGGCCCACGCGATACACGCCGCCCGGCATCTCGGTGCCGGATTTGCCAAGGGCGTCGGCGACCTTGGTCCAGTCCGCCGCCCACGCGGGCGCGGAGGTGGCAACGGCGGCAAGCATGGCGAGGCAGAGTTTGACGCGCATGGCAGTTCTCCTGAAGGCAGGACGCCTCCTCGATGCCGCAGTCCTCGCATGCCTAGTTTAAGGCAGGATTACGGGCCGCCAGGACAAAGCTTAATTCTGCGATAATGCGCGCGTGGCACTTTGGGCTGTCGCCCGATCCCAGGGCGACCGATGGGACAGGGACAGGGAGCAGATGCGGTTGCTGGTGATCGAGGACGAAGCGCGGATCGTCGAGGTACTCCAGGCCGCCCTGGGACGCGCCGGTTTCACCGTGGATGCGGTCGCGACCGCCGGGGACGGGCGGGAGGCCCTGTCCCTTGTCACGTATGACGCGGCGATCCTCGACCTCGGCCTGCCGGACGCTGACGGCCTGGACCTGCTGGCCGGGCTGCGGCGTAGCGGGAACCGCGTGCCGGTCCTGGTGCTGACCGCGCGGGATGCGGTCGATGCGCGCGTGCTCGGCCTCGACGCCGGGGCCGACGATTACCTGGTCAAGCCGTTCGCCATCGCCGAACTGATCGCCAGGATTAAGGCGCTGCTGCGCCGGCCCGGCCACGCGCTCGGCACCACGCTTGAAGCGGGTAACGTCAGCTTCGACACCATCGGCCGCGACGTGCGGATCGGGCAGGCCACGCTGCAACTGCCGCGGCAGGAACTCGCCATTCTGGAGCACCTGATGCGGCGGCTCGGGCGCGTGGTGCCGAAATCCTTGCTGGAAGAGAAGCTGTACGGGATCGACGAGGAGCTAGAGTCGAACGCGATCCCGGTCCATGTCCACCACCTCCGTCGCAAGCTCGGGGAGCTGGGCGCCAGCGCGGAGATCCACACCGTGCGCGGGATCGGCTACCTGCTCATGGAGCCTGCCGGGTGATCCGTTGGCCGCGCTCCATCCAGGGGCAGGTCGCCTTGCGCCTGACCGCGGTTTTCCTGGCCGGGACGACCTTGGGAGTGGCAGCCCTCTTGTATCAAGGTACGCAAGGCGCCGCGGCGGGGGATACCGGGGACCTAGCGCATGAGCTGCTGCGCGAGTTCATCTACGACATCGCCTGGGTGATCCCGCTGTTCGTGGCAGCGACCTTGGCGGTTGGCGTCTGGAGCATCCGCAGCGCGCTGCGGCCTCTGCGGTCGGTGTCGGAGCGGGCGGCCGCCATCACACCGGACGCCACCGGCATCCGCCTGCCGACTGATGCCTTGCCGTCCGAAGTCGTGCCGCTCGTGGCCGCGGTGAACCGGGCGCTGGACCGGCTGGAGCAGGGCTTCGCCACGCAGCGCCAGTTCACGGCGAACGCCGCCCACGAGCTGCGCACGCCCCTCGCGATCCTGACTGCCGGCCTTGAGGCCCTGGATGGCAGCAACGAGGTGAGCACGCTGCGTGCTGATGCCGAGCGCATGAACCGTCTGGTCGCACAACTGCTCCGCGTCGCGCGGCTGGACGCCATGCCGGCAGGCACGCGAGGCGTCATGGACCTGTCGGCCACCGCGGCGGCGGCGGTCGAGTACTTGGCGCCTTGGGCCATCAGCCAGGGCGTGATGCTCGGCTTCGACGCGCCGGGACGCAGCGTAATGGTGCATGGGGACCCGGACGCGATCACCGACGCCTTGCGCAACTTGGTCGAGAACGCGGTCGCCCACGGGCCGGAGGGGACCGAGGTCGCCGTCGCGGTGCTGCCGGACGGCCGCGTCACTGTATCCGATGAAGGGCCGGGCGTGCCGCCGGCCGACCGTGCGCGCGTCTTCGAGCGCTTCTGGCGCGGAGCCGGCGCGCGGCGGGCGGGAGCTGGCCTTGGTCTCGCCATTGTGGCCGAGATCGCCCGCGCGCACGGCGGTACCGTCACGGTCGAGGACGCGCTGGGCAGCGGAGCACGGTTCGTGGTGGCTTTGCGGCTGGCGTGACCGGCCCACTTACTGGCCAAGTCTTGTTCCGCAACGGAAGAATTCCAGAACGCCCCTAACTCTTTACAGAATGCGCCTTGTGTAAAGAGTACTACAAACCACCGCGAAGATTTGGTGTGCCCAAAACAATTATGCTATTCTGCACATATGTGATTGACTACATATGTGTATAAGGGCATATTTGCTCAATGAAGGCGGTGCTGATCCAGTCAGAAAAGGAGGTGTTCGAGAACGGGGCTATCCGCCAAGTGACGATCTGGCTTGTACCGCAGCCGGTTCCACCCGCGACGCACCGCTTCAAGTACAGGCTGGTTTACGTCATGGGGGGCGTCCGGGTGATTGGGTTCGACAACGAGCGGGGCAAAGGCGATCACCGCCACCTGCATGGTGTGGAAACGTCCTATGAGTTCGGCGGGATTGCAAAGCTGCTGGCCGATTTCCGGGAGCTTATCAAGGCAGAGAGAGGAGGGTGAGCATGACAGGCAAGTTGGTGTTCCGGGTTGGCGTGAGCATGGAGGAGATCGACCGCGAGATCGTCGCGAACTGCGAAGCAGCCCTGGTGGCTGCCGAGCATGGCGAAACATTCGAGCCGAGGCGCACGGTCAGTTTCGAGAACTGGACGACGTTTTTCCGGAGCATAACGCCCAATCGGATCGCCGTCCTTGAACACGTCGCCGCGCATGATGTGATGGCGAGCACGCGCGCCCTGGCGGCTGCCCTGGGCCGGGACTATGCCGCTGTCCACGCTGATGTGTCCGCACTGGTAAAGCTCGGACTGCTGGAACGGCACGGGAACAGCCTCCGTTGCGAGGCTGAACCAGGCAAGGCCGAACTGGCAGCGGCATGAAGCAAAACCAAGACCGGCAGTGTGCCAGCCCCGAACTTTGCCGGCGTTAGCCCAGCCAGTGCCCCCAATGTGTAAACCAGCGCAGGTGTGAGACCCAGGAGAACTTTGGCATTTTAACACAGTGTAGTGCTGATCAGCGCCGAAACTCGCTACTGACCTACAGCCAGGGAGGTCATTGCGGTATCGGGGTGGCGTAAGCCGCCGGGTATGTGCCGTCTTGCAAGGCTGCTTGTCGGGGTGGCGGCGGATCGGCTGCCATAGCTGCTGCACGACGTTCCAGCCATGTGGCGACCTGCTCGGGGATGGACGCTTCGCCCGTTGCCCAGCGACGAACCTGCCGTTCGTCCATCGTCAGGGCAGCCGCAAGACCCCGTTGCGACCAGCGCAACAGGGCAAGGCACTCGCGGAGGCGTTCGGAGGTCATCAGCCTCCCCCAAACCAACGGGCCAGCACCGGAGCCGCAGCAGTCAGGGCACCAAGAGCGGCCACCACGGCAGCAGTCGGGGTGACGAAGCGGCTGACCCGGAGGTTCATGGTTTCAGCAAGCAACTTGCCTTGCTCGGCCATCAGCTTGTGCTGCTCGGTCACGAACTTGCGGGTTTCCTCTTGCGAACGCTCGATGCGGGCAACTTGCTCCGCAAGGTTCAGACGTTCAGGATAGTCGGTCATTGTTGCGCTCATCGGGGTTTTCCTCTCGATACGGCCGGGGCTACTCCCCTCGCCATGTCCGCATTATGCGGACAATCTGTGTCGCGTCAAGAGGTAGATTGCTGTCTGCGCTGATAATGTCCCGTCATGGTTTAAGCACCAGCTCCAAGGTCCAACATGGCGGCGGTCCATGCTCGAATGTGCGATTCTGCCTGGCGACGAGATACACAGGCGATGGCCGCTCCTTGCACGCCGAGGCTGCACGTGACGGGCGGCGGCTACGGCACGTCCTATGCCGGGTTACCGCGGTGCAGATGTCGGCTGTCGCCGGGGTTTCAGGCGAACGACCTTGCGTTCGGCCTGTGCTGGAAGGGACACCGGCCGCCATCCCGCGATGATCCGCACGCATTCCCGCCCTCGGGCGTTGTCGGTGATGAGCGGGAAATGCCGCCGCAGTTCGATGACCGCGGACAGCTCGCCTTCCTCGTGGAAGGCACGACGAATCGTTTCGGCGGTAACTTCATCGACACAGAACATGGCCTCACAATGAGAAGGTGGCTCCGCGCCGGCAAGTGTAAATGCCCGTCCGGATCCTGCCGCCGCCCGGCAAGCCCGCCTATAGGGGTCGGGTAGCAGCGAATACCGTTGGTGAATTCGCGAGCGACCCGTTTCAGGCGGCCATGAGGCGGATTAGGCGTGAGGTCCGTTGGCTGCGCGTGCTTCGCCCTGCATCCAGGCGTTGAGCCGCACGACGTTCAGGGCTGCTGCGGTTGCGACGTGCTGCAAGTGGGTTTTGGCAAGTCCGACATAGCGTGAGCGGCGCAGCCCGCAGTTGCGCACGCTCTGCGACAGGCAGCCCTCGATCCCGATGCGTACCCCGTAGAGCCCCCGCCATTCCGGCGTGTCCTGCCGCCCTCTCGCGGCCTGGATGGCCTCGTGCCTGTTAATCAGCGTAGATACCCGACCCAGAGAAAATGTGAATATGCAGTGTGTTACAGCGCTGATCAGTGATCAGCGTTGAGACCCAACGCTGACTTTCAGCCAAGAGGCGTTCCGCCCTGCGAGTAACGATCCTTCGTATATTGCAAATTCAGATAGACACAAATCCAGAAATATGCATATGTGTATATGCAAACATGCAGAATTTCACATAGACGGATAGATGATAATTACAGTGACGAGCTACAAGGGCGGCGTTGGCAAGACCACTACCGCCATTCACTTGGCCGCGTATCTGCAACGCCTAGCACCGACGCTGCTGGTGGATGGCGATGCGATCCGCAGCGCGACTAAATGGAGCCAGCGAGGCAGTGGTGCCGGCCTACCCTTCAAGGTCGTTACCCACGCCCAGATGGTCAGCCATATCCGCGACTATCAGCACGTCATCATCGACACCGAAGGCAACCCGACCGACGACGATTTCAAAGACCTGGCGAACAACTGTGACTTGCTGGTTATTCCGGCTGTCCCGGAGAGTGTAGCCACTGATGGCCTAACGCATACCCTCGCCAAGCTGAGGGCCATGAACAACAAGAGCCATCGCGTGTTGCTGACGATGGTGCCGCCGAAGCCGCGGACCGAGGGTCAGCAACTCCGTGACATGCTGACTGACCAAGGCATCCCGGTATTCGCTGCCGAAATCCCGCGCCTTGCCGCTTTCGAGAAGGCAGCGGCTGAGGGCGTTCCAGTCTATGCAGTCAAGGAAGATCGTAACGCGCAACGCGCTTGGGACGCCTATCAAGCCGCCGGTAAGGAGATTTCCCTTGGCTGAGAGGAAGGGCAAGTTTTCGGCGCTGGCTGATCTACACCGTCAGCCGGTGGATGAGGAAGCGGTGACTGAGACGGCGCGGCCAGTGCTTACACCGCCCATGGCGACGGAAGGCCGGGGCAGGGGACGTCCCGCCACAGGCAAGCGGAGCAATCCCGACTGGAAGCTCTATTCGCATTTTCTGAAAAAGCAGACACAGCGCGCAGCCGTGGCCCGGCTCCAGGCCGAGGGTAGTGACCGTAACCTGTCAGACGTGTTGGAGGAGCTGCTTACCTTGTGGCTGAAACAATAACGTATATGTGTAAATGTGAATATCCGGAAATCCGGATATGCGTCTATGTGGAAATCCAGTCAGTCAGTCGCTTGTTAAGAGCAACGGACTTCTCGACTTCACCCCGCAATCGCGCAACGCAACGGCGGCGCCCATGTCAGCGCACCGCTTGCTTGTCTGCCTGGCCGTGATCGGCTGGCCGGAACGCGAGCTGGCACGGCGAACGGGCGCCTGCAAATGACGTTGCTGCACCGGATCACTGGTTATTCACCCATGCCGGCCGACGTTGCCCTATGGGTCGAGACGTTGGCCGCCTTGCACTGGGCGCTGCGGGCCGGGTAGGGGCTACCGGAATAGCCTGCTCAACACCCAGTTGTCGAAAAGGCCGGCCTGATAGATCGCTTTCCGCCCCTGCTGCGCCGCATCCAGCAGCGAATGCCACCACAGCAGCACGGCGCCCGTCGAAAAGATGGTCAGGGCTGGCCAGTCGCCATTCACGGCGCCCTGGAGAACGCCGAAGACGAGGACGAGAAGCAGATATTGGAAGAGCCGGAACTCCACGATGAATAAGGGCGTCACTGGCCCCCCTTGGGCCTCGCAGGTGCACCCGGCGGCGAAGGCGAGGGGTCCATCCAGAGCGACACGCCGGCATGGTAGCGCCGCCCCGTGCGGTCCATCCGCACTTCCCCCGCGTCCAGCAACGGGCGCGGATCGGGGTTGAGCCGCACCATCTCCCGCCAGGCCGCGCCCGCTTGTGCGTCCGGGTTGAACGGCCCGCCGCCGAAATAGGCGAGGGCGCCGACCGTCAGCACGCAACCGGCCACGAAGGCAGCGCCAACATACAGGCCCATGCGGACGGCAAGGCCGTGGTCCAGGCGGCGGATCATGCGCGCGGCTTCCTTGCGCGTGCCCTGAAAGGCACCCTCTTGGGTAGCCCCCACCAGCGCCTGCACCAGATCGGCGCGTTCCTCCGGCGTCATGGGATGACGGGCGGCGATCACAGCGCCAACCGCTGCGTCCATGCGCCGGGCGGTGTTCGGCAGCACCCCGATTGTGTCCGACAGCCCTTCAAGGATGAGCCGGACCGGATCGCGCCGTACCGATATGTCATCGCACGCGCGGGCCAGCGTGGCTTGCGCTTCGGCCACAGCGGTTTCCAGGTCGTCGTTTGCCGGTATCGCGGCAGACTGCCCGACCGTCGGGCTTGCAGGCTCTGGCCCTAGTGCCTGCCCCGGTGCGGGCGGGGATGCACCTGCCGCCTTTTCTCGCGCCTTGGCTGCATCTGCGGCCACACGCCGGGCAAAGGGCAGCAGGCTCACGACGCTGCCCACGGCAACCAGGTCGAGACAGGTGCAAAGGCTTCGTCCATGCGGCCCAGCCATGCACGGATCATCACGCGCTCCAACAGGCTGATGTCGGCCGGCTTGCGGCCTTCTGGGGTGATGCCGTCCCTGGCATCAGTGAAATGCAGCCGCTTGCGCTCGATTTCCAGCGCCAGGCTTTGCGGTTCCAGCTTGGGCAGCCAGAGTTCCACTGCGCCGCGTGCCAGCGCCGCCTTATAGGCTGGATGACGCCGCACGGCATCGAAGTCCTCTTGGGATTCAGCACGTCCAAGGTTGAGGATCAACGCCGTGGCCTTGGGCCGGAAGCCAAGCCCTTCAAACCCGGCCAGCAAGGTGAGATCATCCACTCGCGGCGACAGCAGGTAAGCCGCGACCGCGGCAACCCCTGCTTCGTCCAGGGGGTCCGCAAACGTGGGCGATGTTTCGACGAGGTGCATCAGGCTGGTATTGTTGCCGCCAAAGTCCACGATGCCGCTGCTTTGCTGCTTTGCCACGAAGGTCAGGAACTCACGCAGCCAGGTTGTGACGCGGGCCGGGTTGGCGCTGGCAGGCTGTTCCACGACGCCGAAGAACTCGGCAAGGGTCCGGTTCGTCGGATCGAGGGCCGCGAGCATGGTTTGATCCAGGGTGCCGGCCGTGGCGAGCTTGTCGCCCAGCCAGCGCGCCAGCAGCGTCTTGCCGCCGCTGCCGGCCCCGATCAGCAGCCAGAGCTTGGCTTGCGCGGACAGGTCCGGCACGGGCAGACGGGGCTTCGTTGCAGCCGGGCGGTCGGTGACGGACGGCAGGGACAGGACCAGCGTATCCTCATCCCCGTCCAGGTCCGCCTTGCGTCGGAACATCTCGGACAACCGCGATGTGGGTTTTGCGGGGGGCTTCTCTTGGGCCATGTCGGCTACTCCGGTTCGGGGTCTGTTTTGGTCCACTTCTTGACGCCGCCCGCAAACCGAAACTGGTACTTCGGCTCCGGTTCGACTTCGACCGCTTGAAAGGCTGGCGGCGGGGGAGTGGGTGTTGAGGGTTCCGGTTGCGGGATGATGACGGCAGGGGCTGGGGTGGACGGCCTGGCCCGATATGCCTTGCTGGCCCGGTGCCACACCAGGCGGGCGTATGGGCCATCAATGGGGCTGCCATCCTTCGTCGTCAGTCCTTCGGCCCGCAGCTCCTCGGCAATCGCCTTCCAGCTTGGCCGGGCGATCTCGGCCAGGACCGCAGCGAACTCGGCATGGTGCTGGAGGAACCATCGGAACAAGGGAGACTGATTCTCCTTCAGCCTTGCACCGATTGCCAGCCTGGCAAAGATCGGTTGGCGTGCCACTTAGCGCATTATCTCCGTTTTACTTTCCGTAGCGTAGGGTTGCAGTTAGCGTATCACTTTGCAAACGCAAAGCGTCTCATTCAACGTATCACTTTTCGAGGGGGAAGAGTCTTACGACTAAGTGACCGCTCACGCGGTGCTTGTCGCACCATTCTGGCGCGGTATGGTGGCCCATATTGGCTGCCGGAGGGCACGATGGCGGAGGCTGACCTACACCTGAAATTGGACCGCATTCTTGCCAGACAGGACGACCAGGAGCGGGCCATGGCAGACCATGAGCTGGTCCTGTCCATTCTGGTGCAAGGCGTGCGGGAGCTGGTGCCGCTGCTGGGCACGCAGCGGGAGATGCTGCAACGGCTACTGGCGGCGGCCAGCGACGAGACGGGCGGTGATGGCGAGATGGCCAAGCTGATCCAGAGCATCGAGGCCGCCCTGAGCCAGCAGACGGCCGACTTGTCGCAGATACGGGTCACGCTGCAGCGCCTGCCCGGCCAGGTGGAGGCTGCCGCCATCGACGGCATACGCATGGCCGCAGCGATGGACCTGCCGGACGAGCCGCCCGGCAACGGCCAGGCAGGCACCTCCTAGCGCCGTGCTGACCTACCGGACTGGTGCGGCGGGAGCGCCATCGGCCGCCATGGCGATGGCAAAGCACCTGTTGGAACACACGCTGCCGGCCGAGCAGATGAAGATCGCCGAGTACTACGCCGGGGGCCAGGGCACGGACGAGGCGCTGGCCCTGGGCATGGGATGCGTGCCGACACCGCGGGCTGATATGCACCCGGACGTGGCCGTAGCCTTGGGCATCAAGCCGGGGCGGATGCTGAACGAGGAGGAGCTGGCGAACCTGCTCAGTGGGCGCCGGGCGGACGGCGCGGAGTTGCCGGGCCATCAGCGGAACGTGAGAACCTACGAAGCCGGGGAGGGGGGTGGCCAGGACCGGGCGCGCATCTCCTACATGGACCTGACCTTTTCTGCGCCGAAGTCGGTCAGCCTGGCTTGGGCGTTCGCCGAGACGGATGCGGAGCGCAACTCCATCCTACAGGCGCACCGGGACGCGCGGGACGCGACCTTGCGCTACATCGAGGGGCAGGTTGCCAAGGCAGGTTTCGGCCACGGCGGGCGGGAGGGCGAGGAACGCGGGCACGTCGCCTGGATCACGGCCGACCACTTCACATCCCGGCCCACGGTCGCAGTCACCCGGCCCGACCCGGTGACGGGGGTGGTGGACACCGAGCTGCACAGCCTGAAGGTTGCCGGCGACCCGCAGCTCCACACCCATTGCATCATGCCCAACCTCATGGTGACGGACAGCGGGCGCGTGGTGTCCATCAACCGCGACCTGTTCGACGGGCGCATCCACGAGTTCGGAGCGGTCTATCAGGCGCTGCTGGCCAAGGAGTTGCGCGCGATCGGCGCCGAGGTGGTGCTGGACGAGCGCACGCAGATGGCGAAGCTGCCGGCGATCCCGGACGAGGTAGTGGAGGAGTTCAGCAAGCGCACCCGCGACGCGGAAGGTGCAGCCCGTGCCGAGGCCGAGCGGCGGGGGCTGGATTGGGAGGCCATGTCCCCCGATAGCCGGGTGGACTTCCTGAAAGGCGGCGCACACGCGACGCGGCAGGGCAAGGGAGATGACCTGTCCGACATGGCAGCATGGCGGGCGCAGGCGGCGCGGCTGGGCTGGGAGCACCGCAGCGTCGTCACCCCTGGCCTGCCGGCGGCCGAGCGGAGCCGGGCGGAGCGCATGGCGCACGCCGACCAGGTGGCAGCGCCGTTGCTGGCCGACGTGCTGGGCAAGCGTGCGGTGATCGGTGGCGGGGACGTGCGCCTGGCCGCGGCCCGCGGCTTCATCGCCGCCGGCATCGAGAGCACGGACGACATCGGCGCGCTGACGCAGGCATGGGCGCGCGACGGCGTGCAGCAGGACGGGCGGCGCACAGGGCTGTTGTGGCGTCAGGTGGACAAGCACCGGGTCCGCATCACGACCGAGCTGCACCGCGACCAGGAAACCGAGCTGGTCAGCCTGGCCCGAGGTGCTGCAGCCGACCGCACCCTGTCCCTGGTGCCGGAGGAGATCGCCGCCGCGGTAGCGCGGAGCGGGCTGGCCTATGACGGCGCGCACGGACAGGCGCAGCTCCACGCGGTCGAGACGCTTGGAAAGGACGGGTCGTTTGGCGTGGTGATCGGCGTGGCCGGCACGGGCAAGACCACGCGCGTGCTGCCGCCCTTGGTCGCAGCCTGGCAGACGCGGGGCTATGAGGTGTGGGGCACGGCGCTGGCCTGGCGGCAGGCGAACGCCTTGCAGGAGGCCGGCATTGCGGCCTCCAACACCCGCGCCCTGCAACCCTTCCTGGACGGGGTGGAGGCGGGCACCACGAAGCTGGGCAGGTGCAGCGTGGTGGTGCTGGACGAGCTGGGGCAGGTGGGCACGCGCCAACTGCTGCATCTGCTGCGGCTGCGTGAGCAGCACGGGTTCAAGGTGGTGGCAACGGGCGACGACCGGCAGAACCAGTCCATTGAGGCCGGGCCAGTGATCGAGTTGCTGCGCCGGGCGCTGGGCGAGGAGCGCATCCCGGAGATCCTCAGCACCGTGCGGCAGAAAACGGAGGAGGAGCGCCACATCGCTGGCCTGTTCCGTGCCGGCGAGGCGGGCAAGGCCATCCAGCTCAAAGTGGCCAATGGTTCAGCCGAGCTGGTCGAGGGCGGCTACCGCGAGGCGGTGCGGCGGGTGGCGGCGTTGTACCGGGAGCGGCGGGAGGCGAACCGCGGCGATCCCGCCTATACCGTGACGATCAGCGCGCCCACGAACGCCGACGCCCGCGAGATCAGCCGGGCGGTGCGCGACGAACGCCGGGCGATGGGCGAGCTGGGCCAGGACCGCGTGACCGTGCGGGCGACGGACGGCCGGGGAGGGGCCTACACCCTGCCGCTGGCCGAGGGCGACAAGGTCCGGCTGTTCGCGCGCACCCGCGCCGTATTCACCGATGAGCAGGGCCGGCGCAAGAGCGCCAGCATCGGGGACAACGGCACCGTGCTGCGGGTGGCGAGGGTCCTGCCGGCGGAAGGGCTTGAGCTGCGGGGCGAGAGCGGCAAGGTAGGCTTCGTGTCGTGGGAGGCGTTGCGCGACCGCGAGGGCACCGGCCGCATCCGGCTGACCTACGGCGACGCCGGCACCATCGACAGCTCGCAGGGCATCACGTCGGACGAGCATATCAATGCGCTGCCGGCAGGCTCGAAGGCCGCGCAGGGCTTCTCCGCCTATGTCGCCGAGAGCCGGCACCGCGTGCGGTCCTGGATGGTGGGCAGTATGGGCGCGGAGATGCGCGAGGCGCTGACACGCCGGCCTATGGGGTTGCCAGCGCCGGACACAGCCGAGGAGAGGCGGCGGAAGGCGTGGGCCAACGTGACGCGCAACCTGGAACGCCAGAGCCTCAAGGAGAGCGCGCTCACGTTCCTGGAAAGTGCCACGGTCGAAACCAAGCAGGCGGCCAAGTCATTGCAGGCGGGGCTACGCAAGTCGGAAGCCCGTGCGGCAGCAGGGGAGCAGGCGACGACGCTGCGGCGCACCTTTGGGGAGCGTAGGGCCAGGCAGGCGCTGCCGCGGGTGATGCAGCAACTGGACGAGGCGGCCCGGCAGCGTGCGCCCGTCATGGCGCAGATCGCCGCCCTCAGCCCCAAGGAGGATGCGCCGAAGGCACCCCGCCGCTCCGCCGCGGCGGCGGGCATGCCCCGGACCCGGTCGGAGCTGCCGCAGCAGAAGCCGGTGAAGGCCGCGCGGACAACCCCTCCAGTGCAGGTCGCGCCGGCACCGCCGGCAGGGCCGAAGGCACGCGCGCCACGGGTCAAGCTGCCAGCGCCGCGGCCGGCCCAGATACGGCGGGTCAAGATCGGCGAGTGGGAGGCACAGCAGCAATTCTCGGATGCGATGCGTGCCCATGGGCTCAAACCGCAGGGCTTGCCGATCCTGGATGGCAAGCTCCGTTACGTCGCGGTGGAGGGCAATAAGGGGCGCGAGCGGTCCGGCGCCTACCGAGGCTTCTACGACGAGGGCCGACCGGCAGGCGCGATCTACAATTGGAAGCAGGGTGGGTTCGTCGCTACCTGGAAGGCGGAGGGCGAGATGGTGCCGGTATCCACGGTGGACCAGGCGGCATTGGCCGCACGGGCGGAGGCGCAGGCGGCCGAGCGCGAGCGCGAGCGCGTGGCGCGCGAGGGTGCCGGGGCACGGCTTGCGGTGCAGCTCCTGGCCGGCGCTAGGCTTGCCGATGCATCGCACCCCTACCTTGCCGCCAAGGGGATTGAGGCGCACGGGCTGTCCCTTGCGGTGCAGGGCCAGACTGTGCCGGTGCAGGACGCCAAGGGGACGACGAGGAACGCCAGTATTGCCGGACGCCTGCTGGTGCCGCTGCATGACGTGCATGGCGAGGTCCGCAACGTGCAGACCATCGCCGCGGACGGAACCAAGCTCTACCTTGGCGGTGCGCAGAAGACGGGCACGTTCCATCTGCTTGGCGAGATGCGGTCGGGAAGTCCAGTGCTCGTCGTGGAGGGCTACGCTACGGGGGCGACCGTCCATCGTGCGACGGGCATGGCGGTGGCGGTGGCGCTGGACACGAGTAACCTGATGGCGGTGGCTGCTGCGCTACGCGATCAAGACCCAGCGCGACCGATATACATGGCGGCCGATAACGATCATCACCTGCCGCTGCGGGTAAAGCCGCTGCCGAACGCCGGTCGCGAGAAGGCGGAGGCCGCCTCGGCAGCGGTCGGCTCTACGATGTTGCTGCCCGAGCCGGTTGCCGGCCAAGTGGCAAAGGGCAAGGGCACAGACTGGAACGACTACGAGGCCAGCCACGGCCGGGTCGCGACGCGGGCGGCGCTACGGACGGCAGGGTTGCGGGAGTTGGCGGCGCAGGATGAGCAGATGGCAGCCAGGTCGCGTGCTGCGGAGCGCCAGAGTGCAGGGCTAAGCGCGTGACAGATTTGCCTGTGCCTTCACCAAGCGTGAGCCAGGTCAGGCCGATGAGTGCGCGCCCGAGGACAATTGCAAGTTCCCTCCCTAAATTTGACGGCCTCTACGAAGGTCGCATCTTTTTTGCTTTAGGGTCTATTTATTACGATCCTGGAAACCATCTCATTTTGATGTCATATCCTCAACACTCCCCGGCAGTGTCCGCGTTGCAGCTTACTGCCGAGCTGGCCTGGGCATCTTGGGAGACGGTCATGCACCGCACGATGATGATGGCCCAAGGCACCTGCTCCCTAGCCGAATATCAGAGCATGGTTGACGAAAAAACCGCAGCCGCCCTGGAGATCGGTGGGCTGCTGTTCTCGTCACAGGGCACGTCGGCGCAAGCCCTTCTGACGCCTTGGCACAGCAGAGCAACCGCGAATGCAAAGCGTCTGCGTCGCTGAGGATCACCTCGGACCATGGCAAAGATTGCCCATTATGCCGAACTCGGCATAAGTCCGAATCCTCAACCTACCCCAGCTCCTTCTTCAGCACCCCGCGTGCCTGGATGAACAGGCTCTTGCAGATAGTCTCGCACGACACCCGTATCGCCCTGTCGTCGGCATGTTCAGCCTCAAGCCACCCTTACACCTGCTGGGGTGACCATTGAGCCTGCAGCTTCTCGCCCAACAGCGTTAGGAGCGGCTTGTTGACTGCCAAGAAGCATGGCTTGGGCCGCGCCGTCTGCGCCCAGGGGCGCTCGTCGGCGCCTCTGGCACGGTAGCACGCCCGCCCATCGTTGCGGCCAACCTCCCGGCTGACTGTCGAGGGCGCCCGGCCGAGCCGGCCGCGATCTGGCGAAATGAGAGGCCAGTCGCCAGGTTACGCGAAACCTTCTCCCGCTCCTGAGCGGTCAGCGGCCCTTGGGACCGTGTCCTATCCGGTGGCGCTATGCCGCCCTGGGCAGCCAGCATCCCGAACATCGAAGCCCTGTGCTCGCCGAGCAACCGATTGATGTCGCTGAGCGACTGGCCGTCCTTCCATCAGGCCCAAAGCTCCCGCTTCTGCTCAGCCAACAAGCCAGGCCCATCTGTGCGCCCCATTGAGGACCCTCTGGGAACACCGCAAACCTAGCCGTGTTGCAGCAATCGGTTGAACCCACCAATCATTTTTGGAAAAACTTAACAGATTACGACAAACACCGGATCAGTCCAATGCTGTGAGAGGGCCTGGCCGCAAAGTCACGATAGCAAAGGAATCTCCAACGGCATGCGACGAGGAGTTGAGGTCACCGCATCCAATGAGGCTTTAACCGTGTGAAGATGTCTGATATCGGTGCCAAGCTGCGGCACGATCGCAAGAATCGTTCCAACCAGTCAGGGCACGATACACTTTGGGAGGCTAAAACAAATGGACCAGGACTCTAAAAGAATTGAGGCAGCTCTGGCTTCTGAAGGCGTAAACCGCCGCTCGCTTGTCGGCCGAATTGGCGCCGGCGCTATAGGCGGGGCAGCGCTTGGCGCGATCGCGACGGGGATGGTGGTTACCGCGTCCGAACCCGCCCAGGCGCAGACCATCACCGATGCTGACATCCTAAACTTTGCATTGAACCTCGAATATCTTGAGGCAGAGTTCTACATCCGCTCTTTCCTCGGGGTTGGCCTTGACGCCGCCGATCGCGACGGTGTGGGCGGATCAGGCTTCGTGCTGGGTGGCTCGAAGGTGCCGTTCAAGACGCCTGCCATCGCCGCTTACGCCCAGAAGATCACGATTGACGAGGTGAACCACGTCCGCTTCCTGCGTCGTGCGCTGGGTACTGCGGCGATTGGTGCTCCGAACATTGACTTGCTGAACAGCTTCAACGCGCTGGGTGTCGCGGCCGGGCTGATCCCGGCCGGCACGCAGTTCAATCCGTTCGAGAACGAGCAAAACTGGCTGCTCGGCGCCTTCATCTTCGAGGACGTTGGCGTGACCGCCTATGCCGGGGCCGCGCGGCTCCTGCAGAACAAGGACTTCCTCGACGCCGCGGCCAGCATCCTTGCCATCGAGGCTTACCACTCCGGCAGTATCCGGACCACCATCGGCGCGCTGGGTCTGCAAATCCCTGCGAACGCGATCTCGTCGGTCCGGGCGAGGGCTGGCAATGGCAAGGATCAGGGGGTGTCCACGAGGAACCTGTCCATCAACATCTCGCCGTCCGACACCGATTCACTGGCGTATCGTCGCACAACGACCGAGGTGTTGAACATCGTTTACAACGGTGGCAAGGGCGGCGGCGGCTTCTTCCCGAACGGCGTGAACGGCGTCATCCGCTAAGCGTTACGAATGCAGCCCGGGATCGAATGAATTGGTAGTCCCGGGCTGTCACGGAACGGCAAGGGCCTACAAATTGTGACCAAGTGCTGAACCAGGACCCCGCTGGTATCGGGTCTTCTACACTGATCGCACGCAGAAAAACGTCGCAACGGTGAGGTCCCGATCGGTGCCGACTGAGACCTGTTAATCAGCGCAGATGCCGTACTCAGGCAAAATGCGAATATTTAGTGTGTTGTGGCGCTGATCAGCGTCGAGACCCACCGCTGACTTATACCAACGGGCCTCCGCTTTGACCGTTTCTGCGCTTACACTACGCCCTGGAACCCACCCAGGGCCATTCAGTTCTGATTACGCTGTGCCGAGGGCGAGCAGCTGGTCGAAGCTGACGGCATTGGTGTAGAGCGCGAGGCTGACGTTCTGGACGCCCTTGGCGCGCAGGATGTTGAGGGCGAC
>JAABUU010003780.1_pt1 | contig 18780 bp, 21 predicted proteins | sample 5559301 | NCBI WGS metagenome assembly JAABUU01 (sample SAMN10711884, study PRJNA513360) | rock metagenome | isolation source: Antarctica rocks | place: Antarctica: Victoria Land, Richard Nunatak white | reverse complement strand
CGAATTATCTCGATGAACGGCACAACGAACCGGCTCCGACGGTTAGACCTGCTTGGCCTGGTTGTCGGCCGCCGCTACGGACGGTGACACGGCGGTCAGTAGCCGTCCGATGAGACGGGCCTCCGCAAGCGTGCTCGACAAGACCGCGCAGTCACCGGTTGGGGATCCGCGTACGGCACAGGAGTGACGCGCCGGCAGACACAGCCGGGGGCGCCTGGGCTGTGGCGGGTCGACGGATGGACTACCCGGCGGCGATGGCCTGGCGCAGGTCGGCAAGCGCCTGCTGCATCAGTGTCGAGAAGTCCGCGCTGGTGTCTTCGGCCCATTCGTCGTACGCGGCGGAGAAGACCGCGACGGCCGCCTGCGCGGTGAAGCTGGCGATCCTGCCCGGTACATCCCGTTCGAGTAGACCCTTGGCAAGGAGCGCCGCGAGCGAGGACATCTTGATCAGGTTCCGTTCCCGCAGCTCGGTCGCCGACACGATCAGGTCGCGGCGGGCGCGGGCCCACTCACCGTAGGCCGCCAGGTCCAGACCGCCTCGTGTGAGGACAGTGACAGCCACGTCGACAGGCTCGAGCTGCTCGTCGGTCTCACTGAGGTACATCGCGATCCGGGCCTCGAAGGCCTCCGCGTCAGCGAAGAGAACTTCCCGCTTGTCGGTGAAGTGATTGAAGAACGTCCGCTTCGTCAGCCCAGCCCGGTCGGCGATCTCGGCGACGGTCACGTCAGCGTAGCCATGTTCGTGAAACAGCGCCATCGCCGACTGCTGCAGCCGTTGCTTCGCGTTCGGTTCCCAACGTCCCATGCACGTCACTGTACCCAGTCATTGCACTTTGTGAAGTCACGTGCCACAGTGGGTACTGCACTTGGTGCAATCAAGTACCACACCGTCAGCAGCACACTCGCCCCAAGGAGACAGAGAATGCCCACCAATACCGCCGCCTGGATCAACGCCAAACACGCCAAACTCGAAGTCGGCGAGGCTCCCTACCCCACGCCGGGCGAGGACCAGGTCGTCATCCGCAACCGCGCCGTCGCGATCAACCCGCTGGACTGGATCATCCAGGTCGAGGGCAGCCTCACCTATGGCTGGCTGAACTACCCCACCGTGCTCGGCTCCGATGTCGCCGGCGAGGTTGTCGAGGTCGGCCAGGCAGTCACCCGGTTCCAGGTCGGCGACCGAGTTCTCGGCCACGCCGTCGGCACCGACAAGGACAGCAATAGCGCCGCGGAGGGCGCGTTTCAGCAGTACACCGTCGTGCTGGAGCGCATGGCCTCACCGATCCCTGACAGCATGCCGTTCGAGGACGCCGCCGTTCTCCCGCTGGCCGTCTCGACCGCATCCTGTGGGCTGTTCGAGAAGAACCAGCTCGGTTTGCGGTACCCCACCGCTGGCGCCGCACCGACCGGGCAGACCGTGCTGGTGTGGGGCGGATCGACCAGCGTCGGCAGCAACGCCATCCAGCTCGCGGCCGCCGCCGGTTACGAGGTCATCACCACCGCCTCACCCCGCAACTTCGACTACGTCAAGTCGCTGGGGGCGATGCAGGTCTTTGACTACAACAGTCCCACCGTCGTGGCGGACATCATCGCCACCTTCCACGGCCGCACCCTCGCCGGCGCGATCGCCTTCGGCGAGACCGGCGCCGCCTCGTGCGTGCGGATCGCCGCCAAATGCAAGGGCAAGAAGTTCGTCGCCATCGCCAGCCCGCCGGTCTCCTTCGACACCCTCGCCGACGGCAACCGTGGCCGCCTCGAGCGGCCACGCGTGACTCTGCGGCTCATCAGCTCCAACGTGGGTCTGCAGTTCGCATCCCGCTCGCGGCGCGTCAGTACCAAATACATCTTCGGGACCTCGTTGAAGGCGAACGACGTCAGCACCGCCATCTACCGCGACTTCCTACCCGCCGCCCTAGCCGATGGGCGCTACGTCACCGCCCCGAAGCCCACCGTCGTCGGCACCGGCGTCGGTGAATTCCAGCACGCCATGGCCATCCAGCTCAAGGGCGTCTCGGCGGCCAAGGTCATCGTCACCCTCCCCTAACTGGCCCCTACCCGCGACAGGCGGGGCACCCGCAGCTGACAGCCACCGAGCCGGCCACCCGAGGCGACGGATTCCTGCGGCCCCTTCGTAGCCAAATCGCGCGACCACACTGGACGAAGACTGATATGCCAACGTTGCCGTGGACCCCGATCACCGCCATCGACCCGAGCACCGACTACCTCGTGATGGCGACACGCTTCGTCGTCACGAGCCGTTGGCGAATACCGGAGGTGGTGCGCGCGACGCAGACGCTGTGGGACACCCTTCCGGCGACCGGCGGACTGTTCGGCTACAGCCTGCGCGCGAGCATCGGCCAGCAGACGCTGTCGACCCTGACGGCTTGATGGCCGGGCGGCGCACCAAAACGATCCGCCAGATTGTGGACAACGCCGCCACCAGCACTACCCGCACGGATCGAGGGCAGGGCGGGAACAAACACGACCGCGGACGCGGCGGGCCGCGCCGCTAGACCACACCACAACTGGTGGTGACGGCGTCAGTCCGGGTGAACCACGGAAAGCAAGCCTCTTCGGTCGCTGCCCCAGCCCTAAAGTGACTCGTGAGTAGCTTGGCCGCCCGGTACCGACGGCGCGCTGATTTCCGCTAGGCCGAAGTTACGGCGGGTTTGAACACACATCGACAGCCGGGGCACCGGACAGGGCGAGGCTGGGGCGATCCAGCCCGGGGTGAGTGTGCCAGGACGTGATCGAGATCGATCCTTGCTGCAAATCGACATCCGGGCTCGCACCCTCGACTGATCACCCTGAAACTTGGTGGGCCAATTCGTGGACCAGGTCCGCGATGCGCAAGGCCCGGTCCGTCGCATCGCCTGTCAGCTTTGTCGTCATGAGCTGCCGCAACGCGGCGGACACGGAGTCGGCGTCGGCCGCGTCGGAATGGACCCGTAAGAAGGCCCCCCAGTCCTGGATGCGGATGCCCAGCACTTCCAGCTGATTGGTGGCAGTGATCCACTCGGTCATGAGACCGTGCACCCGGGCGACACGACCGAAGTTGCCGCCGCCGTCGTAACCAGGCACGTCCGCCGTGTGACTGTCCTTTGTTGGGTACGGCGCTGCTGGCGGGGACGTGATGGATTTGTCCACGCCGCCCTTGGTCTTGCGCATGTGCTGCCAGTAATAGTTCCGGTACTGCGCGGCCCAGCGTGAGGATGCGACGTAGGGCTCGGCCGCGACCGGTGATCCGGACAGCACGTTGTCGAGATACCAGGGCACCACTACCAGCAGATCATGCTCAGCGCATGCCGCCGCCGTGGTGGTGAACCGGAAGCTCGGCTCCCCCTCCTTGCTCAACAGAAACCAGCCCTTGAGTTCGATACCGAGAGCGATCGCGGCGACGCCGCCGGACGCCTTCCGGACCAGACGTACATCGGGAAACGCCTGGGACTGACGCTCGAAGACGTACCCACCCCAATCGTCGGCTGGGTCCCACTGCGACCGTTGACCGTTGAGCGCCTTGACGACTTGGCCCTCGATGGAGGCGCCGAGAAGTGTGTTGAGGGAGAACAGGTCCGTGGCGTTGACGCCGGAAATGTTGTTATCGAAGGCAAAAAAGGCCGGGAGACCCAGCAGAACCGTGCGCAGCCGCGCCACCAGGTGAGTTTTGGCGTCCGCGTCGTCGAGGAGCGGCTCGTTGGGTAGAGGTGGCGCACCATCAGGCGCTTCGAGACCGTCGTCCGCGTCCGCTGGTGTGCTCATGGGGTTTTCGTATCACGAGCGAGTCCGGGCAGGACGGCCCAGGTCTCAGTCGTCAAGTTCTGCGGCTTCCTCGCCCGGGCTGTACTCGGCTGAGGCGAGTTTGAGCCGCTCGTTCGCGACCTTCGCGAACTCCTTGTCGATCTCCGCCACATACGCCCGCCGGCCCAGCGCCACCGCCGCGACAGAACCTGATGCCAGTCCCCCGAAGGGTTCCCAGATGACGTCACCTGGCGCGGTCACGGCTCGGACGAGGCGTTCCATGAATTCCAACGGCTTCTGGTTCAGGTGCGTCGAGGAAGTCGACGTCGGCTTGTAGACCCGCGGTGCTGCACGACGGAGGCTTCCGCGCAACCGCTCGTTGTCATGCAGCGGTCCTCGCTGCCATACGTTGGTGATCCCGTGCTGGTGAGTCCACCGGTAGCGCAGTGTGTCCCACTCCTTCGCCGTCACGGCGCTTTCCCCATCAAGGGAGAAGTACGGCCAGCCGGTCTGATGGCCGCTTTCGTTGGCGTACACCGCCATCCGTTCGACCATCTCCCCGGGTGGCCAGTACCACATCCAGTCCGCAGTGAGGTATTTCCGGGTGGCAGCGTTGCGGACACCACACGCCTGATTGGCCTTACTCAGGGGTAGGCCGGCGCGGGTCCACTCGTGCCGCAGCCATCGCTGCACGCTCATCGGGCCGTCGCTGGAGGGAAGCTCGAACTTGCGCTGGTACAACACGCAAATCTCGGAGACGACTGGAAACCGCCTGATGGTCTTCCCGTTCACGTTCCCGGCGATGTGCGCGATCCCTTTGTCCCACGTCACGCACTCCACGTAGTCCCACCCGTTGGCCCGCAGCACGGGGTGGACGTTGGCCCATCCGACCTCGGTGTTCCAGAACCACAGCGTCGAGGAGGGATGCGCCGCGGCCGACCACGCTTGCACATGGGGGCGGTACCAGTCCGCGAGCTCGTCCGGTGTCACCGTATCGCCGTGAAACCCTCGAACTCCGTACGCACCGTCGCTGATGATCGTCGACGGCGTCGGCCACCTCCGGTAGGCGTTGCGAACGTCGCCGCGATAGAGGGTGTAACTGGCCGAGGGAAGCTGTTCAGCGGTGCTCACAATCCCGACCTCTCATCCTCGAAGACTAACGGCAACGCACCCGCTACCGATGGACCCTGGTCCTCGTCGGGTGTGGCGGCGGGTCGTGGGCAGCACCGCACCGTTTCCTGGCAGCCCGAGGGGCGGCGAGGCCAGTGGCCAACACCCGGTGCCACGATCTAGCTGTTTCGGCGTCCTGAGGGCCTGTCAGCAGTTGAGCGTCCAGCAGAGCCCGGTGGGGTCGTGGCATGAGAACCGGGCGGAGCAACTCGCCCGTTGCGGACCCGGCCAGCGGCAACCCCAGCCGCTGTCGGAGCCGAACGCGACGTGGCGGGTTCTCCGGTTCCGCTGGCGGTCCGCAGCTTTCCGTAGGTCGGGGTGCCGGTAAGAATGTCCGCCGCGGGCGGCGAGGTGTTGTGCTCCCGCATGGTCGATGAGGGCGCCGGTCCGGGCACCATGGCCTTGGCGACCGAGGCCACGGTGAGCGTGAGAAGGGAGATCCACACCCTGTGGCCTCGGCTGACCATCCACGCAGCGGGTGCCGACCTGAGCAACAGTTACGGGTAACGCAACGTCTCCGCCGAGCCCGCGGCTGCGGGTCAGCTCGGCCGGTCCAGGCGTACCCGGAACGGCGCCAGCAGCTCACCGAGCTGGCCAGCTTGGAGCGTGGTTGTGGCCGTGTAGTGGTCGTCGTCGAGGGTGTAGGTGATCAGGTGTGGGGGCAGGTTGGAACTCCAGCCGCAGTACGCCGGGATCCCGGCCTCGGCGTAGAGGTCGGGTTTGATGGCACGGTCGGTGGCCCGGGCGCCGGGCGAAACGATCTCGACCACCAGCAGTACCGCCGAGGACGCGCAGCGCACGGGGGCGGTGTCGGCGACACGGCCGTCCACCACAGCGATGTCGGGGGTGGTCAGTCGCTCGCCGGGGATTTTCGGCGTTGACCGCTTCGAGGACTCGACATCGGCGCCGCGGCGGTGCGCTGCCTCGCCGTTGACAGTAGTGATCCATGCCACTAGCATTCCGCTAATAGCATTACGCTAGTAACGAGGTGACGATGTGAATCTGCCCCTGGCCGGTGTCCGCGTACTGGATGCGGCGACTGTCCTTGCTGCCCCGATGTCGGCGTCGTTGCTCGCCGAGTTGGGCGCTGAGGTGATCAAGATTGAACAACCCGGCGACGGCGATCCGGTGCGCTCGTATGCGCCCTACGCCGGAGATGTCTCGTTGCACTGGCGGGTGACCGGCCGGAACAAGAAGAGTGTGACTCTTGACCTGCACACGCCTGAGGGCATCGAGTTGTTTCATCGGCTCGTCGGGGTGTGCGATGTGGTGGTCACGAACTTCCGTCCTCGCAAGCTGCGCGAATGGAACATCGACTACGGCACACTGTCGCAGATCAAGCCCGACATTGTGATGTTTCACCTGTCTGCGTTCGGGAGGTCGGGTCCGTACGCCGACCGGCCGGGCTTCGCGCGGATCGCGGAGGCCATGTCGGGGCTGACTTACATGACGGGTTTCCCCGATCGTGCACCGGTGTTCGCCGGGTACCCGATCGCGGACGGGATCGCGGGTATCTACGGTGCGTTCACGATCCTGGCCGCCCTGCGCCACCGGGATCTGACCGGTGAAGGACAGCTCATCGACCTTGCCCTCTACGAGCCGATGCTCCGCATGATGGAGGACTTCATCGTTGGTTACAGCGGCAACGGTGTGATCAAGGAACGTCAAGGCAACGATCAGTTCAATATCTGTCCCAACAATTTCTATCCCACCGCCGACGGGAAACAGGTCATCCTTCCGGCGTCGACCGATCAGATGTGGCGGCGGCTCGTCGGGTTGATCGGAGACCCCGAGCTTATGCAGTACCGCACCAATCAGGACCGGTTGCAAAACCGTGCGCTGATCGATCGGAGGATCGGGGACTTCACCCAGCAATACCCGTTGGACAAGTTGCTCACGTTGTTCGACGAGCACGGTGTGGCCGGTGGAAAGTTGTACACGGTGCAAGACATCTTCGAAGACCCGCACATCCAGGCCCGCGGCAACCTTCTCGAGATCGACGACGAGGAACTCGGCCGCCCGCTCACCATGCAGGCCCCGGTTCCGCACTATTCGACGATCACTCCTCAAGTGACTGCGGCCCCGCGCTTGGGTCAGCACAACGACGAGGTCTACCGCGACCTGCTGCACCTCGATGAGGACACTATGCGGCGGTATCGGACGCGCGGCGCTATCTGAGCAATCTCGGTGGCCCACCCGCCGCCGAATCGACTGATCCATTCCCCCAAGCACCAAGCCCGGGCATCTGCAGCGCAGACATCCCGACCACACCTCAGCAGCTACGTAGGGAAGACGTGACTAATATGTCCGAAACAGCGCCTCTGTCCCCGGTGACGCAAACAGTCGCCGGCGTTCTTGATCATCTCCGATTTTCTCGTTTCCACATCAAGATCATTGTTGCGTTGTCGCTGGTGGGCTTCATCGAGGCCTACGCCACGGCCGTGACCGGGGCGCTGGTGGTGTCGGCGCGCGGGCCGCTGCACATGAGCGGCACCGAGACCAAGTGGTTGGTCATCGCCCCGACCATCACCTTGGTGATCTCCATGTTCGTCGGGTCGGTGTATCTGTCCGACCGGTTCAGTCGGCGGCGGATCCTGTTGGTAGGTGTTGTGTGGAGCACCCTGTTCACCTTACTGACGCCCCTCGCCCCGACAGCTACCGTCCTGATCGTCTTCCGGTTACTCAGCGGGTTCGGTTACGGCCTGGCGCTGCCGGCGGCCTACCCCCTCGGCACGGAGTTGCTGCCACCGCGACGCCGCTCGACGTTCGGCTGGACCTACGAGATCATGCTGGGCATCGGCTTCACCCTGACCACCGTGATGGGCTACGTCATCAGCCATGCGCACCTGCAGGACGGGTGGCGGCTGCTGCCTCTGCCGGGCGGCGCGCTGTTGTTTGTCGCGCCGTTGCTGATCGTGCGGTTCGTCCCCGAGTCACCGCGCTGGCTTGCCGAACGAGGACAGGCGGCGAAGGCCGAGAAGGTGCTGCGCGCCATCTGCGCGAAGACGGATTCCCCACCGCCCCCGCCCCTCACCCGGCTGGATGGAACGCCGGCGCCGCATCAGCCGGTGCCCCCATTCCTCACCCTGTTCACTCGGCGCATGGTTCCGCACACGCTGTTGGCCGTGGGCGTGTGGGTGTTCTCACTGGTGCCCTTCTACATTGTGTCGACACTGCTGCCGGAAGTCTTGGTCCACGAGGGTTACGCGGTGGCCACCAGCTTCGGTCTGGCAATCATCATCTTTGCCGTCACCCTGCCCGGCAAGTGGTTCAACGGCCTCCTGATGGAACGGATCGGTCGGCGCGCCACACTCGCCGGCTCGCTGTTGCTTTCGGCGGTCGCAGTAGTCATCCTCCTGGTATTTCAGGGTGTGGTCGCGTTGATCGTTGCCGAGATCATTCTCGGACTCACCGTGTTCTCCGCGTTTCCCACCGTCCGCATCTACATGATCGAACAGTTCCCAACGCCCCTGCGGGGACGGGGATACTTCTTCGCCGAGCTCGTTGGGCGGTTCCTCGCGGGCATTCCGATCCCGTTCATCCTGGCGGGCAGCGTATCCCGGCCTAACGTGATTTTCACCGTCATCCTGGTCTCGGTCCTGATCGGCGGCCTGATCCCGGTGTTCTTCGGCAAAGACACCCGCGGAGCATTGGAATCCGCCGCACCCACCGCCGAGCCGGACGGCGCCACGTCCACCGGCAGCGCCCGGCGGCAGCCCATGTCTGGTGCTCTTTCGATGACCAAGGAGGATTGACCCAATGCGCCAGCCACGGGAATTGGCCGCTGGCTCACGACGGCGAGTGATCGGTATGAGGCCCGGGGTTTCCTGCGCCTTTGATCATCGCCGCGACGATCGGAACCATCCGCCGATCGAGCTCATCGACCTCAAGTCCGAGGTCACGGGCCAACACCTGGCGAAACACGCTGTAACCCAAATAAATCGTCGCGGTCGCGGCATGGGCGACGACTTCGTCGACCTCGGGTGCCAGAGCCCCGGTCGACTTGTCCCGGGCAAGGTCTCGGCGACTGTCCGCCAGCCACGGGAACAAGCTCAACTGGTCATCGCCGTCCAGGGCCAGCAGGGCCTCGAGTTGGATAAAAGTTGTGTTCTTCAGCGCTTCCTGGAACACCTTCAGTCGGCGCCGCGCGAACGGCAGGCTGCGGTCTTCGTGAAAGATCCGCGCCTCGTGCCACCGCCCCGTCATGTCACCCAGTGCCGCCCGCAGCAAGGCCCGCCGCGACCCGAAGTACTGATAGATCTGGCCCCGATTGACACCGGATTCGGCCGCGACTTCATTGAGGTTCAGACCCGCCAATACGCCATCGCGCTCCAAGAGCTTGAGCGCGGCAGCAAGAAGGTTCGCCTTCGTTGCCGCAGGGTCGCGGCGGCGCCGTCCCCGCGATCCCGCAGCCTCGACGCTTACCGGTGGCTGCCTACCCATCGAACTCCCCTCCTCCACCGATGACCGTCAACGTTGCTCCCTGCCGCAGCGCACGGCGACGCGCGTACCGATACTAGCGTTCTGTTAGTTAGTCTTGTGTGACACCCGCACAGTAACGAGCAAGGAGAGCAGACGATGTCGAACCCGAGCAGTCAGCCCCAGCGTCGCAGCGTCGTTACCCGCGGTGTCGGACCCACCGAGGTCGGCGAGCTGCCCACTCTGGGGACCGTGCCCACGCACATGCATGCCCAGGTCATCCGCCCAGGCAGGTACGGTGACCCGGCCACCGCGTTCCAGGCCGAGGTCGTCGAGACCCCCCAGATTGGCCCGGACGAGGTGCTGATCGCCGTGATGGCCGCGGGCATCAACTACAACAACGTGTGGGCGGCCCGCGGGTATCCCGTCGACCAGGTGAAGGTCCGCCAGAAGCAGGGCGACATCGAGGACTTTCACGTCGGTGGTTCCGATGCCTCGGGCATCGTGTACGCCGTCGGCGAGGACGCCGGCAACGTCAGCGTCGGCGAGGAGGTCGTCGTGCACCCCGGTGTGTGGTCGGCCGAGGATCCGTGGATCACCGCGGGCAAGGACCCGATGATCGCGCCGTCGGCAAAGATCTGGGGCTACGACACCAACTATGGTGCGTTCGGACAGTTCGCCCGCGTCCAAGCCCACCAGCTGCTGCCTAAGGCTGAGCATCTCACCTGGGAGGAAGCGGCCGCGCCGACCCTCGTCGGGACCACGGCGTATCGCATGCTGCACGGCTGGCAGGGCAACACGGTTCAGCAGGGCGACCTGGTGCTCGTGTGGGGCGGATCCGGTGGGCTCGGTACCCAAGCCTGTCAGCTGGTAAAGGCGGCAGGTGGCCGCGCCGTGGCAGTCGTCTCCGATGACGCCCGCGGCCAGTTCGCCATGAAGTACGGAGCCATCGGTTACATCAACCGCAAGCAATTCGATCACTGGGGTATCCCGCCCCGGGTGGATGACACCGCCGGACAGAAAGAGTGGGCCAAAGGCGCACGTGCGTTTGGCAAGAAGCTGTGGGAGATCACCGGTGCGCGCGAGGAACCCGCCATTGTGTTCGAACACCCGGGGGCGGCCACCATCCCGACCAGTATCTTCCTGTGCCAGCCCGGCGGCATGGTCGTGATCTGTGCAGGCACGACAGGGTTCGATGCGATGGTCGACTTGCGCTACCACTGGACCCGGCAGAAGCGGCTGCAGGGCTCGCACGGAACCAACGACGAGCAGGCCGCCGCGTACAACGACCTCGTCCGTGCCGGCACCATCGATCCCTGCGTAGGACGGGTCATCGGTTTCCACGACGTGGCACGGGCCCACGCGGCGATGGGACGCGGCGAAGACGTGTTCGGCAACACCACCGTGCTGATCGGTGCGGCACAAGAAGGCACCGGCCGCGCGAGTTAGCGCAGCCGTACGGACCGCTACTGCCGACTGGGGAATCACCATGGCGATGCGCCTAGTCGAAGAGCAAGTCGAGGACCCGGGAGCCGGACTACCGCTTCACGTTGGCGAACGGGCGGATGTTCCTGGCGCTCGGCGCGGGAATCATCGCGCTGCTCGTCGCCCTCGCGGTGCGCTCTCATGACGGGTCCTTACCCCGCCGAGACACAGGGCTGCAAGCGGAACGCACATCGCTGTCCTGGCAACAGACAGTGTTGTCTACCACCGCCATTGCGGTGCTGTTCCTGCCCCAGTCCGCCCGAACGCGGTTGGGGTGCGGCCACCATTCCCCCTGGTCGTGTCCTGCACCATGCTGGTAGTGGTCGCGATGTGCTCTCGGCGCCGATACGGGTTCCGGATCGGCACCGTCGGAGTCGACCGACATGCCGCCGCCATGATTTCAGCCGCTGTCGGCGCGTGCGCAGTGACTACGGCCGCCGTCGAATTTTGGTAGCAGGGTGTCTCTACTCCGTGCCCTACAGAAGGGTATTTGCGCCAAGGACGCGCCAAGAACGAACGGACCACATGAGACCGGTCCGCTGAATCAGGAGGAACACATGATCGACGAAGACATCCTTGGGCAGGACTTCGAGTCCTACCTGAACCGTATCCGGTGCTTCACCGACGAGGAACTCATTCCGCGCGAGGACGAGATGGTGAACGCGGGCGAGGTCCCCGCCGATCTGGTTGACCGCATGGCCCAGTTGGGACTCTTCGGCATCACTCTCCCCCGCCGGTGGGGTGGGTTGGGGTGGACGGTGGAGCAGCAAGTCCTGCTCACCCTGGAGTTCACCCGCGCCTCGTGCGTGTACCGGTCGCGGTTCTCCACCACCATCGGCCTGTGTTCGCAGGTGCTCCTCGACTACGGCACGGACGTGCAGCGGAGACGGCACTTGGCGGCGATGGCCGGCGGGGAGCGGGTGGCCGCGTTCGCGCTGACCGAACCCGAGGCCGGTTCCGACGCCGGCGCGGTCAGCACCACCGCGGTGCGGGACGGCGAGCACTACGTCCTCAACGGACGCAAGCGCTACATCACCAATGCGGCGTGGGCCGATCTGCTGGTGGTATTTGCCCGCACCGAGCAGGGGCCGTCGGCGTTCCTGGTGGACATGCCGGCGTCGGGCGTATGCACCCGCCTGCCCCGCAGGATGAACGGTCATGAGGCGGGTCCGGTGGCCGAGATCGATCTGGTCGACGTGCGGGTACCCGCGGAGAACCTCATTGGCGGTGAGGAGGGTGTCGGCCTGAAGCAGGCGTTGCGGGGCATCAACCATGCCCGCACCCACGTCGCGGCCACCGCCGTGGGTCAGGCCACCCGCCTATTGGCGGAGGCGACCGGGCACGCGGTGCACCGCAACCAGTTCGGTGCCCCGCTCGCCGACCTCGGTGTCGTCGAATCGATGCTCGGCCGCAGCTACGCCGAGCTTGCTGCCGGCCGCGCCCTGGTGCTCGACTGCGCCCGTGCATTCGATACCGGACCCATCCCGCACCACCGGATCGCCGCCGCCAAACTCTTCTGTACCGAGATGGCCAACACCGTCGCCGACCGGGCGGTCCAGATCCTCGGCGGCGAGGGCATCGTCGGAGACCACCCCGTGCCCCGGATGTGGCGCGACGTACGGGCTCTGCGCATTTACGAAGGCGCCTCTCAGGTCCACGAACGCAACCTCGCCCGACACCTCAAATCCGCGGTTGGTGGAAGCTAGGAGGTATTCGAATGGCGCACGTCTTGGCCTCGGGTGACGACTTGATCGTTGCGTCGGGCGACGACGAGAAGACCACACCGGCACAGTCGGCGCTATCAGCGTCGGTGCGGCAGTCGGCATGACGTTGCTCCTCGCGGGCGCGCTGTGCCTCGGCCTTGCCTCAATCGTCGGAGGTGCCACCGGATTTGGAACCGCACTCATCTCCACACCCCTGATGCTGTTGGTGGGGTTCGCCGTGCCGGAGATCGTTACCATCAACCTCGTCACCGGCCTGGTAATCAGGGCCACCGTGGCGATCCGGTTACGTCACTGCATCGACTGGCCACGGGTCGCGCTCTTTGGTGTCGGGAGCATCCCGGGTGCTTGGCTCGGTGCTGAGACCGTCAGCGCTTTGCCCGCGCACTACCTCAAGCCGGCCGCGGGTGCTGTGGTCATGCTGTGTGGCATTTGGATGGCTATTCCCACCCGGACAGAGCCGCGCGTACCGTCGACCGCCGCACTCACCGTCACCGGCGCTGTCGGGGGCTACCTCGGCACCACCACCTCGCTCAACGGCCCACCACCAGTGCTGCTACTTACCCGAGCGCGCCTCCCACCCCTGGCCTTCATCGCCGACCTCGCGGGATACTTCATCGTCACGAATGCCGTCTCACTGCTCCTGCTTTGGTCGCGAGACGCAATACCCCGCGCGGTGCTGTGGCCGACGCTGCCAGAACTCGTCGCAGCCGCACTTGTCGGAAACCTCGTCGGCCTCTGGGTCGCACGTCGACTGCCCACGCAGGTATTTCGATCTACCGTGATCACCCTCGTGGTGATCGCCGGCGCGTGCACTCTTGTCCTGTAAGTGGCGGGTAACTTGGGGATGTCCGGTCCATTCGAAGCTTAGGGCTCTCCACTTAACCGGACTTGCGCTGGTGGGAGCGTCGCCAGGGGCGGTCAGCGCGGGGACGGTCGATGCTGGGCGGGTGTCCCGTGGCGCCGGGCGGTCGCGGTGGTACCGGGCGCGGCCGGGGCCGCTTGATCAGCTGGTGGTAGCGCACCGGTCGTGGCCGACGGCCAGCTGGAGTACGCGGAGGAACACCAGGCCGCGGCTGCCGGAGGTGCGGCGGTTGAACCGGAAGCAGAACTCGTTGAGCAAGTTGGCCAGGTGCTCGGTGTCACCGCGCCTTGGTGAGTGCTGGACAGCCAGCGTTTGGCCAGGGAAGCGACCCGGTGCACCCCGGGAAGCAGCTTCCCGGGGTCCTCGCCGCGGGCCTTGGCGGCGCGTTGGCTGCGACGGTCATGGATGTAGCCGGCCTTGTCCAGGCCCAGGTAGCCGCTCCACCCGTCGGTGATCACGGTGGCGCCGGGCGTGATGTTGCCCTCGACGAACTGGTGCAGTGTGGCGGCGGTCGCGTCCGGGATGACCTTCATGCGACAGCGGCCGAAACCCTTCGGGCTCTTGACCTCCACGGCCACCGCGACCAGCGCTTTCTTGCCCTTGGCCCGCCCACCGGACAGCCCGGGCTCATCACCGCCGATGTAGGTCTCGTCGACCTCCACCTGCCCGGACAACAGCTCCTGGCCGGGACGGACCAGCACCACCCGCAGTCGATGCAGCATCGCCCACGCGGTCTGGTACGAGCCGATCTGCAGCGTGCGCTGCAAGCCCAGCGCGGAGATGCCGTCCTTGGCCGTAGCGAACGACCACACGGCCTGGAACCACACCGTCAACGGGGTGCGCGTCCGGTCGAAGATCGTGCCCGCCGTCACCGACGTGCGATGCGAACACCGGGCGCACTTCCACCTGCCGTCGGCCACCTGCCAGCCGCCGACTTGCCCGCACTTGTCGCAGACGAACCCATCCGGCCAGCGCAGCCACGCCAGGTAGTCCCGGCAGTCCGCGTCCGTCGCGAACCACGCCAGGAACTCACCCACCGACCGTGGATAGTCCCGGCCGCCACGCAGCAAGATCACACGCCGAGACTAGTCCGGTTAAGTGGAGAGCCCTATCGAAGCTAACGAGCGGCCTCGCCCACGCGGAGATGAGCCTCATCGAGGGTCTCGAGCAGGGCCGCCTTGGTGGCCGCATCCACCCGGTGTGGGACTCGGCCATTCAGCCCCAACCGTCTTTTCCCTCGACCAGCGTCAACTTGACCGCGAGCTCCTTGCATGCCTCGGCAAACCGGCGACCTCGGCCTTGGCCTGCTCGAGCCCGTAGTCGCGGTGCCGCCCGGCGACCCCCGGCTTGAACGCAGCCAACGCACCCTCCTTGGCCACGGGCGGATCCACATGATCGTCGTGCGGTCCGCCGCTTCCTTGGCTGCCACCTCAGCGATCGCATGTCCTGGCGCACCAGCTGGACCCAATCTCGTACTTCTGCGACGAAGTGGTCTTCGCGCCGCTAGACGACACCGGCACACAACTGCTGTTTTCGAGCAATGGGGCCGGTTCTGCCCCAACACACCACCGCCGTCAGCCTGCTCGACCGGCTGCTCCATCACGCCAATGTCGTCGTCACCGAGGACGATGCCTACGGCATGTGTGAAGCCCGAGCACGGGGAAGTGTCCCCACGAAAACACTGGACCGCGGCGGGTCTCGATCTACCCCCGAACTGGTCCACCGTGCTCAACCAACTGGCCACTCACTGAAGCACCAGTCTCGGTGCAGGTGCAGCAGCGGCGTGACCTCGCGGCATTTGGTCAGCCGGCCAGTCCTCAAGCCTCGTTGTCGTTAGAGGCTCCTACCCCCATACCGATCCCGTAAGCCGAACGGTGAGCGGGACACTGCAGACGGCGAGGCCAAACCGGCATACCGCGAGCGGGTTCCGGCCTCGCCAATTCCCAGAAGACCCGCCCGCGATAATGCCCGGTGAAGGTAGCCTAACCGCTACAGTCACCCGATGGCCAGAATGCTCGTCGGGTACGCCCGGTGTTCGACCGATCAGCAAGACCTCACCGCCCAACGTGACGCGCTGAGCGCTCTCGGTGTGGAGCCGAACCGGATCTACGTCGACCACGGCCTGACTGGCGCGAACCGAGCCCGGCCCGGGCTGCGCGAGGCTCTGGCTGCATGCCGGTCCGGCGACACCCTCGTGGTCACCAAGCTCGACCGGCTCGCGCGGTCCCTGACCGACGCCCGCAACATCGTCGAGGAACTCACCGCGTCGGGGGTCAAGCTGAACATCGGCGGGTCCGTGCACGACCCGAACGACCCAGTCGGACGGCTGCTGTTCAACGTGCTCGGAATGATCGCTGAGTTCGAGTCGGACCTGATCAGGATGCGGACGAGGGAGGGTATGAAGGTCGCCAAGGCCAAGGGCCGGCTGCGTGGCAAGCAGCCCAAGCTCAAACCCGCGCAGGAGGCGCACCTCGTCGAACTCTGGCGGGCAGGCAAGCACACCAGCGCCGAGCTCGCCGAGCTGTTCTCCGTCGCCCGCTCCACCGTGTACCGCGCTGTTCAACGTGCCGGCGAGCCCACACCTGCACGGGCTCGCCGCAGGTGAGCAGCCACATTTTCGTTGATGAAACGAAACGCCGTGGCTACCTACTCGTCGCCAGCGCCGTCGTGCCGGGTGATCTCGACTCGACACGCCGGATGCTGCGCGGCCTCGTGCTGCCTGGACAACGACGGCTGCACATGAAGGACGAGAGTGACTCGCGCAAACGCTCGATCGCTACCGCGGTCGCTGTCAGCGGCGTCACGGCGACGATCTATGACGCCGGCCGTCGCCACCAAAACGAGCGGGAACGGCGAGCCGCCTGCTTGACCGCGCTCGTCGTCGATGCGGCTGCCCGCGACGACGCGATGTTGGTGCTCGAGCAAGACGACACGCTCGTCGTGTCCGACCGCAAGCTGCTCTACCGCGCAACGCGTCCGGCTGCCCCGATCTGCGCTACGAGCACCGACGCGCCGCCGTTGAACAACTCCTCGCGCTACCCGACGCGATCGCCTGGTGCTGGGCGAAAGGCGGCGACTGGCGACGGCGCATCGAGCCGGTCGTCACCGACGTGCGCGAAGTCTGAACGAGTCCGAACAAACGCGAAGCCCGAGCGCCACGGTCGTCCGGCCGGGTCTCGGGCTCACTTTCCGCAGCTAGTGCCGCGGACGACCTCCAGTGTAGAGCATCACAGCCTGCGTCGTCACCTCAATGAGACGCAGCCCGGCGAGCAAAGGGACCAGATTCGCTCCGCTGCTAAGGGGACCCCTACTCTTCCTCACCCTGGCGCTAGGTTTGAGCGCCGCGGTGACCACCGGACCCGTCCAGCAAACGCTCCTCATCGTCATGGCTTGCTCAGCCATCGCCGCAGCGCTGACGGCCGCCACCGAAGCAGCCGGGGACCGGGCCAAGCGCAAGGCGCTCGACGCCAGCGCCGAACGGCGCAGCACCCATCACAACCTCCGCTGATGATGGACCCCTGTCACAAGCGATCGCACCGACGGCGGGATGGCAACGGCTATCGAATGATGCTGCTGGTCGCGGCCGTGGGGGTGACTGCCGGCGTCACCACCAGCTGTGGTGCCAGTGTTGCCACTACTACCGCAGCATCACCACCAGTCCCGAGCAGTCCCGGTGCTGCGACGGTAACTGGCACCCCCACCGGTCCTGCGGGGCCGAGCAGCAGCAGCATCGGCACCCCGCAGAGTGGTGGTGCGTTTCCGATGCCCCCTCCCGGTACCTGCCACCTTGGTTTCGTGGCTGGGCAGCCGATGCCCGGCGATCACTGCTCACCGGGATCAACGAACCCGGTGGTTACTCAGGACACGATTCACGAGACGATCTGCACGTCCGGGTGGACCGCAGCCGATGACTCTTAGTGTCTAGCGTGCCCTTGACTTGTATGTCTAGTGTCGTCTAGACTATGGTCATGACCAAGCGTCGGGACATCATCAAAACCATCGCGGCGGCGGCCAAGCGGCAGGGGCTCGCGTTCGGGCTCGAGCGTGAGGGTGCCAGTCACTCGGTCTACAACCTGGATGGGTTGATGATCCCGATCGGCCGGCACAACGACCTCGATAATCAGATGGCCGAGATCATCTACAAAGAGGCAGCAGCGAAACTAGGGAAGCGGTGGTGGAAATGACGACGTACCACGCACGGGTGGTCCGGGGTGATGTGTTCTGGCTGGTGCACGTCCCGGAGATCGACCATTACACCCAGGCCCGCAATCTCGGGGAGGTCGAGCCCATGGCCCGCGACCTGATCGCCGTCATGAAGGAGGTCGACCCTCAGTCGTTCGCCCTGGAGGTGTCCGTCGAGCTGCCCGACGAGGTCACTGTGCATCTGCAGCGTTCCCAGGCTCTGCGGCAGCAGTCCGACCGCACCAAGCACCTCGCCGCCCAGGAAGTGCGCGTCGCCGCGAAGGAACTCCGGGAACGAGGTTTGACGGTTCGCGACATCGGGGCCGCGTTGGACGTGTCCTACCAACGCGCACACCAACTGATCTCCAGCTAACAACACGGGCGGGAGGGAGGCTGAGGGCATGTGTGGGCGCTTTGCGAGTACGCAGACCGACGCCGACCTGGTGCGGGCGTTCAGGGTGGAGGAGGTCGTGGGGGAGCAGCGGGCGCCCTCCTACAACGTCGCCCCCACCCAACCGATCCACAGTCCTTGGTCGTTGGGGGTTGCTGCTAAGTGGCGGTCAGGGTGGTGTAGGCGACGATGTTGGAGAGGTAGCTGCGGGTGTGGGTGTCGAAGGTTCCTCCGCAGGTGACGAGTTGCAGTGCGCTGTCACCGTGGGGTGCGTAGACCTGCTGGGCTGGGAATTGGTCTTTGGTGTACATGGCGACGGAGGTCACCCGAAAGTGGGCGATGGTGCCGTCGGCCAGGCTGACGTTGACCTGGTCTCCTGTCCGCAGGGTGCGTATCCGAAAGAACACCGCGGGGCCCTTGTAGGAATCGACGTGTCCGAGGATGACCGCCGAGCCTGTCTGCCCCGGGGAGGGCCCCAGCCCGAACCAGCCGGCCTGTTGGAAATCGGTGGGGACCTCGACGGTGTGGTCGGCGTTCAGTCCAAGCGTGGACAGCGACACGTCAACGCCGATGGCGGGAATCCGCAGCGCCACCGGCGGGGAAGGGGGCGCCACTGGGTTTCCCCCGACCGATGGGCGGGCAGTGCCGCCCGAGTCCGACAGTTCGGGCGCAGGCACCCCGGGATCGGCGGAACTCAGCGCCGGCAGCGGTGCGGGCAGGAGGCCAGGCTGGCGTGGTGAGGGGAGCTGAGGTGTCCCCGCGGCCCCCACCACCGGGCTGGACACACCCGAAGACCCAGCGCCGACCCC
>JAABUU010003779.1_pt1 | contig 18781 bp, 18 predicted proteins | sample 5559301 | NCBI WGS metagenome assembly JAABUU01 (sample SAMN10711884, study PRJNA513360) | rock metagenome | isolation source: Antarctica rocks | place: Antarctica: Victoria Land, Richard Nunatak white | reverse complement strand
CTTTCCACCCAATGGGCAAGTCCTGACTACTTTTCCTTTCCTCAGCCTATGTGGGTGACTGTATCAAAGCCGGAGCGAGTGATGCGCGACCACTTGGTGTGATCGCTTTAGAAATGATGGAGGATGGAACATCAACAGATGATAGCCAGAAGCTATGCTTGCAACACTCAGACCAATGGTCAGCAGAAGCGTCCAATTTCCTGGATGTTGCTTCTTGGGGGAAATTAGACGATGTTGTATCGGTGAGTTACGGCCTCTAATTGGGAAGCTTGGACGTCGCTCACCACGCTCATGCCACAGCATAGATTTTTGAAGCGCTTGTCGCCCAGCATCATGGTCCCTTTCCTTGAATGTGCTCGCTGGGATACCATTGAATCCTATGAACTGATTGGATAAAGGGCTGTACTTTAGGAAATCTGAGGATTACAAGCATAAATGTGTTGAAAAATACAATAGTGCAGTATTATGAGTGTAGCTTTTCTGAACCCATCGGGGCGCTTTTTTGAGAGTTATAAATAGAGTGTGTGATCAGCTGACAAAATGAATCTTGTTAAATAGCCTTATCCAGTATTTTCTTAGAAGCCTTAGATCTTTGAAAGATTCAATTACTGTGCAGTTTCAACTTTATCAATCTAATGGCTAATCTGCTTGCGTCTGTCCTCAAGTTCTTCACTTTCAGGTCTAAAGCCCTTTCTCGCGTGTCTGCGCAACAGTTTCAAATGGAGAATGTCAACTCTCATGGAGATCCCTTACCTTCAGTTCAGACCCGCTACATGAAGATGTTACTCCATTTGGATGAGATACCAAGATTGCACACAATGCTTGCTGGCTTGTTTACGTGGGTTCTTCTTGCAGGATATATTGTCTTTCCCGGCACTTTCACATCCCTTCGCAATTCGAAGGCTGTCAAAGACGCAACCAGCGCTGGGACATCGGCGAGTATGCTTGTCAACACTGTGCAGAATGTACCACTTCTCTGGTTAGCTGCTATTTGCTGTATTGTGGGGGTTTTGGGAATGGTTTGGCTGTGGTGGAGATGGCAAGAAAACTACATATGGTTGAGCAGCCGAATTTTCTTGTAAGTCTCTCCTTTCAGCTGTGGGAGATCGAAGGAGTCTCACTGCTAGGTAGGCCAGGTCTTCTACATTCCGTTGCTGGCTTACTCACCACTCTCATCAATGTCTATACGGCTCAGAGCGGGAATTGGTCTGTTACAGCAAGGATTACAGCTATTGTAACTGGTATCTGTACTGGTGTGACACTGGGATTGTTCTTAGTATACAGCGCTTGGCTACTTGATGGGGTCAAAAGAGACCATGAGCTTCAGGTAAATGCAGAGCGGAGAAGCCAGTCTGTAAAGCACTAGCGAGCCCGGTCCCTCATACAATACTCTGTACCGGCCTTGGAAAAACTAATCCACCGACTGCGCGCAAAAATGTTTCACATTATATTTAGATCGACCCGGTGGAACTATTAATAAGTTGCTTTTGAATGAGCTTTGACTCTTAAATATAATCATAAATTGCTACTTTCAAATGAAGTAGTTATTTCGCAGCAGTTGGTTCGATACATGACCCTACATAACTTTTCTATTTTGCTTTTCTTTGAGGGCTGGTCTTAGTAGGCCTACTTGCGCTGTGCATTCCCGTCTCGAGCCATTCTTGGAACTGGAACGCTGTTGGAGCGGAGCCATTCGAGCGCGCGAGGCACTAACTATAGACATAAGCTGTAGTGGGTTTTTAGTTCACGAGGGAAGAAAGTGATAAAGAGGTTCACATGCATTGTGAGGTCCCCAAACAAAGTGAAAGAAGCTCTGTCCTTTAGACAGATACATCTCTGAATGACCTCACCACGAGCAGCGAATGTGCAACGGGCTGAGTGGAGGATCAAGTGCCGAGAGATGTTAGCAGAACATATTCGTATGTCTTGTGATGCTTTCCTGGATCACTGTCGGGCTAATGAACTGTCAAAGAGAGCAAGCTAGGAATCTCAGTCCAGCCATCAAAAGTGCGTCTAGTTACGACAAGTGACTATGCATATACCTGGTCGGTTCTCCCAGAAATAGAGCACCTATTCAAGAAAAATTTGAGCAAGCATTCGACCAAAGAGTATATGGAATTGTGCGAGCTTGTTGGCGTGTCATTTGAAGCTATGCCACCTCGAGTAGGTCAGTCTGCCTCGCTTTTAAGTTGATCTAACTGCAATCCAGCACATCCAATTATCCAAGGACACCTTCACGGCCAAATTGTTGGCATCGCAGGCAGACAACAGTAGACTGGCTTATGAGCTAAGGTGTTCGATCAACGAGACAGCTGTTGAAGCTGAGATGAAACAGCTCGCAGGGGATGAGTGGAACAAACTAAGGGGGATAGTTGAAGGAACGGAAGCAGAGAAGCAACAGCTGCGACTAGGACTTCAGAAATCAGAAGCGACAGCAATGTACCTTCAAAACAGCACGGCCAAATGGCATTGGAGACTAAACGAGATCCTCTCATTGATGGAGAAGTTGAAATCCGAGGTCTCAGCTGCCTCAAGTGAAGAGGAGATAGGTAACATGCTCTCTTCGGATGCTTGGAGCATTGACTTGTGAGGAAGTGTATAGCATGAGTAGATAGCTTCTATTATCATTGTCACTCAGCTTGCTATGTTACTTCTGACCAGAGAATTCTGACTTTGGCTTGTTGATATCAAGGTCGCAGAGCACAAAGGTAACTATTAGGTGGTAACTGTGAGTTGAACATGAATGTTTGATAAAGGAACAATCATAGGTCTTACTCAACTACTCATCGGTGACTGGTCAAGTGAACTTGAGAGACTATACCTCTGAGTTCTTAAGTCTATCTCGGCTTGGTTGCAACAGCTGAATCACATTCTAGATCTTGTTCTGCACATAAAGCACTGTGTTGATTAGACTGTTGAATGCCTCTCTTCTCAAAGACTGTTTCTTGCTTCTTTGAAAACATTGTCATAATCTCTGAAACAGCAGAAACATAAGAGTGTCTGATAACCTGCTCAAGCTTTCTCTACTCACATGTGACTGAACAGACGTCAAAAATAGTTTCTTGAGAGTCTTTTTTTGACCTTGCTCATCATTTCTTTATTTAACCATTGTGCTAAGACATTATAAGCATCTTAGAGAGCTTAATTTTAGACAATTTAAATAGGACCATTCAGATATCGCAGAGCTTGTTTACTCTCTGGCTTCATAATCTCACCGGTATCAGGTCCTTGTCTTTAGCACAAACTATGCCTTCAAGCTGGAGAGTTCAAAAGAGGTCAAGAAAAGCAATAAATGAGAAGTTTTCAAAGCGAAAGAAGAGTCTGTTGAAGAAAGGCAATGAACTAAAGCAACTCTGTGAGGCAGATGTCTACATTCTGTTACATCATCGTGGTAGATACTATATCTACACCTCTACGGAGCAGCTTTCCTGGCCACCGAACCCAGATAATATAGTAAGCTCTTTCTCCTGACCTTTATTATGCCGTTCGCTGAAGCACCCTTTTAAGGCGAATAGCTACCCCTTACCGGTCGTTAAGACACCAGCACACTTTAGCCAAGCAGTAGAGGAAGGACAGCAGGATACCAATCGCAACACCCTTGTGTGACTGAATACAACACTGCGTGTGGCGGTGAGGTTGGACCAGATCAGATCTTGAATTTAGACTAGAAAAGTTGTTGTGCTCTTGATGTTATATGCACTATTGCCATCATCCATACAAAGTATAATATTTCGTATAAGACAGGCAAGGGCCAGCGGCCGCCGGCATTTTCCTGTGTGCCGCCCGAGTTGGCACAAATCACGCGGGAGGATATGGTACGCTTACCGATTCCATTTCGAGTTCACAAAGGCACAGATCACATGCAGGAAGCTGTATGCTTATTTACTGGGATGACAAAGTCCCATTCTGAAAGGTCCGGGAGGTGGTACTGCAACTCCTTCCGCTGCTGCTTTAGTCGTGCCACGAGCCTTTCCTCCCGCTGCTTGGCGTCCTCACGTTGCTGCTCCGACTCCATCCGCTGCTGTTCCCACTCCTTCCGCTGCTCCATGAGTTCTGTGTGTCGTTTCTCGCTCTCCTCCTTTTCCTGAGCGAGTCGTTGTTTGCTCTCCTCCCTCTCGCGATCGAGCACTGCTCGCAGCTCTGCAGCGACTGCTCCACCTGCCTTTCGCGGCGCCGGCTTTACGAAATTGCCGAGCTCTTGTGATGAGGACACGCTTGTTGCCATCATCTTTTGACTTACAGCATCCTCAGTGCTAAGCGTGGACTGGAATGATTCAAGGGCGGGATCGCGCAGCTGGTCGACAGCGCTTTTGATTCGGTCAAGGTGCATCGGAACAAATAAGTCATAAATGTTGCGAGTAAATTGATTGGCTGTCCACCTATCCTTACCGTCCTCGCTGATGATATCAAGCCTTCTAGGAAATGGCGATAATATTTCGTGTCCAGTCCCTCTATCTCAGGATATTGGCCGTAGATCCTCACGGTTCGATGATCATGCGAGATTGAAAAAGCTAGAACCTTTTGATGGAGTTCTTGTTGACGTCCAACGCGTCAATATAGTTCCACAACACCTCTAACCGCGACGGTCATGCTGTGAGCATTTTGACGATCCGCAATATCAAGTGCCTGGAGACCACACTTGACCTCACATATAAGGAATGGAAAAACGATCCTTTCCGTTGCTGCGAAATATGTCTTTCCACGTCGCTAACAACGAGCTGGTCCGTCGCGTGGCCACTGCCCTCTCAAGCTCGACTTTCAGCGTGGTAGCTTCCCTCGTTAATTGTGTCGTTTTGTTTGACAGGCTTGGCGTATTCACATTTCTACATTAAAAGCAGATCCGCTTCGTCAGCAACTTGATCCACCGTCTTCGCAGGGATGCCATCAATAGAATGGATGCAGACCTTGATATCGAGCTTCGTGTCAAGAAAATCGCAGTGGTCAACAAGCGCCTTCCCACCCAGACCAATTCAGGGCTGCGAAAACAGTTTACATGCATGAAACTCCATTGCTATTGTGGTTAAGCTATTTGGCAAGCTTGCACCGAAGAGGAGGGGAAAGCATGGGAGTGACTTCTAGGTCGGATGAAATCTTGCGCGAAGATAGTTTAATCTAACATACCTCTGTATCGTTCCCAATTCTTTTACCGAACAATCCATGATTATCTCTCGCCCTTCTTCTTTCTCGTCCCTCGTATATATTCAAATGAGAAGGTACATCGTGATCCAAGCTCGCGTGCATATGCGAAATATTATGTTATCAGGGCTAAATGAGGGCCGGAATTGTCATACGCCGGCGCATGGATGAAAGTTTTGCAGGGCGGTGAACGAAAAGCCACATATCAGCTAATTATAATGCCCACTGATCAGGGGCGAATGCAAGGCTGAATATGCACATCAGCATCAGGGTTGCCTTCTTGAACTTATTCCACCGCTAGGCCGTTGACTGGTATTCACGTGATGATTCCAGCCCCTCCCGCTAAGAAGCCGAAGGGTGGCCGTCATATAAGTCGGGCATCAATGTTCATGGTTGGCATCAAGCTGAATCAAATTATTTTCACCCTTTCCTTTGCGCCAGGCGCGCAGACTACTTCTGTATTAATTCACGCATCACATGCAGTACAAGGCGCAAAGTCTCTCAAGTTTTATTCTCAGCTACACTTCCTCAGCTTTGCGCATATAGCCGCACCCCTCCCTCTGCAAAAATACTTCCAACCCTTCGAGGTGAGGAGTAGGTGAGCAACTTTCATCGTCTATGGAACTTATACAGCTCCTTATACTCTAGGTAATAGTCACCAGGCGTGCTCCTCGACAGACAGTACATCCTTGCATATGATCATCCCGTGTTTTTCAACCCACCCCCCCTGTAATTGCTCAGCATCAATCTTTCAGGTAGCAATGGCTCATATATCATAGTTACCTTCACCTTGATACACGAGCCGAAGGTTATCCGCTCACCTTCGGTTGCGTCGGCCGCGCACGAGCAGACCCGTCTCCATTATCGAACCTACCTCGATCTAGTCTTAGACGGCGGTGACGCGGAAAGGGTGCGTCTTTAAGACATATACTTTGAGCGATAATGGCTGAAGAAAACGAAATCACTTCGGTCGATGACATTGCATATAGTGATCAGAGGCTTGAGGAGAAGGCTACACAATTGGTATGGGAACTACAGGACCTGCGATGATACATTCTTGCTGAATACTACCTAGTTTGGAGAGGACCTCGTTATAGACCCTAAGGAAACGATTGGGACAACTTTTGAGATGGTGGACTCATCAGTTTGTGCAGTCCTTGTAAGAAAAGACGGTGGTGGTGGGGCTGTCAGAGTCACCGGCGGTATGTTTAAGAATGTAGTAACAGGTCCGACACAAGAGACTGGATTCATTATTGTTGTTGTTAAGTCTTGTGAGCATTGCATGTTATTAGGCAATCCTTCAGTTCGATACTTTCGCCGCCGCAGTTCTTGAGACAAGAATGTATTGAATTAAAGCCGTGCTCGATTCATAAGAAAGTTCAATTTTCGCACTCAATCCAAGGGGCGATTCCAAATTGATGTCGATAGAGGGTAACGGCACTCCGCGCCAAGGGCATGTCATTTTTAAGTTCGGATGGGCATCCTGATATTGCTGGAGGAAGCTGAGGAGTGCTGTGAATTTGAGGTATAGAACCTCTTCATGGTCTGCTGGGTGGGCTTGAACTGAGGTATTGGATGGGGAGCCTGATGAGGCGTCTATTTCACATGAGCATCAACCTCATTGACATTTAGGGACAAGACTTTCAAACCTTGTGTACCTTGAATAACTGCTGAGAGGACGCCTTCCTTTGGCGATGAGTGTTGCTCTGCTATCAATAAGTAACCCATTATTGAGAGTGAAGGACCATACATACTGAATGTTTGATACATGACTCGCACATGTGAAGTCTCAAGGGTCTGAGCATGTGGAATATCCCCTGAACCCGGAACCATATCATGATGCCGTCGATCCAAGCCCGTTGAGTGACTCTCTGATGAGTCAGTATGCTTGCTTTGTGACGAGTCTTGCTCTGTTGAGAATCAGTAATCAAACTCATTAAGCATGGAAGGGATTCCCATACCTGTGACTTCTGAAAGCTGCCGTTTCCGAGTCTGAGCGCCCAAAGGACTGATTGATTTAGATTTGCAGAGCTCTTTTCACATTTTCTGTCAGTTGTAGCCTCCATACATAAGGCACGGACAGCATAACATACCATTGTCGTGGGGTATTTCAAAGTTAGTGGCGAGTGAGTCCAGAGTAGAAGAATCAAGGGTAGTCTTGTGGTTCTTGATGTAATGCACAAGCTGGGTCCGATCTCGTGAGTTCAACTTTATCACCCTCTGCCTACCAAGGCTCGCGGCGCATAGTAAGACCAGCCCCCGACCGCAGTGGCGTAGGATGTCGTGCAGAAACATTTGATACACTTTGGAGGCGTGAACTGTCTGTTGTGTCGTCATGGTCTCAACAGCAGCAGTGATGAGTTTGGTGGCTCTGTCATCAAGGCGTTCCAAAACCTTCAGACTGGCAACGCTCTTCTGGATTTTCTCACAACATTCACTAATCCCTTTCGGAGAAGCGAGGTCCGTTGTGACTTGTCGCTGCTCAAGCTCCTTTTCGAGTGAAAGTACTACTTCACGGCTCTGCTGAAGTAGAGTTTCGAGCTCGGAATTGATTACTCCTCCATAACCATCAATACACAGGAAGTAATCCCTATCTTTTGTGCGGAGCACAACGCAGGGCAGTTCCATTTGCAGTAGTCAAAGAGCTAAAAGAAACTACTAGTTATTGCTGAGTGATTGACAGATAGTTGAAGCGTAGTTTGAGTGTAGTTAAAGTGTAGTTAATGGGTGGTCGATGAATAAGTTACAGTATTTAATGTAACTGAGGTCGGGAGTTAATGAGGACTTGAGGGCAGCCTGGGGACTAACTGAGGTGACTTTTATGGGTAGCTGAGGGGTAATTGCTGCCTAAGCCACATATGCACAGCCCAGTCCCTGACCATGCATTCCTGCAACACGTTATCCTACACAACGTCGACAAGCAGTCTGCCAATTACATTGTCCACACAGCGCCTCGTATAAACGCCAGAGCATCAATAACAATCCCTTTCCGCATCATGTCTGTCTCCATGCAAGGCATCGCCGAACAAAGATACCATGCCGAACCTTACCCAAGACAGCTGAGATATCGGGCACCAGATGAGCTCCTCAACATTGATATAAGTCAGTGTCTTCCGCCCCTCTTGAGACTGCTCTAGAGTTCTTCTTTCTCATTATCATTTAAAGCTATTCACTTGACCAGGAACACAATCTATATCGAGCATCTGTCTCAAGTGCATGCTTCATCTCTCTTGTTGTACCCTTAGGATCATCATCTGCCGCTGAAGTGATGGCATCAACTGAAGCAGTCGCAAAACAACCTTCCTCACCAGTGCCGCCAAGTGTACCCCCAAGCAGCCCTGTGCCGTGTCTCCTTGGGCAGCCAATCAATTCAGAACATCTCCGGACGCTTCTGGAGATATTGAAGTTTGCCCAACCAATCCAGAATGTGCAGCCATCCGCAGTCACATCGGAAGCCAGCAACTCAGCGGAGGTCGGAAAGAAACCGGAACATGAGAAGCCTAGGATCAGGGCTTCAAAGTTGGAGTACAAGACGGTCAACGAGATGTATGTCCGACAAGCTCAAAAACATTGCGTGTGGCATGCTAACGGCCCACTCCCTCTCAGTTGGGATAAGGATGCCTACAAGCATAAACTTGTGGAGTCCTTCGAGACCGAGTCCGAAGTCGACGAATACGAAGAGTATCTCTTTATAATTCGACGGCAGTTTGGTATGCTCCTGACATCGTCCGAAATTCGGCTTAGACATTGACTCTTAACTAGATAAGAGCAATATGCATTTCACTACCTTTGTTGATGTCAAGTCGAAAGAGTTGAGAGACATTTTGCGCGAAGTTCTGAAAGACATCAATACTGTCTGCCTCCGGGAAGATAAGCCAACGGTAAGAGATACCTTCTTGAACGGAAAACCTAGTATCTACCTTCTTCTAATCTCTCGTTTAGGTCCGACCGGAAGTCTTATTCAACTTTTTACCCCAGCTGCAGGCGTACCGCAAGCATATACTCATACCCGGCTCAAAAGAAACCCGATCCCTAGACCAGCTGTTGCAGTTCCTCGACAACTACTTCACGTCTACAAGGAAAAGTCTCGTACCACTTGTGGAACATTTCGAGATTACCTATGAACTTCTGTGGGCTTTGTTTCGACCAAATGCGCTCCTCTACACCACGTGCCCCGGCTCTGAACAACCTAGATGTCTTATATTTGACTCAGGCGAAGAGAAATGGATATCTCCAGGAGAAAAGCAGTTCGAGCTTCAGTGTCGCTACTTCGATTACAACGGCAAGTCATTCGGCGAAGTAACAACTTTTCTCTATATTCCGCGCTTCTATGGAGTAAAGAAAATCGCTTCTCTTAACATCTTTCCTCTTCAGTACCACGAATCGAAAACCGAGATCATGCGGAATCTTATTGAACGAGGTCGGAGATTCACCACATTGATGGGAAGTCACCATTGCAATTACAAAGGCCTAGCGTACATTCAGCAGGCAGCCGGCCCTTTCCAATTTACCGTGGAGGGCCGGATTATGATCGATGCGGCCTCATTCAAAGAGATCAACCCAAACTATGGCAGTCAATGCGTCGCTAAGAAGTCTTCCGACGCCATTGTATACATCTTTACCGATCAGGAATCCGACATGAAACAGAACCAGAAAGGGGTCAGCAGTAAGGTTTTGGTGCCATCTGAGATGAGAGATGAAGAGTTACTACTTTGCAGTCCAACCGTGTTGGGTTTCAGTCTCAGTAAAAGGTTATGGGGTTAGGGATCCTCGATTCCCTTTCCACTCCTTCCCGCAATTCTTCGATACGTACATCATACTGACAATGACCACAACATAGCTGAGTTTGCAATTGCCAACATCACAGATATTATGTGGAATCCTTTGCCTTTCAAATCTCTTGTGATTCCACAACACAACAAAGATATCCTGCTAGCGCTCGTACAGAGTCATATGGCCAGTTCCAAGGAGCCATCGTTTGATGACTTTGTGGAGGGGAAAGGGAAGGGCCTTATTATCCTCCTGCAGTATGTTTTCCAATGTTCACGCCGTGGATCTGAACATGACTTACCTCCTCTAGTGGTAAACCTGGGGTCGGAAAGACACTGACTGCGGAGGGAATTGCTGAATTTCAGCAAAGACCTCTTTATAATGTTTGTCGATCCAGCAGGAAACATGCATTACTCTTCTTACTTTGAGCAGGTTTGCGCCGGAGACCTAGGGACGAATGCCCAGCTGCTAGAGGAGCGGCTCTCTAAGATCCTCAGTCTCGTTTGTCGATGGAATGCAATACTCCTCCTTGATGAGGCGGATGTCTTCTTAGAGTGTCGTTCGCGTCATGGGCTCGAATATAACGCTCTGGTATCCGTCTTTCTTCGTCAACTCGAGTATTCTCAAGGCATCATCTTCCTCACCACGAACAGAGTCACGATGATCGATGAGGCTATTCAGAACCGAATACATCTTGGTCTGAAATATGACGATCTGAAACCCCTAGCGAGAGAAAGCATCTGGAAGGCCTTTCTACAGCAGGCTAATTCGAGTGCAAGAGTGAAAAGTATCACAGGAAAGGAGCTGAAAATCCTGAGGGAGAAGGATATCAATGGACGACAGGTAAGATAATCCAAATTGGCGAAGTCAAAGTTCGAGGAGGTTGACTCTATATCGAATGCAGATTAAAAACTCTGTGCGAATAGCATACGCGTTGGCCAAGAGCGAGAGCCAGCCGCTTATGTATGAACATCTGCAAAAGGCTCTCACCGTGAATGAAGAATTCGATCGTGATTTCCGAGGGGCAGGGCAAATAGAAAATATGCATTCTTTTGCGTAGGTGCGTACTTAGCAAAACTCTTTGCAACTAATGAGTGCTCTCGGTAAAATGTAAATGGACTTTCTTTTTTAATTGTAGGGTATAAAATCTGAATATTATTGTCAATAATCGAAAAAAGTACGTCTCAATTGTGAGTGGGATAGTCTACTAAATATAGGTCCATCCAAATGCGACTAGTTGGACGCCTGTGGCGCAATGCAGGGACGAAATGAGCGGAAGCCTGTACGGGCGATTTAGCCACTTACCCTGCAGAATGCGGCTCTTTCGAGCTGAGACACCAATAGGCCTAAGAGTTCGTGGATGTCCTCTGTCACTTCCAATCTTCGAAACTGCCCAACGCCGCATCTCCAAAGCCCACCGGATCAAGGCCGCGCAAGCTCGAGAGCCGGCTTCTTACCACTATCAGCCTGCAAGCTGCAGACCTTCTTCGCCGAGAGAGAACGCTTAGTTACTATTCTGTGGTGCAAGAGCCGTTAGAATCGCAATGATTAGGTGCGGTTGCATAAGCAAGTAGTATGCGGCCTGACACGGGGCGAGGTGTACTACAGCTTGAGAAGTTCGTGAGCCCCTTTCAGCTCTCTAAGCATTGGTGATGGATAGCCTTTTGCGTTGTCTGCGACTTCTGTTACTCCACCTCGACCCAGCTATACTTTATGCACAGCAGCTGTCCCTACCACACCGCTGGCGTACATCAGATTTGGACATCAATGCCTGGAGAGCATAGGTGATTTTTGTCAGATCTAAGCATCAAATGGGCTAACGTTGATTCACAGATGGCGGCTCCAAGCAATGACGATGTTCAGCATACTTGGTCGAAAAGCCACAAGCTATGGCACTCATATGCTCAGGAGGCCAAATCGCAGGCCCGATTATCGCCTGATATTATAAAGCCAAGGAATCTCCTTCACGGAGTCCCAGCACTTCCGAACAACTGCCGTCTTGCAACAGCCATTGCAAAGTCCAGGTCACTGGTCGTTCAAGGCCAAGCTACATGGAAATTCATACGTCAAGCTGATTGCAATCTGCAAGAAGAGATCGTGGTTCCGCGAGAGTTGACGATCGGTATCTCGCAACCGACAACTTGTATGGCCACACAGTCTAGTTTTCGGAACTGGACGGACCATGTGGCTAATGGACATGAAGCCTGCGAGTCTGGCAATTATCTTGCGATCTTGATATTGGCCTGGGCGTACATATTTTCTAAAGGTCATGTAGAGAAGCAAGGTGAGTCGATGCACTATTCTGACTTCTCAGCCCCTATTGTGAACAATCAGCTCGACGATGCGGAAGCTGTTGGCCTCTTCGTTGATGTTGGTCAAGTGGACGCTGCCGAAGCGCGCTGGTGGGAGGCAGTCTTGGCTCCCGGCCAAGGATGGCATGCCGTTGTCTCTGGACCAACATATCTGTCACCATGGTCTGTGACTTACCAGGGCGGTCCAAGATTTGTTGTCAAGGTCTCAACGATACTTCCATCGGTCCGAGACAGCGACCAATCGCACCCTCCATCTTCCGAGCAAGCCTTCGAGTATCTTTCCAGGTTCTGTGCTCTACATGATGTTGGAGACCAGGCTTCAGCGGCCCTCACGGCAACATTGATCTTGCCATTACATAATTCGCTCGGCAGACCGGCACAGCTACCGGTGCCGAACCTTCTAAAAGCTCGCAGAATACAGTCGGAGAAGCCAGCTTTTGGCGAGGAAAGACATGACCTGCCGTACTACTTGACCCTGAGTTGTACAGCTAGTATGCTAGGTTCGGTGATCTGGGGAGTCTTTTGGGAGCCAGACGTCGATTGTAACCTCGTCAGTCCTTGGTTCTCCCCCATCCTTGAAGTTCTCACCCCGATCACTGAAGCTGGGGACCACGAAATGCTCCTGAAGGTGCTTGCTCTGCATCGCCCCAAACTTGCCCCACTATGGCTTGGGGCTATTCTGACTGGCTTCACAACCTTCATCATACCTTTCCTCAGGTCTTTAAACGCGCCTTATGCAAGGCCTGATCCTATCGCCTCTGTGTGGACCGGATCTTCGCAATCGTTCATGGATCTACAAGGCTCAGGGCCTTATGCTCAGGATGACGATGAGATGCAGCGAGCCGATAGATGGCGTTTACTCCATGATGTCGCTAATCTGCCGTATAAAAGCACACCGCTGGTTGGATGGCAGCCCTTCGGTCGAATGCCGCTTGCTTCCACTGAGCTCGAGGTCTATGCGCACGCAAGATGCGAAAGACACAAGCGGCATTACAGCAATTGGAGATGGTTTCTGGCTGACGGGAGCATTATCGAGGACTGTGGCTTTAAGAATCTCAACGACAGTTGGAACTTGTTTCCTATCTCACAATGTCCGTTGTCCGAGATCAACGATGCAAGAACAAATCAGAGGGTCGAGATCGAGGACTGGCAGGCATCAGAAGCAGCAACACGTGAGATATTTGCTTGGCCATTCGTTGGTGGCGAAGGGCACGGAAGAAGCGAGGCGGAGATTTACAAACACCCGTGGGTGGCGGACCTTCTTGACAATGATACGGATTGTTCAGATTCTTCAGGTGCATCATCAAACGATAATGAACTTAAAGATTTCCAAGCGGATATCATCAATCGATTCTTGTCGAACACACCTGATTCCCCAAGAGCAAAGACCAGAGTGCGAGCGGATACTTTGTAGACTACCAATCCATTCTTTACTGGATATAAAAGTTGCTTGTACCCGAATTTGACTGAACTACAGAGAGATGAGTCTTGACTAGAAGTGCGAGACATGGTTATAGCTTTCGCAATCATGAAAAGCTTAAGCCGACATGCCCACTTCTCCCGATTTACCCTGCATCCAGAAGTTATCTGGCTGCGATCCGTCCGGGCCACCGCCAATATGATCTTCACAGCTCTCACAAATCATATAAGGTGCATGAACCTGGCAGATCTTCCACTTCTTCCTACATCCCTGCACCCTGCATTTGGGCCGACTATGCTCATTGTTGGTGTGAAGGCAAGCCTGGTTTTTGCAAAACCCCTTTTTCACCAGAATTTGTGGTCATTGTGTTGACTCCCGTAGAAATGAGAGGGGTTTGGTTTCCACTTCGGGTCTATTTCTAGGTGTAGTCATTAGCTTGACGACTTCATGGCCGCAGCTGGGCCTCACCTTTCTCTGCAGTTACTGATATAGCCGTAAACGTCACATGGATCGATGGTACGTTCATGTCGTACTCTAGAAGTCGGAAATTACCTCCCTAAATCCACTGGTTAGCGCTTCAGAGACCTCGAAGCTTAGGGTCTCTGCTTACGTTATTGCTACTGGTGATCGCCCAGAAAACAAGTGTATGACTGACAAACTATATTCATCCATTCAGCAGCGCTTGCAAGGCTGGATTGAAGAGGATGGTGTTGAAGCTTCCTTTTTAAAGAACGTGCTGCGAATGCTAGCTTGAAGTGCTCATGAGAGCGCCCATCTGCAGTATTCTTACGGGGTTGAAGCCCAAATTCTTCTAGAAAGAGGGGAAGGTAGTCGTACGGAGGCTGCGGAAGGCGTACCTAGCAGGGTACAACATCTTCATTAATCACTTACATCAAACACCTTTAGACAGTTCTTTTGACAAAGCCACCTTTCGTATATTTGTTCACCTGTGTAGCTGCCACTAGGGTATCTGTATGGACCTGTCTGCTGGTTTCTCTGTGCCTCAGCCGTCTTCCACCCGATTGTGTTGCTGGGGACTTAGCATTCTTGTGGCCGTTTGTCCTCCGCTTTTGATCGTTCGTAGTCGGTGTGAGTGAAAAACCAAGATTCATGCGGCCAGCTCAATCTGGATGGGATATAGTTCTTCGCCATGAGCCACCGCCTCTTCAGCCTTTGCTGCTCATTCACAAGATCTTAGGGTCTTGACGTCCGCCCTGGCAAATGCTATCGCTCATGGCCGGTTTATCAATCATTAGATAGGTACTTACATCGTGTATTCTATGCAACTGCTGGAAGCATTAGTTAGCTATGGCTCATGGTTCGTTCAGTGTGGGCGCTAATTTAGCATCATGCATCTTGCCAAGACTTTCCCGCCTTGACCACACCATCCTCTATCAGACTCCCTACATCCATCTTGTCTTGTTTCAAGCCAGCGCCTATATAAAGATATCTCCTACCCCCTCGTTCGACATGGCCCGCGGTCAAGCAAAGCCAAAGATCAAAAAGAATGGGCGGCAACCTTCAGTACTAAAAGATCAAGGTAGAGTACTCGGAGTCCTACACCTGGAGTTTGAGCTGACCATTTATAGTAAAGCGACCTCAAGGCATTAAGAAACGGCAAGCCGTCCGCAAAAGTGCACGCCTGGAAGCAATACAACGACCTTGCAACCAATCCATATCCCAGAGCAGTCTTGTTCGGGAAGCCCAAGCACTTCCCACTCCCACGACAAGCAACCTCTCCGTGGATAACAAGGTATATTCCGCCATTGCCCTTCATGCCCTGTTATGCCACTGACCTGATCAAGGCATCACAACATCCACAGGGCCTTTATAATTCCTACGAGCCCTCCCGCAAACGGAAACGAAGGCAAGAAGCTGAACATTCCTCTCCTCGAGACCCAGACCAGCCTCCTTCGAAGCGATTTCAAACCTCTCCTTTGAGCTGTATTGTTGAAGAAAAAACGGCCAGCGATACCAGTGAGAAGAACGTTGATCCGCTCGAGTATTGGACTCGGACCAGAAGGTGGCCTAAGGAACACTTCGTACAAGACAGCCAGGTCAGGGAAGACCTCGAACAGGACAGCTGGCTAGATGAACAAATGGAATATTCGACCCAGGTTGTCCAGTATGTGGAGATTAACGGATTTCGATACCCGCGTCCTATCAGGAAGGCCCCGACCTCGCTCCGTCGGAAACAGTCAGACTCAAGCTTGACTGGCTCTAGCGACCAAAAGAAAAGGGAGAGCAAAAGTGTTGCATACCGAGATACACGTTACACCACGTTACTTGCGGCCAAAGGAAGCTTTATGGACAAGTCGACGTTGGATATCACAGATGTAAGTAAGAGACTTTTTCAGCGCCTTTTGGATTCACAACAGGACATCCCCAAGGATTCATTGTTTCGAGACGATCTGTTTGAAAAAACTTGCCGAAAGATTCAAGACAGGAACGAGGCTCGAGTCATCCGCAGTATAACCCCGAACATTGTACCCTCAGTTGAGGATCTGGACACATTAGGTGCTACACATCTTGAGCATCTGATTGAAGCTGTCAATGAAGGCTGGATGGGCAGCATAGCAGTGGAAGGTCCCAAGCCGCAACCGGATTACTCTGTTGGATTCAGGCGATCCGCATTTACAGATAAGCAGCTCAACAAGCTCGATCCACTCATCGGTAGCGTCTATGATACCTCCTTTTTCGTTGCAACCTACCGAATGTACTTCCCGTTCCTGACATGCGAAGTCAAGTGCGGTGCCGCAGCCCTTGACGTCGCAGACCGACAGAATGTTCACAGCATGACCCTTGCCGTGAGAGGTGTGGTCGAGCTTTACAGAGCTGTGAAGCGGGAAAAGGAGCTTCATCGGGAGATCCTTGCCTTTTCGATCTCACATGATCATAGCTCGGTCAGACTCTACGGCCATTATGCTATCGTCGAGGAAGGCAAGATCACCTTCTATCGCCACCCTATTCACAAATTCGACTTCACCGCTTTAGACGGCAGGGAGAAATGGACAGCATACAAGTTCATCAAAAATGTCTACGACGTATGGATGCCGCTTCACCTACAGAGAATCTGCTCAGCCATCGATGAGTTGCCGCCTGATATCAATTTCGATCTATCACAAGCAGCTTCTTTTTCACAATCAGAACCTCAGAGCTCTCAGCAATCAAACGCGGAATACACATGGATGCCGGAGGAGGACGAGAGTCAGTCAAGCCTTGTGGGCTCGCAAGAAGTTACACCGACCACCTCCTTTACTCAAACATCTGAGCGAGCATCTAAGGAGTCAAGGAATCAACGTGTTGCGGGTCAGTAGCCCGGAAATGTTGTTTGTAGAAGGGCGTCCGAAGACGGTGGGGAGGAGATTAGGGATATTGATTCTGAGGCTTGAGATGTGTACTTGTTTTAGCGTATCATCGAGATGACTTTTGTACTTAGATATGTTTGCGAAGTAGCCCGTGTTGGAGGACTTAGGTGTCTGCTGGAACGACCTTGTAAACGGTGGTCGGAATGGGGAGGATTACGGTAACCTCAGTCTCTAGCGGGATGTCCGAGGGCTGAATTGTTATTGGCGCCAAAAGCATCCAAGAAACACCTGCTGCCTGGCGCCACACAAAACATCAAGCCACGGCAGAGCTGAGCTGGCGCAGCTCTCCAGGGCAGTGCATGTCCGTCTTAATAAAAACGCACTGCTCCTCCTGATCACGCTACGCACACCAAACTTCTTTTCTGTTGAAACAACCTAGTCCTCATGTCTCGCACAACTCTTATCTATCATACATTCTTGTCGGTTGAGTCGATTCGGCTCGGGCGACTTGTACGAAATGTGGATGAGCCACAGTCAGACTATCTAGATCCAGATTGCAATCTCTGTCCGGAATCCGTTATTATCACACCTCACTTACATTACGAAGAAGTACAACAAAGCACGACGGACAAATCTTTCACCGCCGTGTTGACACGTCTTATGTCGGCTTCCCGTGCAAGACGAAACAAAGCATACACCCAGGTCACTACGGACCGAGTCACTACTTATCAACTCGGAAACTCAGGGTCGTGGTTCAAGTCTGCGATCAAGACGGAGACAGCTCGAGAATGGATCAAGGAATCCATTGATCAGGGAGATGACATTTATGTTGTGGTTGGGTATCATACTATGTTGGACGCACAAGTAGTTGAAGGTGCCGCAGACGCATTGGAATCATCTGGACAGCTTGGACTGCCAGTGACAGAAGTAGCGCTCGCTGCTACGGGAGTCATGGTGCCATTGGGCGATATTGCAGACCCTAGAGTTGCAGGCAATAACATCAAGAAACAAGGCATCCAAAGACAATTTGTGGCAGATGGCGAGCAAATTTGTGCGGTACAGTATCGGAAGGTTCGCTTCAAATGGTTTTCAAGTCGCGACTTGGATGCAGCCCTCCTTGAGAAGGATACTCGTTGGAAGATGTGTTGGAATATCCGAGGCCAGGAGATTGGAACAAACGATGTTGTGGAGGTAGATCTTCACGATGAGCTGGAGATAGAGGGCGACCGTGAGAAATACACATCCGAAACGGAGGGTGAATTTCTCTTTTAGACATGTCTCTATCAGGAGTCGAATCCATTCAGTAATGAAGGCCATAAATGTGCCAACAAAGGCCTACTGCATATCTAAAAATCAGCTACTTATCATTGAGATCCTCGTGCTGTAGTCATAAAGGTGCGAAACTCAGTCACCAAGACCGCTATTGCACATTGCACACACCTGGTCGATGTTGCCCCACGTTTTGACGTACGCATCAGTGGCGTTGTTTCAGGCAGAACTGTGTACCTGTGGAGACTACTCCCGCCAAGCCAAAACTGCAGCTAAATAATGGGCTTGGCGCACTTTTAACTGGGGAAATACAGTGTTGCCACACCCGCCGCTGCTGAATGAGCTCCAGTTTTCAGCGTATTTCCGCCTTCAGCTGAACAGGAGTTTTAGAGTACACTGGAAGAGAGGCTGCATGTGGCCTGCAATTTCCTATTATCCTGAGTTGACTGTTCCCTTTGGCACGCAGACCACAGCAATGGCGATAATGCGATTATGGAATTCGTTTCTCAGAAATTTCCACATAAGAAAGAGACAGCAACACATAAGGAACAGAGAAGAGACAACTT
>JAABUU010003777.1_pt1 | contig 18785 bp, 16 predicted proteins | sample 5559301 | NCBI WGS metagenome assembly JAABUU01 (sample SAMN10711884, study PRJNA513360) | rock metagenome | isolation source: Antarctica rocks | place: Antarctica: Victoria Land, Richard Nunatak white | reverse complement strand
GAGGTCGACGGTGCCCCTGATCTCGACGTGCTGCGACAGCAGCATGATCGGCAGCTGGGGCATGATCTCGCGCACCCGATGTGCTGCTCGGACCCCGTCGTCGGTCATCGTGGGCGGCATCCGCACGTCGACGACGGCCAGGTCGGGCCGGTGCACTCCGACCGCTGCGACCAGGGAGTCCGCGTCGGCGACTGCGACGACGACGTCGTGGCCGGCCTCGTCGAGCAGGCGCACCAGACCTTCGCGGAAGAGTACCGAGTCATCGGCGACGACCACGCGCATCTCAGAGCTCCACTCTCACTAGGGTGCCCGCCCCGAGAGGGCTGACCAGCTGGACCGATCCGCCCAGCGCCTCGACCCGGTCGCGCAGCGACGACAGGCCGGAGCCATGGCTCGCGCCGCCGATGCCGTCGTCGCTGACGGCCACCGTGAGGTGGTCGCCTTCGGCGCTCACCCGCACCTGCACCGCGTGCGCGCGCGCATGCTTGTAGGTGTTGGCCAGACTCTCGGCCACTACGAAGTAGGCCGTCGTGGCCACCGACTCGGAGACGTCGAGTCCGTCGACCACGTCGACGTCGACCGGGATGGGACTGGTGCTCACCAGATCGCGGATCGCCGCGCGGAGGCCATCGTCGAGGCGGCGGGACGGATGCCGCGACTGACGTCTCTCAGCTCCGCGATGGTCGCCTCCAAGGCCGCGACGGCTAGTTCGAGCTCCACGAAGGTGTCCTCGGCGGGCGGGTGTCGGCGCTGGACCGACCGTAGGCGCATACCGACCGCGACGATCCGCTGCTGTGCGCCGTCGTGGAGGTCCCGCTCGAGGCGACGGCGTTCGGCGGTCACCTCGTCGACCAGCCGGGCGCGGCTGGCCAGCACCTCGTCGAGGGCGCCCCGCAGCTGGAGCTGGAGTCGACTGACTTCGAGCGGAAGGCGGGCCTCGACCGAGAGTTCCCGGGCACGCCGGGTGCGACGCGTCGACACCCGGCTCAGCACGATGGCGCCCACCGAGGCGTCGCGAGCCGTCAGGGGAATCAGGGCCTCGGCGTCTGCCGGCTCGGCGGACGCGAGACGGCCGTCCAGGTCGACGTACTGCGTCATCGACTCCTCGCCTGGCAGTCGCAACAGCACGCGCAGGCCCGGGTCGTCGAGAGCGGAGCGCAGCACCGCCTCGACCTCCTCGGCGCCGGAACGGCCGTCGCGCACGCGGAGCACGAAGTCGCGGACCGACGCGGTCATCACCGCCCGCTCACGGTCGAGGGCCCGGCCGACGGCCCGTTTGTCCACCGGTACAGCGGGAGCAGAGCCATGGCCGTCAGGAAGGCGGCGGCGCTCGTGCCGACTCCTGAGCGCACTCCCACCTGAGCCACCACAGCCACGACGCCGGCGAATATGCCGGCCGACACGGCGGACGTGAGAAGCAGAGCCGCCGTGGCGCCGAGCAGCCGGTCGACCTCGAGCAGGTCGTAGCGCAGTACGGCGACAGCGACGCAGGCCGGGACCACGACGATGATGGACAGCATGAGGCCGAGGTAGGCGAGCCCAAGGGGGACGCTGGCGGCATCCAGGGCCCACCCGACGGCAAGGGTGACCGGCACGGACACGGCTCCCAGGATCAACCAGCGCAGCTGAAGCCTCGTCACCTCGCTCCCGGCCCGGTAGCGGACGACCAGCGAGCCGGCGGAGAGCCCGACCACCGTCAGGAGCAACAGGGCGGCCCCCAGCACGACAGCCGTCTCGTCCCGGACTCCCCAGGGGGCAACGGAGCTGCCGGGTAGGTGTCCTCCCTCGGCTGCGTACTGGGAGGGGGCGAGAGAGGTCGCGAGATTCGTGAGGATCGCCACCAGGAGAAACGCCCACGGCAGGCTGGCCCACGAGCGACCGGGAAGCCGGCCGTCCGGAAACGTCTGGCACAGCAGCACGAGCCCGGCGGGGAGGAACGCCCAGGTACCTTCCTGCACCACGGCCATCAGGCCTGCCGCCGGCCACGGTTCCAAGCCGAAGTACGTCTGTCCCCAACCCTCCGTCGCGAAGACCATGGTGGGGACGGCCACGAGCGCCATCAGGGTCGGCCCGACCGGGCTCGCGTTGCGGCGCACCACAATCCCGAGACCGAAGGCGAACGCCGGAAGCCCCGCGAGCGCGAAGATCAGGTCCGCCCAATCACCCCTGGCCGCTTCGACGGCGCCCAGGACGGCCAGCCCCACGACGTAGCCGACCGCTGGAAGCACGACGGTCGCGCGCGGCCTGCGCTCGGAACCCATGGCCCATGGTGGCTCACCGGCGCGAGTCGCGCATCCGTGCCACCACGTGCACGGTGGCCACGGTCAGAGAACGGGGGCGTCACGGATGCGTCACGGCATCCACAGCGGGCAGGGTGAAGGGGTCGGATCCATCTCACCCAAGGAGTAATCATGGAACTCATCATCTTGATCCTCGCGGCGTTGCCCATCGGCTTCTTCGTGCGGAACCGGACCGCGGCATTCATCGGCTACATCGCCCTGCAGGCGTTCGTGTTCACGTTCCAGTCGATCAGTCTCGTGATCGAGTGGGTTGGTGGGTCGACCAAGGCCTTCGGGGACTATCCCGACGCGAGCACGGGTGACGTCTACAGCTACGCCGTCGTCAACCTGTTCATCTACGCCGCCGGCCTCGGCCTGGTGATCCTCGGTCAGCGGCTGGCGCGCCGTCGGGCCGTCCGAAGCTCGGCCAGTCTCGACCCGGTGGCCCGACCGAGGGCAGTCCCGCCGTCAGTCGGGGATGTAGTCGAACGTGTCGGGGTTGGGCCCGTTGCGGCCGGACTCGCCCTGGTCGAGGCACTGACGGCGGCCACCTCGTCGGGGGTCAGCTGGAAGTCGAAGACTCGAAGTTCTCCCGCATCCGCTCCTGGTGGCTGGACTTCGGGAAGATGATGTCGCTGAGCTCGACGTGCCAGCGCAGCGTGACTGGGACGGCGTCTTGCCCTGGGCGGCGGCGATCTTGCCGATCGTGTCGTCGTCCAGCACCTGGCCCTCCTCCAGCCCCACCACGTCAGCGTGCAGGCTCGCAATCTCCGCCGCCGTGCGGTCGAGGTTGAAGACCTTGTCCTCGCCGGCCGCCGCATGAATGTTGTAGTTCGCGACCTACACCGTCACCGGCTCGGGACCGGGCGGGACGCCGGCGCCCGAGACGGTGCCGCCACGACGCCTGACGTCACTGCGGCCAGCGCCAGACGAGCCCGGGCGACCGGCATACGCCTGTTCGGGGTCACCAGATGATCCCGAAGCCGAGGGGACTGAGGGTGCTGGACGGGTTGCCCGCAACCGGGATGTCGACCGGCAGCTTTCCCGTCGGCGCCACCTCACCGGTGATGACCCGAACGGCGGACTCGATCGCCACGGGACGGTAGGAGTACGTCGCGAGGTAGGTGCGCACGCCGGGCAGGTAGGCGATGTCGCAGGGGTCGGGCACCGCGACGACCACGACGGGCTTCCCGGTCCCGACCAGCGCCTTGACGAACTTCTGCTGCCCAGCACTCTTGTCGGTGACGTCGATGTCCCACAATGCAACTCAGTCACGGACCCGGCCGAGGGTCACGGATCTGCCCATGCACCGGCTGACTGCCCGCGACCTACTCGGGGTTGGCCACGCCGAAGGTGTTGCACTGGTTGAGGTCACCGCTGGTGTACCCGCCCGTGAACCACTTCTTGCGGGCCGCGCTCGAACCGTGGGTCCAGGTCTCGGGCGTGACCCGGCCCTGGGTCGCCTTCTGGATCCGGTCGTCGCCGACGGCCGAGGCCGCCGAGAGCGCCGACGTGATGTCCGCGTCGGTGATCGCCTTGAGGTAGGGCGTGCCCTTGGCGTCCTTGGCGTCCTTGGCGTCCTTGGTCTCCGTCGCGTGCTTGACCCACGTGCCCGCGAGGCAGTCGGCCATCAGCTCGAGCCGCACCGAGCCCGACTCCGGCCCCTGCGGATCGCTCTGGGCCCGGCCGAGCAGGCCGAGGATGTCCTGGATGTGGTGGCCGTACTCGTGGGCGATGACGTACTCCTTGGCGAGCTGGCCACCGCCTGCGCCGAACCGCGTCGCCAGCTCCTGGAAGAAGCTCGCATCGATGTAGACGAGCCGGTCGAGGGGGCAGTAGAAGGGCCCGACCTGGTTCGAGGCGGTGCCGCACCGCGACGGGGTCTGGCCGGAGTAGAGCACCGTGTTGGCCATCGTGTACTGCTTGCCGTACTGGGGCAGCGTCTGCGCCCAGTAGGCCTGGACGCTGTTCACCGTGGCGATGACCAGGCACTCGTCGTTCTTGTTGGCGTCCGCCCCGGTCCTGCACTGGGCGAAGCCGGAGGAGGGCTGGCTGCCGCCGGCACCGACCTGCGACGGGTTGAGCGGACTGCCCTGGCCCGGCTGCTGGACGCCGGGGTCCGCGGTGTCCGAGCTGCCGATCACGTTGCCGCCGAACACGAAGACCAGGACCAGCAGGATGAGTCCGCCGATCCCACCGCCCACCTGCATGCCTCCGGGAAAGCCTCCACCACCGCCCGAGCCGCCGCCGCTCACCTGGGAGGTGTCCAGCTGAGCGTTCTCGTTGAAGGTCATGCCGGCCTCCTGCGTCGCTGGGCACGAAGGCCCTCCTGGCTTTGCGGACAACCCTAGTCGGGCGACCCGCCGGGCGAGGAGGGCCGGCAGCGGCGTGGGTCAGGAGACGACGACCGCGTCGGCGTGCAACGTCGTATGCCGGACCCGCACCTCGACCTCGTCACCCACCTTCGGCGGCGCAGCACCTTCCGGGAGGCTGAGCAGGCTGACCTGCATGTGCGGCGGCTCGACGAACCAGGTGCGGCGCCCGCCGATCGTGAACGGGGACCGCACCCGGCCGGCTGCCTCGAGGACACCTTCCGCGACGGCGACGGCCCGCTGGCGCGGCGTGGATGCGGCGGTCGGCGCCTCCAGCGCCACACCCTGCGCAGTGCCACCGCTGACGACGACGAGGTAGTCCCCCTTGAGGCGGCGCTGTCGGTAGCCGGCCCGGTCGCCGGCGTGCACCGCCCGGACGTCGAGGACCTGTCCTCGGACGCTCAACGCCCCCGGGTCGCCGAGCCACAGCTCGGTGCCGATGCGTGGACGAAACACGCGGTCGGTGTTCGTCGACCGCAGCGTCCGGAGCTCTCGGTCACTGAGGTGCGAGACGAACCAGGTCCCGAAGTCGGCGCACTCGAGCCACCGGTCCATCTCGTGGACATGGCCCTCGCCCAAGGGGAAGTGCAGGGTGCCTCCGACGAGGTCGGCGCCTGCTGGTGCCACGGCACACTCGGAAAGCTCCTCGGCAGACATGCCGTGGCGGTTCATCGACGTCAGGCCCTCGAGGACCACTCGCGGTCGCCCGGTCCCGGAGGTCCGCTCGGCCAGGTCGGTCAGGTCGGCCAGGTCGGTGCGGGAGGCGATGGTGTGGACCAGTGCCGGAGAGTCGAGGTGGGCCAGCCCGGCATGGAGCACTGGTCGGTAGGGCTCCATGACGAGCACCTCGCCGGGGAACCCCTCGAGCGCGACCGGTGCCTCGGCATACGTCCCGACGGCGAGCATGTCCACGCCGGCCGAACCGTGCAGCCGCGCGCCCTCGGCGACGAGCCGCTCGAGGCCGAAGCCGTAGCCGTTGCCCTTGGCCACCGGGACGAGGCCCGGGTGTGTCGCTACCGTGCGGGCCAGGTGCTCGCGCCACCGCGGCCCGTCGACGTGGAGGACCAACGCCATCGCTCAGTCCCGGTGTCTCAGGTAGAGGCGGAAACCTTTGTACAGCAACGGGTTCAACGGAAGGTCCCACTCGCCGACGTACTCGACCGCCTCACCGCCGGTGGCGACCTTGAAGCGGATCAGGCCGATGTGCGGGTCCTCTGCGTCGACGGTGTCGGTGATGCCGCGCAGGTCGTAGACCGACGCGCCGGCGTCCAGCGAGTCGCGCATCATCTGCCACTGGATCGCCGTCGAGCCCTGGACCTCGCGCTTCTCGGACGTCGACGCGCCGTAGGAGTACCAGGTGTGACCACCGACCCGCACCCACGTCGTGGCGGCGACGACGTCGCCCTCGTGCCGGGCGACGTAGAGCCGGATCCGGTCTGGGTCCTCCGCGAGCAGGTGCTCGAACATCCGCTGGAAGTAGGACAGCGGTCGTGGGACGAAGTGGTCGCGGCGGGCCGTCTCGGCGTAGACCTCGTGGAAGAGCGGCAGGTCCTCGACCCCGCCGCGGCTCACCTCGACGCCGAGCTTCGTCGCCTTCTTGATGTTGCGCCGCCACAGCTGGTTCATCCCCTTGAGCAGGTCGTCCTCGCTCCTGCCGGTCAGCGGCACCTGGAAGACGAACTGGGGCTGGCCGGCGGAGAAGCCGTCCTCCGGGGCGAGGTGGGTGAAGCCGAGCCGTTGGAGCAGCGTCCGGAGCCGGATGCCCCCGTTCTCGGTGACGTCCGGCTCGACCTGGGCCAGCGACGTCACGCTCTCGTCGGCCATGGCGGCCTTGATGGTCGGGGCGTGCCAGCGGCGCACAGCGACGACGGGCCCGATCCGCAGGCCGAAGGCGCCCTGCTCCCTGACGTGGTCGCGCAACGTGCGCAGGACGTCGAGGAGCTGCGGGCCGTCCCAGTCGGTGACCAGCCCCTCGGGGAGGTAGGCGAGGGAGCGCTTGAGCCGCGGCAGCTGCCGGTAGAGGACGAGGCCGGCGCCGATGAGCTCCCCACCCGCGAACCAGCCGAGCGACTCGCTCCTCCAGTCGCTCTTCAGCCGGCCCCACGCCGGGGTCTGCAGGAAGCTGCCCGACCTCGACGCGACAAAGGCCAGGTGCTCCTCGGCGGAGATCGGACGCACGGTCACGGGGCTGCTCACGCTGAGCGAGGCTACCCGAGCCGGGCCGACATGCCGCGCGCTGCGGACGGTGCCCCCGTCCACAGTCCTCACGAGCGGGCCTGTGGACGCCGCGAAGGGGGCGGAGGCGCGTGCGGCCGGGGAAACGGTTCCGTGACGTTGTGCGGCAGTCAACGAAAAGGGTTCGCCGTGATGACCGCCACCGGGATCGAGCTTCGTGCTGGGCCCCGACTGCTGCTCGACCAGGCCACCTTCCGGATCGCCGAGGGCGACCGGGTCGGCCTCGTCGGCCGCAACGGAGCCGGCAAGACGACGCTGACCAAGGTCCTCGCCGGTGAGGGCCAGGCGGCCGCCGGCGAGGTGACGTCGTCCGGCACGGTGGGCTACCTCCCGCAGGACCCGCGCACCGGTGACCTCGAGGTGCTCGCCCGCGACCGGATCCTCTCCGCCCGCGGCCTCGACACGATCATCGCCAGCCTCCGCGAAACCGAGAAGCTCATGGCGTCGGAGGACGAGGCCGTGCACGAGAAGGCCATGCGGCGCTACTCACGCCTCGACGACGAGTTCACCACCCAGGGCGGGTATGCCGCGGAGTCCGAGGCCGCTGCCATCGCCTCGGCGCTGTCGTTGGAGGAGCGGGTCCTCAGCCAGCCGCTGCGTACGCTCTCCGGCGGCCAGCGTCGACGGGTCGAGCTGTCGCGCATCCTCTTCTCCAGTGCCCAGACCCTGCTGCTCGACGAGCCGACGAACCACCTCGACGCCGACTCCGTCCAGTGGCTGCGGGACTACCTCCGGTCCTACAAGGGCGGGCTCGTCATCATCAGCCACGACGTGGAGATGCTCGACACCGTCGTCAACCGGGTCTTCCACCTCGACGCCAACCGCGCCGAGATGGACATCTACAACATCGGATGGAAGGCCTACCTGCTCCAGCGGGAGACCGACGAGCGGCGCCGCAAGCGGGAGCGTCAGAACGCGGAGAAGAAGGCCGGCGTCCTCATGGTCCAGGCCGACAAGATGCGGGCCAAGGCCACCAAGGCCGTGGCAGCCCAGAACATGGTCCGCCGGGCCGAGCGGCTGCTCGCCGGCATCGAGGGAGAGCGGGTCCAGGACCGCGTCGCCAAGCTGCGCTTCCCCGAGCCGGCTCCCTGCGGCAAGACGCCCCTGCGCGCCAACGGCCTCTCCCGCTCCTACGGGTCGCTCGAGGTCTTCACCGACGTCGACCTCGCCATCGACCGGGGCTCGCGCGTCGTCGTCCTCGGCCTCAACGGCGCCGGCAAGACCACCCTGCTGCGGATGCTGGCGGGTGTCGACGACGCCCCCGACACCGGCGTGGTCGAGCCCGGGCACGGTCTCAAGCTCGGCTACTACGCACAGGAGCACGAGAACCTCGACATCGAGCGCACCGTCCTGCAGAACATGAAGACGGCGGCTCCCGAGCTCGGAGAGACCGACGTCCGCAAGACGCTCGGCTCGTTCCTCTTCTCGGGGGACGACGTCGACAAGCCGGCGAAGGTGCTCTCCGGTGGCGAGAAGACGCGGTTGTCGCTCGCGATGCTCGTCGTGTCGGCGGCCAACGTGCTGCTCCTCGACGAGCCGACCAACAACCTCGACCCGGCGTCCCGTGCGGAGATCCTCGGGGCGCTGAAGACCTACAAGGGTGCCGTCGTCCTCGTCACCCACGACGAGGGCGCCGTGACGGCGCTCGAGCCCGAGCGCATCCTCCTGCTGCCGGACGGCGTAGAGGACCTCTGGGGGCCCGACTATCTGGACCTCATCTCCCTTGCCTGACCGTCCGGTGGCAGGGTGGAGCACGTGATCGCCGCCGCTGACCCCCGTGGACGGTGACCCGTGCGGGCTGTGAGCTATCCGGCATACGGGGCGCTGCCCACGCTGGGGGAGGTGCCCGACCCGGTGTGTCCCGACGGTGGTGTCGTCCTCGCCGTCGGTGCCACAGGAGTATGCCGGTCGGACTGGCACGCCTGGCAGGGGCACGACCCCGTCCCCTTGCCGCACATCCCCGGGCACGAGCTGGCGGGGACGGTCGCCGAGGTCGGGCCGGGGGTGACCCGATGGCGCGTTGGCGACCGGGTGACCGTGCCGTTCGTCTGCGGCTGCGGCGTCTGCGGGTACTGCCTCGCCGGGGACGCGCAGGTCTGTCCCGACCAGACCCAACCGGGTTTCACCGGTCCCGGGTCGTTCGCCGACCGGGTGGCCATCCACGCCGCCGACGTCAACCTCGTGGCCCTGCCGCCGTCGGTGGACGACGTGACGGCGGCCTCGCTGGGGTGCCGCTTCGCCACGGCATACCGTGCCCTGACCGTCCACGGACGGCTGGGTGCCGGGGACTGGCTCGCGGTCCACGGGTGTGGGGGGGTCGGGCTGTCCGCCGTGCTGATCGGCGTGGCCCTGGGCGCCCGCGTGCTCGCCGTCGACGTCTCGCCGGTGGTCCTGACCCGGGCGCAGGAGCTCGACGCCGAGGCCGTCGTCGACGGGTCGGGGATGGACAACGAGGAGGTGGCGCGCACGGTCCGCGACATGACGGGCGGAGGCGCCCACGTGTCGCTCGACGCCGTGGGGTCTGCCGCCACCGCCGTTGCCTCGGTGCGCTCCCTCCGGCGGCGGGGACGCCACGTGCAGGTCGGCCTGCTCTTCGGGCCGGCCGCGACGCCGCCCATCCCTATGGACCTCGTCGTCGCCCAGGAGCTGGAGATCCACGGCTCGCACGGGATGGCGGCCCACGAGTACCCCGCGATGCTCGACCTCATCGTCGCCGGGCGGCTGCGACCGGAACGCCTCGTCGGCCGGGTCGTCGACCTCGCGGGAGCGGGGCCGGCGCTCGCGGACCTCGGCACGCCCTCGACGAGCGCCGGCACGACCGTCGTGGACCTGTCTCGGCCTCAGCCCGCGGCAGAGAGCCCGCTGCGGGAGCACCCCGTCGGGTGACCGATAGCCTGCCGACGTGAGCGACGACGAGCTTCATCCCTGGCTTCGGGTCACCCGGGACGGGCCCGTCCAGACCGTCACCCTCACCCGTGCCGACCAGCGCAACCCGCAGACGCCGTCCCTGTGGGCGGCGCTGTCCCGGGCCGGCGAGCAGACGCCCGACGACGTGAGGGTGGTCGTCCTGCGCGGCGAGGGACCGTCGTTCTCGGCCGGGCTGCACCGCGACCTGCTCCGACCGGGAGGTATGCCGGGAGAGCCGGATCTCCTGTCGCTCGCCGCGGGCTCGGGCGTGGGTCTCGATGAGGCGATCTCCGACTTCCAGAAAGGGTTCACGGTCTGGGCCTCGCTGCCGGCCGTCGTCGTCGCGGCCGTGCAGGGACACGCCATCGGTGCCGGCTTCCAGCTGGCGCTGGCCGCCGACCTGCGCGTCGTGGCGGACGACGCCCGGCTCGCGATGCGCGAGACGAGCCTGGGCCTCGTCCCCGACCTGGCCGGCAGCTCGCCGCTGGTCCAGCTCGCGGGGTATGCCCGGGCCCTGGAGATCTGCGCCACGGGGCGCTTCGTCGGCGCCGAGGAGGCCGTGGCCATCGGGCTCGCGTCGACCGCCGTCCCGGTTGCGGCGCTGGAGGCGACGACGAAGGACCTCGTCGACGCGCTGCTCGCGGCTCCCGAACAGGCCCTTCGCGAGCTGAAAGCCTTGCTGCGCAACGCCATCACGGCCACACCGCCCGAACAGCACGTCGTCGAGCGCCAGGCGCAGGCCCGGCTGCTCAAGACCCTGGCGTGGCGGCAGTGAGCCCGGCCGCGGCAGCCTAGCCCAGGCATACCGAGGAATAGCGCCCCCGGTTGGGTGCGTTGACGAGCCCATGACGAGGAGGCGGTGGTGAGCCATTCGCAGTGGGTGATGCTCCGGTCCCTCACCAAGGACTCCTCGGTCAAGGACCTGAGGCTGGCGCCCGGCACGACGAGGAGGGTCGCGAGCTACGCGCGCCCCTACACCGGAGCCATCGTGTTCTTCCTCGTCGTCGTCGTCGTCGACGCCTTCCTCATGGTGGCTGTGCCCCTGCTCCTGCGCGACATCATCGACCGGGGCGTCACCCCGAAGGACAGGGGAGTCGTCATCCGGCTCTCCTTGCTCATTGCTGCGCTCGCCATCGCCGACGCCGGCCTGACGATGCTGCAGCGGTGGTACTCCGCCCGCATCGGCGAAGGGCTGATCTACGACCTGCGCGCCCAGGTCTTCACCCGCGTCCTGCGCCAGCCGATCGCCTTCTTCACCCGGGCGCAGACCGGCTCGCTGGTCAGCCGCCTCAACTCCGACGTCATCGGCGCCCAGCAGGCCTTCACGTCCGTGCTCTCCAGCGTCGTGAGCAACGCCGTCTCGCTCGTCCTCATCGTCGGAGCCATGGCGAGCCTGTCGTGGCAGCTGACGTTGGCCGCGCTGGCCCTGGTGCCGTTCTTCCTCATCCCGGCCCGGCTCATGGGACGGCGGCTGGCTGGCCTGTCGGCGCTGCAGATGAACCTCAACGCCGACATGGGCAGCCGGATGACGGAGCGCTTCAACGTTGCCGGGGCGCTGCTCGTCAAGCTGTTCGGCAGCCCGGGCCGGGAGGACGCCGAGTATGCCGAGCGGGCCGCCAAGGTGCGCGACAGCGGCATCCGCATCGCCATGAACCGCACGGTGTTCCTGGTGGCGCTCGGGCTCATTGCGGCCCTGGCAACCGCTATGGTCTACGGCTTCGGCGGCGTCATGGCGGTCAACGGGTTGCTCACGGTCGGAACGCTGCTCGCGCTGGCAGCCCTCCTGGCGCGCCTCTACTCTCCGCTGACGGCGCTGTCCAACGTGCGGGTCGACATCATGACCGCACTGGTCTCCTTCGCGCGGGTCTTCGAGGTTCTCGACCTCGAGCCGCTCATCGCGGAGAAGCCCGACGCCGAGCGGTTGCCCGACGGGCCGCTCGAGGTCGAGCTCGAGTCGGTGGCGTTCCGCTACCCCTCCGCGGACGAGGTCTCGCTCGCCTCGCTGGAGACGACCGCATCCGGTGACCGCGGCGCGGGAGAGCCGGTCCTGCACGATGTCTCGTTCGTCGCGGAGCCGGGCCAGCTCGTCGCCCTCGTCGGGCCTAGCGGCGCCGGCAAGACGACGATCACCTCGCTCGTGTCCCGGCTCTACGACCCGACCTCGGGAGTCGTGCGAGTCGGCGGGACGGACCTGCGGGAGGTGTCCCTGGAGTCCATCCACGACTCGATCGGTGTCGTCACACAGGACGCGCACCTCTTCCACGACACCATCCGCGCCAACCTTGCCTACGCCCGTCCGGAGGCGACCGAGAAGGAGATGCTCGAGGCCCTGGCGGCGGCCCAGATCATCCGGCTCATCGACGCCCTGCCCGAGGGCCTCGACACCGTCGTCGGCGACCGCGGCCACCGCCTCTCCGGCGGAGAGAAGCAGCGGCTGGCCATCGCCCGGCTGCTCCTCAAGGGACCGCGGGTCATCGTCCTGGACGAGGCGACCGCGCACCTCGACTCCGAGTCGGAGGCCGCTGTCCAGCGGGCCCTCGACGCGGCCCTGGCCGGCCGGACCTCGATCGTCATCGCCCACCGGCTGTCGACGATCCGCGGGGCCGACCAGATCCTCGTCGTCGAGGACGGTCGCATCGTCGAGCGCGGCCGCCACCACGAGCTGCTTGCGCTCGGCGGGCTGTACGCAGATCTCTACCACACCCAGTTCGCCTCGGAGGCCTCAGAGCTGGCCGACCAGCCTCTCTGACCCGCGCGTCGGCTGGCCGGATGCCGCCGGGTCGGGGTCGGGAGTGGAGGGAGTCGGGGGTCCGGGGTCGGAGGTCGCGCGACGGGTGCGCCTGACGGGCGTGCGTTACCGGAGTCCGTTACGCGGTGTGCGAGGCGTCAGGCGTCCTCCTCGTCCCAGATCCGCACCTTGCGAGGCCTCGGCGTCGGCGCCAGCTCCTCGGCGGACTGACCGTCAGCACCGCTTTCCGCCCGGTGCTGTTGGGACACCGGCTCCAGCCGGCGGGCTACCCGCAGCCGGTGGCCCAGGAGCACGAAGCCGAACACGGAGGTCAACCACCACTGGAACGCATAGGCCTGGTGCGGTCCCAGGTCTCCCTGCGGCTTCTCCAGCGGAGCCGGGCGCGGGGGCACGGTGCCGCCCGCTGTCTGCTCCGAGTCCAGCACGAGATAGGCGTCGAGGAGCTGCCCACCGACCTGCGTCTGGGCCTGGGCGATGTTGATGCTCGCGAGCTGCCCGGCGGGCAGAGTCTTCTCGAGGTCGACCTCGCCGTGCCGCAGCCACCCCCGGACGGTGACGGAGCCGTCCGGAGCGGCCGGCACGGCGGGCAGCTGTGCGGCTGAGTCGGCGTTCGCAACCCAGCCGCGGTCCACGAGGAGGCGAAGCCCGTCGGTGTCGAGTGGCACGACCACCTCGAGTCCCGGCGTGGACTCGAGCGAGCGGTTGCGGACGAGCAGCTGCTGCGGCCCGGCATACCGGCCCGTGGCGCTCACCCTCGTCCACTCCTCGTCCTCGCTCGGCGGAAGCCGGCTCAGCACGGAGGTCAGCGGGACGGGAGCGGCGTTGTAGTGTGCCGCGACGGCGTCGGCGCGCACCCGCTTGTCCTCGTAACGCCCCCACTGCCAACGGCCGAGCAGGACGCACGCGACCGCGAAGGCGACCGCCACGAGCAGCGCGAGCAGCCAACGAGGGGTGAACAGCGTGCGGACCACGCACCGACGCTATCTCCGCTGGCGGACGCCTAGAATGGTGGGTATGACGACCCTGCCGACGCCGCACGTGCGCTCCGGGGTTGCGGGCACACTGCCGGACCAGTTCGGCCGGGTGGCACGCGACCTGCGGGTCTCGGTGACCGACCGCTGCAACCTGCGCTGCACGTACTGCATGCCGGCCGAGGGCCTGCCGTGGATGCCAAAGGACGAGATGCTCAGCGACGAGGAGATGCTGCGGGTCATCGCGGTCTTCGTCGGGCTCGGCGTGCGCCAGGTGCGGCTGACCGGGGGAGAGCCGCTGCTGCGCCGCTCGCTCGTCGACCTGGTGGCCGGGATCGCGGCGCTCGACCCGCGTCCGCAGGTCGCCATGACCACCAACGGTGTCGGCCTCGAGCGCGTGGCTGCAGGGCTCGCCGCCGCCGGCCTCGACCGGGTCAACATCAGCCTGGACACGATCGACTCCGAGACCTTCACCCGGCTGACCCGGCGTGATCGGCTCGCCGACGTCGAGAAGGGCCTCGCCGCCGCGGCCCGGGCGGGTCTGACGCCCGTCAAGGTCAACGCCGTGGCGATGCGGGGGATCAACGACGACAGCGTTGCCGACGTTCTCTCGTGGTGCCTCGAGCGCGGCTACGAGCTGCGCTTCATCGAGCAGATGCCGCTGGACGCCCAGCACGCCTGGGACCGCGCCGAGATGATCGGCGCCGACGAGATCCGGGAGCGGCTCTCCGAGCGGTTCACCCTCACGGCCCTCCCGGACGGCGAGCGGGGAAGTGCGCCGGCCGAACGGTTCCTCGTCGACGGTGGGCCGGCGGTGGTCGGGATCATCGCCAGCGTCTCCGCGCCCTTCTGCGCCGCCTGCGACCGGACCCGGCTCACGGCCGACGGCCAGGTGCGCAACTGCCTCTTCTCCAACCGCGAGACCGACCTGCGCGGACCCCTTCGCGAGGGTGCCACGGACGAGGAGGTCGCCGGCCTGATCCGTGGGGAGATGTGGCGCAAGGCCCGGGGCCATGGCATCGACGCACCGGACTTCCACCAGCCCGACCGCCCGATGTCCAGCATCGGCGGCTGACCGACGCCGTCACCCGTGACCCGCTCAGGACAGCCTGGATCGGCTGACCGACCCTGCGTCGTCACCCGCTCAGCACCGCTTGGGTCACTCAGCAAACTTGGGTCGGCTGACCTTGGCCGAGCGGGCTGAGTGTGACCCCGCCGTGTGCTGAGTCACCGAACGTGTGCTGAGTCACCGAACGTGTGCTGAGTCCCCCGGCGTGTGCTGAGTCCCCCGGCGTGTGCTGAGTCCCCCGGCGTGTGCTGAGTCCCCCGGTCGAACTCGACACCCCCGGCCAGTGCTTGGGGGACGGAGACGGCTCAGCCGTGGGCGTCGGTGAGCGCGGCCACGTCGATGGTGTCCCTGAGGAAGCCCCGCACCGACAGGAAGTCGCCGAGCGACGTCAGGTGCTCGTCGCACACGAGCCACACCTTGCGCCGCTCGATGGCGTGCAGCCTCGGGTTGTTCCAGAGCAGCGCCCGGGTGGCGGTCCGTCGACAGCCCTTGGAGCTGCAGACGAGCTCGCCGGACGAGGGGTCGAGCCCCATGATGCTCATCCGTCGTGCGGAGAGGGTGCCGTGTCCCCGTGGTTGCGGGGGTCATGGGCCAGGCCCCCGTCGTGCCCGTCGTTCTCGACGACCCCTGTCAGGGCCGGCCGCTCCTCGATCACGGGGGCCACCGGGGTCAGCGACTCACCGAAGCGCGGCCCGACCGCGTTGGCCAGGACGACGGCGATGTAGGGCAGGACCACGGCAGCGACGACGAGGGTCCACCGCACCCAGCCAGACGTGACGATGGCCAGGACGAAGCACACCACGCGCAGGCCCATGGCGATGAGGTAGCGGCGCATCCGGACGCCTTGGTCGTCGGCGACCGACGGAGGTGCGCTCGTCACGGACTGGACCGGAGGCTGGCCCGAGCTCCCGCCGTAGCCGTGGGCATCGCTGTGCTTCACTCTCCAAGGCTACGCCGGGGCCGGCGGCGCGACGTACCAGGGAGTAGTCGGCTAGCGTCGCTCCCGCAGGGGGCCTGAGCAGGACGACGAGCACCAGGAACGGAGCGACGATGACGCAGCCAGACGCAGCGGCGCCACGCAAGGTCCTCGTCACCGGTGGCAACCGGGGGATCGGCCTGGCCATCGCCATCGCGTTCGCGCAAGCCGGTGACGACGTCGTCATCACGAACCGTTCCGGCGAGCCGCCGGAGGGCCTTCGCGCCGTCCCGTGCGAGGTCACCGACAGCGCGTCGGTCAACGCGGCCTTCGACGAAACCGAGCAGCTGCTCGGCGGCCCCGTCGAGTTGCTCGTCGCCAATGCCGGCATCACCCGCGACGGCCTCCTCATGCGGATGAGCGACCAGGACTTCGACGACGTGATCGACACCAACCTCGCCGGGGCGTTCCGCTGCGCCCGCCGGGCCAGCAAGGGGATGATCCGCCTGCGCCGCGGCCGGATCGTCCTGATCTCGAGCGTCGTCGGTCTCTACGGGTCACCCGGGCAGGCGAACTACGCCGCGAGCAAGGCCGGCCTCGTCGGCCTCGCCCGCTCCATCTCCCGGGAGCTCGGCGGCCGCGGCATCACGGCCAACGTCGTCGCCCCGGGCTTCGTCGAGACCGCCATGACCGACGTCCTGCCCGAGGACGTCAAAAAGGCCTACCTCGCCTCCATCCCCGCAGGCCGGTTCGCGACCGTCGAGGAGGTGGCGCAGGTGGTGCGGTTCGTCGCAAGCGCTGACGCGGCATACATCACCGGCGCCGTCATCCCCGTCGACGGCGGCCTCGGCATGGGCCACTGACCAGGGCCGATCCCCCGCGACCTGCCCAACCGCCTGAACCCCGCACCCCCCGACCAGCAGCACGACGAGAGGTAGAAAAAGACCGTGGGAATCCTCGAGGGCAAGCGACTGCTCATCACCGGCGTCCTGATGGACTCCTCCATCGCCTTCCACGTCGCCAAGCTGGCCCAGGACGAGGGGGCGCAGGTCGTGCTCACCTCCTTCGGCCGGACGATGAGGATCACCCAGACGATCGCCAAGCGGTTGCCGACGACCCCGGCAGTGATCGAGCTCGACGTGACGAACCAGGAGCACCTCGACTCGCTGGCGGAGCGGACCCAGGAGCACCTCGACGGGCTCGACGGCGTGCTGCACTCGATCGGGTTCGCACCCCAGGGTGCGTTCAACTTCCTCGAGGGCACCTGGGACGACGTGGCGACGGCGATGCACGCGTCGGCCTACTCGCTCAAGGCCCTGGCAGTGGCCGCGCTGCCCCTCATGACCGACGGCGGCAGCGTCGTCGGGCTGACCTTCGACGCGAGGTACGCCTGGCCCGTCTACGACTGGATGGGGGTGGCCAAGGCCGCCTTCGAGTCGACGAGCCGCTACTGCGCGCGCGACCTCGGCCCCAAGGGGGTGCGGGTCAACCTCGTCTCGGCGGGACCGATCGGCACGACCGCGGCCAAGTCGATCCCCGGCTTCGAGCAGCTCGCCGGCTCCTGGGACGAGCGGGCACCGCTCGGGTGGGACCGCACCGACCCGGTGCCCGCGGCGCGAGCCTGTGTCGCCCTCCTCTCCGACTGGTTCCCGGCGACGACGGGCGAGATCGTCCACGTCGACGGTGGCGTCCACGCGATGGGCCAGTGACCCGCCCTCCGCAATCGCCCCACCCCCTGCGTATGCCGGGTGGCCGCCGGCCCGGGGACCGGCGCCGCACGCGGGAGGCGCGGCTCGAGCATTAGGCTCCCGCGCATGAGATCGGTCGCCGAGAGCGCCTCGCCGGGCCGGTCCGGCGCGCCGGGCGTCACGGTCATGGAGGTCCGTGTCCTCGAGGGGCCGAACCTCTACTTCTCCCGTCCGGCGGTCAAGGTCAGCCTCCGGGTCCCCGGCTACCTCGCCCTCGAGAAGCGCGCCGCGTCGGACCTCGCCCGGCGGCTCGGGCTCGGCTCCTCCCGGCCCGGAGCGCCCGGGACCGCTCAGCGCCAGCGGTTCGTCCTGCGCCTCGCCGCCCACGTCGTACGGCGGGTTGCCAGCGGCGTCGGCGTCAACCGGCTGGGAGTACGCACCCGCACCGGCAGCACGGTCGAGGACATCGTCGTCGCGCTGCCGTGGCGCCACCGGGGCTGGGGCCAGGCCACGGGCGAGCAGGTCGGGCCGGTGCTGAAGCTTCTGCTCACCGCCGGGGCCGAGCAGGTCGAGGGCACCATCGCGGCCGCCGCGGAGCGGGTCCGGTCCGTGGAACCGGGTCCCGGCTCCACCGTCATCGCCCCCCGGGTGCCGGTCGTCTCGATCACCGGCACCAACGGCAAGACGACGACCACCCGCTTGGTGGCGCACATCGCCATGACGGCCGGGCTCAGGACCGCCTGGAGCTCGACCTCCGGTGTGGTCGTCATGGGGGAGACCATCGAGGAGGGCGACTTCTCCGGCCCTGCAGGAGCCCGTGCGGTCCTCGCGACGCCGGGCCTCGAGGTGGGGGTGCTCGAGACGGCCCGGGGCGGGATGCTGCTCAAGGGCATGGGCATCTCCACGAACGACGTCAGCGTCGTCACCAACGTCACGGCCGACCATCTCGGCCTCCAGGGGATCGACACCCTGGACCAGCTCGCCGAGGTCAAGGCCATCGTCACGACGATCACCAAGCCGGGGGGCTGGGTCGTCCTCAACGGCGACGACCCGCGGGTCTGGCCGATGCGGCACCGCGTCCGCGCCCAGCCGTGGGCCTTCAGCCTCGACCCGGATGCGCCGGCGCTGCGCGAGTCGCTGTCGGCCGGCGGCCGCGGGATCACCGTCCTCGACGGGGACATCGTCGTCCTCACGCCGGGTGCCGACCCCGACCGCCTCGCCAAGGTCGTCGACGTGCCGGTCACCCTCTCCGGGCTGGCGAGGCACAACATCGCCAACGCCCTCGCTGGCGCCGCGGCCGCTCTCGGACTGGGTATGCTGCGGGCCGCCGTCGTCGAGGGGCTGCGCACCTTCCAGCCCGATCCCGTCCTCAACGAGGGGCGCCTCAACACCTACTCGGTGCCGGCGCCCGAGGGCGGCAGCGCCACGGTCATCCTCGACATGGCTCACAACGAGGCCGACCTGGAGGCGCTCCTCGAGGTCGCCCACGGGCTCACGGCCCAGGGTGGCCGGGTCCACCTGGGCCTCGGCGCGACGGGGGACCGCCCCGACGAGGCCATCCAGGGCCTCGGTGAGCTCGCCGGCAAGGGGGCCGACCAC
>JAABUU010003773.1_pt1 | contig 18804 bp, 25 predicted proteins | sample 5559301 | NCBI WGS metagenome assembly JAABUU01 (sample SAMN10711884, study PRJNA513360) | rock metagenome | isolation source: Antarctica rocks | place: Antarctica: Victoria Land, Richard Nunatak white | reverse complement strand
ACAGCAACTGCTTATTGCTGATGGCGCATGGTTGTGCCAAGTCAGGCAGAATATGGTCAGGCAGGCTTTACTCATCACCACACTCAGGCCCCCAGCAAACGACACATGCATTGAACAGGCATCCTGGCACATGCCACAAATGCTGCTGCTTTTTCTTGCAATGAAAGTGCTGCACTGTCAGCTTTAAAGAGAGTGCTGTGCTGTCAGCGTGCAGATCTAAAAGGACACCTGCAAGACAGATAAATTTGACTGACTGCATGACAGGCAGACAGACAATCAGACTATCTACAAGAATGTCAGACAGACGGGCATATCATTAGTCTGACAGATGGACAATCGGAACAACCACAAGAATTGTAAACGAGCAGATAGGCTTGACCAGTTGTGAATGCAGGTAACAAGGGACATCCTGCTATGAAGATGAAGGCTGCATGCGGTGTGTTGAACAAGCAGAAAAAGACTCACATAGACATTCATACAGACAAGGTCTGACTCAATATATTGCTGCAGGTGATTGTAACAGCGATGTCTTCATACATCATTGTGCATTTTGCATGAAACACCTTTGACAACGCCATGCACATCGTGCCAGATGAATGCATGGAGCAGATCAGCAGCCTTCATCATTGCTGCAGCTGTTTCTGACAAACGAGTGTGTGCCTGCGAACCCAGACATTGCATAAGGACACTTGCAAGGACATCTTGGCATACAGACAAACAGACTGACAGACACATGTGTCAACAGACACAGATACCCACAGAGACCTGTCAGTGCTGCAGATTGCTTTGACAAGAGAGTATTTTACAAGCAGCATACAAGACAGTGTATTCCTCACACATGAACCATCAGACAGATGCATTGCTGCCCAATTGGATCCATATGCTTTGTCAATGCCGCAGGTGTTTGCTATCTTTGCATTTCAGTGTTATCCCAGACGCAGTGCTCAGTACTGCTATATCATACGTGATTTACGGTGAAGTATGCAGCATTACTCCAGGATTGGAGTTGTGCCTGGAATCTGCACAAGAAATAGACGCATGCGCAAACAGACAAAATGACAGAAGCAGCCTTGGAGTGACCATTGTTGTCATACAGATCTGCCATATATGCAGGTGTTTCTGACAAGGGAGTATCTTGCAATCAGCATGGAGTTTGCGCAAGGGGGGGACCTGTTTGCATACACCCTGGGACCCAACTCCTTTGGCAAATTGGCAGAAGCGCAAGCCCGGTGGATTTTCCAGCAGCTCATCCTGGGCTTGGACTACTGCCACAGAAAGGTGTCCAGTCAACCTTGAACTGCTGTATCTTCACCAATCATGATTCAGTAGTGGTAGTGACAACCATCGTAGCAGCATTCACAACAAAATTAAGAGTAACCACAGCAAGATTTGTGTCGAATACTTCATGATCACGTCGATAACAATGTCAACAAAAACACTGTGACAGTAAGCATAAGATGGTTTCCAGTAATTGGAAACCAGTAACAGTGATAGCAGTACTTACGGTAAGTGGAAACTGCGCCAGCATAAGCTAGGCAGGTGCGAGGTGTTGAGCAGTGCTCAAGCCGCTGCATACCTTGCAGAAAGTGTCAACTGCAGGCCTGCTCTCAAATGTCAGTGACTGGTCTCTGACTGCTCTGATTGCTTGTGTTCATGACCGTAACATGCCCAGCATGTGGTCCCGCTTATCAACACCTCACTCTGAGCTGGCAAAAACGAGTGCATCTTTGCTGAAATGCTGTCCCCGCAGCACAGCAGCAGGACTCCTTGAGATCAAAATATTATCGTTGGGATTGTATCCATTTTAAATACAAAATTTGTAATATGAAAAAAGAAAGTGTGATGCATGCCTACATATGCTGGCGTCATGCAGGGCGTAGCCAACAGAGATCTCAAGCTGGAGAACCTGTTGCTAGATAGGCATGGTGGCAAGCGCCCACTGCTGAAGATTGCTGACTTTGGCTATTCCAAGCATGAAATGAACTCCAGTGCAAAGACTGGGGTGGGGACCCCCGTCTATATGGCCCCTGAAGTCATCCTGGGAGACAACAAGTATGATGCCAAGGTACCTGTTGCTTGGTGTTTGGAGTGCTCTGCCCTGCCCTGTCCAGCCCTGCCCTGTCCTGCGCTGCCCTGCTGTGCCCTGCCCTGCCCTGTTCTGCCCTGCCCTGCCTGGTGACATCGAAAGTACATGCTGTGTTTACTGTCTGCTGGATGGCCTTAGTGAACTGTGAGTCATCAACTGCACTTTGCCGCAAGTTTCTGGGCTAGAGCTGCTGGCCTGTGCGACTTGTGAGGTAGTCAGCTTTCTGCATCACTCTGACGCAGATTTAAATTGGGGCCCTTTTTATCTGGGACTTCAGCTTTTCCAGTGTGTGTCATGCAGAAAGCTGATATCTGGTCATGTGGAATCATACTGTATGCAATGCTGTATGGACAGCATCCCTTTCAAGCCAAGGATCCCAGCTTTGCCCAAAAGGTGGTCAAAGGAGACTATCCAGTCCCAGCAGATATTTCAGTATCCCCAAACTGCCTAGGGCTGCTGAAGGGGATTCTGGTGCCGGACCCTAAGGCCAGAATGTGCATGACAGACATCAAACAGCACCCTTGGTTCCTGCAAGGTGACTGCAGTGCCAGAAAACTTTACTGCTGTTAATACTCTCACACTGTCCTTTGATGCATGCTCTTGACTTTCATGTTCTGTCTGCTTGATAATGTCCTAGTATGTGTGCTCCAAGGTTGACTGATATGCACGCAATGCAATCTAGGGAGTGCATTTACGCATGTCAGAAACGGGAGTACGCCTTACATGTGCCCTGCACAAGCCCAACTGTGGTAGAGGTGAGACACGAGAGTGTGAGTGCCACCACAAAGCAGCAATGGGCTACGCTCCAGGTGATGCAGGTCAGGCCTAGCTGTGCAAAGGTAACGACACACGTGCACATTGTCAAGCGAGTGCTGTGCCAATGCCTCTAGTTGTAGCTGCAATGAAGCAACAGGTCACACAGATAAACGCTGGCTTTGGCAATGCAGGTCTTCCACCTGGCTCGCTACAGATGAATGACTACCTAATGCAAGGAACTCTGCCTGTGGCTAAGGTGATTATGCTGAGCTTGGGTGACTTTAGGGATTTTGCTTGTCCCTGCATGCTCATAAAGAAAGGAGAAAAATGTACTGCATGAATACTTTTTGGCTGCTGCAAGACTGAGCAGTTCCTCCTTGAACACCTTGTGATCAATTTAGCTTTTTGTGTCAGCCATGCATGCCTTGTACAGCATGTGTGGCTGTGAGATTACCATGCTGTGTGGCAGCTATACTCAAGGTTCATCATGCATTCTATATACTGCTTACATTTTAGCTTCACTCTGCTTACTGCTTACTGTCTACAGTGAAGCGGCATGAATGACACAGCATGAGTGGTCATTCAAATGCCAGCAGCTTCACTTGCTATGACCCGATGCTTACAAACACGGTTTTGTGGGTTTGTCTGCAGTACGAGGCGCAGATTGATGCCATTGTGGAACAAGCGCAAAATGTTGGGAGGCCGGACGAAGGGCTCTGGTGCTGTACTATATAGTGTCCCCAGTGCCTATTGGTTGTGCTTGGCTCAAGCACATGCACAAGAAGACAGGAACATTCACTGCAGATGACGCAGCTGTCGAATCATGCTGCTGATAGTGACCCTTCCTGTAAGAAATCCAAGCTAAGCCATACACAGTGTCTGTTGATGTGCACTTTGTATTGGCGGTGCATCCAGCCCAACAGGAACAGTGTAGTGCTATATGATACTTTGCATACAGGCTTGAGGTACCCTCCTTTCCCTAGTTTGGGTTGGTCATCGAAGGTCGCAAATGCTTGCTTGTCCTGTTGTTGGGTTGTTTTAGCTCCACGATCTTGCTTTATTGACATCATTGCACCATTGAAATGGCACAGGTTAGTAACCTGAGGTTACTGACTGGGTTACTAACTTGAAAATGGTGACTTCCGGAAATAGGCTAAAGCAATAGCGAGGAGACGAGCACTGTGCATAGCCTGTTCGTTCGCACTCTGTAAGACGGTCACTTTTTGATTCCGTTAAGCCTGACATTGCTGATGGGTCAGACTGCTGCAGACCAGCTACGGCAGATCATTGTTCCCGATTTGATGCAACTTGTGGGAGATGTCAAGGTTCAGCGTGTGTCTGTTGATGCCGTTTTGACCTACCTTCGTCGTCAGCAGCTGTTGTTTGACGAGCAGCTGCTGCGCGACATGTTTGCCGAAGCAGACTTCAAGCACGAAGGGAGCTTAGCAACTGGGCCCCTGACTGGTGCACTTCAAGGAAGGTATGCGCGGGATCTTGCACTCAGCTTCGCCTTTGCAACAGGGTTGAAGATATACTTACATTTGCCTCATCCAATAGATTTCCGAAACGGAAGCACGGGCAGGCTGACTGGCTTGCTTTGGTTTCTGTGATCTTGAGAAGACCCTTGAAAGAGTTGCAAGACTTGTTAGCACCTGTGCCAAGCAAGAGGTACGGACCAGGTCAGCAAAGGACAGACTACAGCATGAAAGCTCCTTTGAACCTCTGTCATGCAATTTCAAGCAAGTACATGTTGCATCATCACAGTGTTGCTTGTACCACCTTCAGCAGACGCTAAGGTTCCCGCTCAACCTTGTCGTTCAACCTGAGTGTGCCTGCGCTGGGCGTGCAGTGTCAGATTTGAAATTTCCAAGAGCATAGACACCAGCATGGCAGCCACAGGCCAGCCTGTGAGCGTTTTGAAATCTGTACCGCGCAACTCTGCGTTTGTCAAAAAAGCTCCTTCTGGAGAATGGCAGACGCTGATCAGAGCCACATCACAGCTGCAGTCTAATAGAACAGGTACAAAGGCTGCAGTCAAACGCCTTGACTGAAATTTGGTATGTATCACATACAGCTGCTGCTTATCATATGCTTGCATCTTTGTGCTGCTGCATGGATGTTTTGTAGCTCCCTGAGTCAAAGGCATCAGCTTATTTTACAGTCGTTAGCATGGGGTGTAAGTCAGATGTTTTGCTTCATTGCATGTCATCTGCGTATCAGCAACTGGCACGTCCTGTGTCATCATTGGTGTGTTGAACTCCAGACACAGTTCTATGTGTTTGCTAGGTTGGTGCTAGTTTGTTGAGCTGCTGTTGTGTTTTATAGGTAATCTTGCCGTGATGACTGGCAGGGCCATGTCAGCAGATCCTGCACAGCTATCAGCAATCACAGCTGGGGCATGTACTGCTGTCACTGCAAGCCCACCTGCCACAGCTGTGGCACAGGCAGTTGTGCAGGACCAGCTAGCTGAGGATATGGAAGCCACTGCCATGAGCATAGATACCCCCAGCTATGCTCGGTCTTTAGGTATGGGACAGCCAGGGTCCTCAACAGGGTTTGCTGGAGGCATCTTCTATCAGTCACAAGACCTCGCGCAGTGCATGAGCATTGATGGCTCTCAGGCCATGCAGTTTTGGGATGGCGCTGCGCCACTCAATCAAGGTGGGTCTGTGAGGAACGATGTAGTTGCTCGACAGCACACAACAGAGGCATGAAGAAGCACAACCTGATATGTATATCGATGCAGCTTGTCCTGATACTCAACAGCCATGCTGCTTGTATTCATGCAACTGTTTGTTTAACTGTTCATTCACTCCTTCATTTGTGCATTAAGTTGGTTCCTTCACCAAATAAATGAATGCTTGTACGGCCTGCTGTTGACCAGTGAAAAAGCTTGAAGGGGTCGTTTCAGGGCAGAAATGCGACTGAACGCAAGAGCCAATGCCCTGACTTGCATTTTATCCAAATCAGATGTCTCTTCCTTACACCTTCTATTGGTGCACTTTCCTTATATGCCACAGGCCGGCGAACAGCGTTTGCTTCATGGAATTTGTTGGGTTCACATGTGACATGAGGTGTGTAGTGTGGCTCTGCAGGGTCAGGAAGGGCAGGGTTCATGTCCATGACTCAGCCACACATGCAGGCTGCTCCATTACTCATGATGACTACGTCTGGGCTGAAGTCTCTGGAAGAGATTCAAGAGGAACAGCAGATCAATGAGGACCTCAGGTGGGGCATCTGTTAGGTTGCATGCATATCAAAATTCTGCACAAAATGTAACATGCTATGGCTTATGCGGGTGCATTGCATCTGTAGAGGCAGTCAAGCAGCAAGTGAGTGCCATGTTGTCATGCTCACAAACACGATATTGCTGCATCCAAGCAGTGCTGTGTCTTCCAGCAAAGCGCTGTCATTCCCTCACGTGCACAGCACGATATGCTGTGGGGCTCAGCTTATCGACTGCAAGTTGCTTTGATACAGAACAGGTGTGTCGTACATGTGAAGAGCCGGGCAGGTTCACTGACAAGGGTACTGACTGCTGTCGTCATGCATGTGTCACTCTGTGGACCTTCAGTGCAGCTCTGACTGACATGCATTTTATGTGTACAGTGATACAAGTTATGAGCTTCAGCACAGCTTAAACTGTTTCTGCAGGCAGGGCTGCTCGACTTTTGCAAGCCGACAGCAGTACCAGAGCTTTGTTGGGGGCCTGACAACTATGTCTGAAATGGCAACAGATGCTGCAAACAATTTGCATGCTAAAAGGAAGACGTTCCTGAGGAGAAAGCAAAAACAGGCTTTGTAGTGGTATGCAAAAAAAAGTTTTGTGAAATAATTACAGAGTCCTTTGTGTCTCGATACACAATGTATATGATAGCCGCTGTTTCTGATGGGCAGTACTTGCTTTCTATCAGCAAAGAGGCTGTGAGCAAAGACCACCATCATCAAATCTGGCTGCGTGGTAGAAGTCATTATGTGTGTACCAATGCAACTTTCCCTGTATTCTGTTTCAAACTCCCTTGCTGAGGTTCGATTACAAGACAAAAGGGAGACCTGTGTACATATACGTTGCAAGATGCTGAACAGCCTAAAACAGAATGACAGTGTTTCCTGAATGTGTGACTACAAGCCTATGAGTTGGCCTTATCCTTTACGTTCTCATAAGCCTCCTGAATGGAGTTTGTCATTCGGCCAGCACCTTCTTTTGCTTTCTGCTGCAAGCTCTTCTCCCCTTCTTCTGATGCCTTCTCTGCCTCTGCATCTGAATCTGCATCGTGCAGAATCAACTGAGATCATCTACCATCAGATTCTGCTGCGAGATGACATACCAGTTGCTCAAAGCGTCAGCACTGCAATGAGCACTGAACCACATGCAGGACAGCAGACATGATATCCACGACATGCAAATGCAGTACTATTTTAACAGCTTGCAGGGAAGCACCAGGGGATGTTAACGCTGCGTGCAATGAAACATGTGACTACTTGGTGGGAGTCTGCAGGTGATCTTACTTTTCGCATTGCTTGACACTGATCCAACAGCTTCCTTCAACTGATCTTTGACAGACTTCGGATCTTCGTCAGTTGCCTCTTCTCCCCCCTGTGCTTTTCTGGCTTCGTTCCAAACCTTCACAAAGTCCATGTTGCCTTCTTTCATCATCTGACCAGATATCTTTGCGCCTGCATCGAATCGGCCTTGCGCCAAGACCTCTTGAGAGATGTAAGTCATCTGTGTCACATATCCCTTGGCCATCATTGCAATAGAAATCTGCAGCCATCGGCAGTATCATGGCAGAACGGTATTTGTGTTGCAAAACGATGGGATGCTGCTGGCCAGCTTCTTACTGCAACAACTATATCTGACTTCTCTCGGTCTATTAGGTTGAGTGTGATGGCCACTATTGTCTTAGTGAAACCAAGATCCACGAGATCAGCTGTCAATGTAGCTGCACCCTCCGCGCTATCTGCAAGACGACTGAGCATCTTACTCAACAGGCAGTGGTACCAGCAGGAGCCCAGTGCTGTGCAAATTCCCTGATACAGTTTGTTTGCACAAAATGACTCGCGCCTGATTGCACAGCCTGTATGGCGCCCTGCGCTCCAGCGAATGCAACACCGTGGGGTAGTGCAAGCGTGGAAGCTGCGGTCATGCGAGCGTTCACGAGCGGACCCATGCGCAATCCATTCTTGAACAGATCTATCAGTATGCTGGTTGTCGACATGCTGACGGGGAAACGTTTACCAGCGACTTTTGACGCCACAAGCAGCAAAAAATCGTCAAGCCACCGTGAGCGGACTGTACAAGCAGTTGACTAGTCTACGGTCGCAGGTTCTCTGTGGCGCTGCAGGGGATTGCAGAGCTTAGATCAGTCCCAGGGATCAAGGTGCCATCTTCAGAGTTGCAAGGGCGGCAAACAGGAAAAGCAGGACCTGCCAGGACCTGTGTTCTGACCGTATTGTTGCCCGAACTGCTAATGACCGCCTTGCCCGACCATGTGTGGTGCAAGATCCTGTCGCTTTCTGTATCAAAGCCTAGTCTGCACGCCTCAAGTGACTTGCACTGTTGGCTGAACAATCGAGGCTGCTGGAGCTGCGCTTGGTGTGCAAGGGGTTTGACAAGATTTGCACTGCTGAACATAGCTTGTTGCTCAGGGCGTGCATACCGGGCAGCGTTTACTACCGTTTTCACCTGCTTCACAGCATGCAAACCTACTTAAGGCGGCACAGCTCTCAACTTCAACAATTCTTAGGCTTCTGCAGCAGCGCCTGCGCGGTTGAAGCCTTGGATGCGATGTCTTGCAGCAAGCTGAAAATGGCGCTACTTTGCGATACCTCTCAGGCTGTATTGAGCCGCTTTTCCTGTTTCTCTTCAATCACCCCCTTGCACAATATGCCTGCCTGACAGATCAGTAGACAGTACGCCTGCACCGGTGTTGGACCTGGCAGCACTGAAAGGGCTGTCTGACCTTCAGGTTCTGAGCCTGCAAGGGAGAATATTCATCAGTTTTGAAGCGCTCAAACAGCTCACCAGCTTGTCAATTACCAGCAGCATTGTTGTAACCACACACACTTGTGACTTCATGACTGCTTTGCGCAAGGTTCATATGACTGATTCTGTTATTCACGATTCTATCCTTTTGGAGGACTTGCAGACTTTGCCATGTGCAGACTGCACGCTTTATAGAGTCTACTGTGTGAGCATCTCTCACTATATGAAGCTGTGTGAGTCTCCTGAGACGACTTTCATGAAGAAACTTGTTGCACTGTCATTCAAGACAGACACAAGCAGTTGGTCTGATCTGAGCTGGATTTTGCAACTCACACATTTGCGCAGTCTGCAGCTTGCAGTAGAGCTAGTGGTCACAGAAGACCTCAGCTTGCTGCTCAATCTCACGGAGATCAGTTTTGAGACCAATAGTTTAGGCCGCATACCTTTCAGCTTGACATTGCAGGTGAAGTGGGCGCTGATGCGTAAGCTGTGCAACATCACTTTTGGCCATGGGACATATCAATCTGGGCCCGAGATCACTAGCATTGCTAGTTTGGGGCATCTTTTGTGTATGTCAGTATTTCACATGATTCCAGCAGACCACACCACTGTGAGGCACTTTGCGCGTTTAGTAAGAACACTTGCGCAAGAGCGCCCAACTGTTCATGTATTGATTGATGGCTGTACATTGTCGGCTGTCAATGAAAGAATGCCAACAGAGCTAGGGATCTAGTATGTACCTTTTTTTGGGGTAATTTGCGTTTTTCAGCATGATCTTCTGAACAGGCGCTGCTACTGGTTCCAGATGCATACATCATTTGATTCAGGCTCATCATTGGCCCAAGCTCATCATGTGTGGTGTTCTGCAATGCCAACTTATACAGCACCACCTACTGATCCAAGCACTTTGTTCCTCAATCACAGTACTGGTGGCAAAATAAACACAGACCTTACAGGTCATTTATCTTGTAGTATCAGTGAAGTCTTGGGTTTTCTTTACGAAGCCCTGAAAGTGAATGAAGCTCCTGCTCCATGTGGGTTGCACGACTCCGCACATGCATGCACATGTCCGCATATGCTCAACAAAGCAGGCATAAGTAGGCTGTTCCCTGCCCTGGCTGAGTTTCCCCACCAGATCCTGCTGGCCTACCCAATTGGCTAGGGTTCAAAGAGGCACCTTCCAATGATCTGCCTAGACAGCAAGAACAGCAAGACCTGATGAATCTGTTTGGCCCATCCATTGCTTTCAGAGGCATTTTGACCCCCTGCGACGGGCAAGACACTGCTTTGGTGCCTAAATATTGCCTGCAGCGCACCTCATTGTAAGCCATCCCTTGCTATTGTGCATAGGTTGGCTTGCTTCAGATCTGACCCACGGTTGCATAGATGCTGTGCATCAGTTTTGGGCAGCCCTGGATGGAAGGCACACTTGCACAGGCGTGACTCAACTGGTATAAACAGCTGGCTTGCATAACGGTAATGGTCACCATACACCTGTGGGAACACCAACTCTTGACAGATATAGTTGCAGTGATCCATCAGTTTGGGTCTGGTTAACAGTGCAACACTGAACATTAGGGAACGTATTTCGTCAGTGCTGCAGCACATTGGTGTTTGAGGCACTTCAGTCACTTATGATAAGCTATCTACACAGGTGTAACTACAGGGAAGTAAGATTGCTACAAGCCTGTCTTGCAGCATAGCACTGACCGGTGGAAAGTGCAGTTTGCCAATAGCAGTATTCCTCTGCACTAGACCAGGTGTTGGGGCATTGCGGACATACCTTCAAAGCACATCTGTATAGCTTATGTAATAGGTGTGATTGCAGCTATACAAGCCTGCTCTTAACCGATCTGATACAGAAGTACTTGGCTGCAGGGACTGCTGTTTACCTCGCGCTTGCAGTGCAATGCACTGCAAGCGTGAGTGCATCAATTTAGGGCATCAGATTCCTTTCTGCCTGACTGTTGCTCTGCCTACATGCACTGAGCGTAAAATGCATACCCGGTTTTCTGGGCAGACAATGCTGCAGGTGTTGCAATCTCATTTTGAAGTTGCATTTGTCTGGAAATCAGCCAAGTGTGACAAATGGCTCAAATTAGCAGCCTTATTTCAGCTCAGTCTAGAGTTTTCAGGACTGACTTTCTCAACCAAGCTCTGCGGATTTTGTGTCGCACTCCTGCTTATTGCAGGTGATTGCGTTGATCTACCCCTGATCAGAGATGGAGGCTCAACAGCAGACCCCCCCCTGCTTAGGACTAACCCTGGCTGGCGTTCATTATTTGATGTTGTTCTAAACAAGTTTGCCAGAAAGGCCGACTCTAAGGACTTGCCCAACAAGGGCTCCCTCAAGGGCTGTTTGGAAGTGCCCTCTGGAGAAGGATCAAAGCCCACTTTCTGCTGCTTGGCTCCCCCAAACAGAAGAACACTCTTCCTTCTGCCTTTGTTTGACTTCTTGTTAGCAGCCTGCTCCCTCTCTTGGTATGTACGCACCTGTATATCACGCACGCTCATGCATGTTTGCACATCTCAGAAAGTCAGAGGTTGACACCATCAAGGGACTGAGTTTTGCCACATTTTGACTCCTCCCTGACTCAAATTTCGATTGCTCACAGTCACAATAAGGCTGACCATAACATGACTACAGCACTATGGATAACTGTTCATTTGCTACAGTGATGATGGCAATGCAACACATAAGACTGTAAACATGGCCATCAGCTGTCTACAGCTGCACAAGCTTCACAGACCAGCATGCATTGCCACCCGAAAAGCTTCCTTGATCTACCCAACATGCACGTGCATCACCATCCACCTGACACGCATGTGCCTCATCAAGAACAGCACTGAGCAGACTTGTCAGAGCCCAATGCAATGCATACCTTGGTTCTGAGCCGCTTCAGGAAACGGTCAAGCAGCATCTTCTTGTGCAGGATCTCGAAGAGGGTGTTGTCCAGAAACAGCCCCTCCCGCCCGGCGCTCTCCACAAACTGATCAATGATGACGGCAATGACCAGGTTCAGCATGATGAAGTTGACGCCGAAAATGAAGGAGATACAGTAGATGGCTGAGATGATGGCTTTCCCGCCAGCGTCGCATGCGACATTGAAGATGGGGCATCCCTGGGAGCTCTGCAGGGGGTCGCATGGATCAGCAGGTGAGTCTTCAGCGTCTACGTGAAGCCTGTGTGCAGGATGGAGCATGCAGTTGCTCATCGACATCAGTTTGGTGTTTGAGGGCAGCATTATTTTATGCTGGGCCATGCTATGCCATGCTGTGCCATGCTATGCCATGCCATGCCATGCCATGCCATGCCATGCCATGCTATGCTATGCTATGCTACGCTACGCTACGCTACGCTATGCTATGCTATGCTATGCTATCCTATGCCATGCACCTGGAGGAGTTATGCCATGCACTGCCATGCTGTTCTTAGTCACCACAAAATGTATTCAACCATATTGGCACAATGATTGTCCAGATATCTGGTACAAACTGAACCAACAAATGAATGAATGAATGAATGAATGGATCATATGTACCTGGAGGATTTGGTCCCAAGAGTCACTGGTAGACAAACGGAAGAGCGTCAGCATGGAGGCGCCAAAGGACAAAAAGTTGGCATGTGGGTCCTGCTGACTCAGCTCGTTGTCCTGGGTCCCAAACAGGTTCATCCCCAGAATGGCGTAGACGAAGAACATGAGGAACAGCAGGCTGCCCACATTGAAAACAGCTGGCAGGGAGCTCAGCAAGGTGTTGAATAGGGTTCTTAGACCCCTGCAGATCACACGTACAACGCCACATGATTATTTGATATTTTCTCAGGCAAGTGTTCAGTCGTTTCTCAGGCCCCTGCAAAACTAGCATCTGGCTTGTACTACCTACCATGCCTCATGGCATCATCTCCTTTTTTTTATAAAATATAATTATAATTAGCCTAAACCCAAATGGTTGCAGTGAATGCATAGTAGCCTGCTGCACACATTGGCAAGCCCATTCTCCCTGATCCTGAAGAGTTGCTCTGCACTCATGCCAGCAGGTCTAATTTGTTCTCTGCTATTCTATCCTTTGCGTCTGCAGAGTGTTCAACATACATTGTATGGGGTCAAATTGACTGCAAAGCGCCTGCTGACATGATGTGCATGAGACAGATTCAGCAAAGGTACTATTTAAAACACAGTAGTTGCGACATCAGCAGGTGGGTTGCACTGTGACGCTTGCAACTAAACTTTCACATGCCTTGTTTGACCTGCTACAACTCAAGCAAATCCACTGCCATTGTTTTATCTTGGGACAAATCTGCTGCAAACATGGCTTGTTTGCTGCCAACGTGGTGCAATGATAAGACAGCAGCTTGCAGCTTCTCTGCAGCGTATCAGCAGGATGCCGAGCAACATGTCTGCTGCTAGGCGTGCCAAACCTGTTATTGGACACACCTCACAATGGACTGTGCACAAGGCCTTACTGGGCGCATCAAGAATTGTTATTGGACACATAAGAACAACAGAGGTGGACTCTGCATATGACCTCACTTGGCATGCCAAAACCTATTCCTAGAGACATTGAAACAGCAGAAGCGGACTCTGCACATAACCTCACTTGGCATGCCAGAACTATTGTTAGACACATGAAAACATCAAAAATTGACTGTGCGCACGGCCTTGCTTGGTGTGCCAAGAACTATTATTGGACACACAACTTGACTCTGCATATGGCCTCACTTGGCATGCTGTCAGACACATGCAAACCGCAAGGACTCTGTGTAGGGTCTTACTTGACTTGCTGTAGCACCTTGAGCAGTCGCACCACTCTGAAGATCCGGAAGGCCGAAGACAGGCTGCTGACTTTGCTGGATGTCACCAGGATGTCAACCAAAGCTAAGATCACAATCACCAGATCCAGCTTGTTCCTGCAAAGACACATTTATTTGCTCTTTCATTTGTGAATTGTACGTCTTGTCAGAAATATCTACAACTCATGTTGGTCAAACGCATGAGCACAGTTGCCACCTGCTTCAGGTCATGCATGCCTGGGGCAAAGCGAGACAGAGCTTCAGGGAAGGGAAGGGAAGGGAAGGGAAGGGAAGGGAAGGGAAGGGAAGGGAAGGGAAGGGAAGGGAAGAAAGAAAGGTCTCACCAGTTGTCCTTGATGTACTTCCAAGGTCCAAATGCTGTGTTCTTCAGAACTGCCTCTGCCAGATACACGGCTGTGAAGAAGATGTTGATGTCTGACAAGACATCGGTATAGGTCTCACCTTGATCCCTGCACAACATGGGGATACTAAAGCTTGCATGTGGCGCTTGCAAACTGCCATCGCTGTTCTAGGATCTGTTCCCATGCATCAAGACACCATTCTGAGTGTTTGTGAGCTTGCCGTGCATCTTCCCTAAGGAGTGGTACGAGTTACGCTGTCACGCAATTGGGTTCATCTCAGCAGAACCACGCAGAATCGGCTGTTGCATTGGTGTCCGTAACAATTCATGCAGATGATCAACAGGAGCTTTGAGCGTCACTGCCGTAAAGGGTCAGCGCCAAGGTTGATTTGCACCTCTTTGGTGCACCATGTTCGTCAGTGCTAGAGAGGCTGTAGCAGTAGGACACCAATCCAGCATGCATGTAGCATACTTATACGTCATGCACCAAGCGCACAGGATACAGCACTCACAGCATGTTCATACTTTCAAAGCATGCAATGCACGTGTAGGTCACGCATGCAGTATACAGCCTTCATAGCATGTTCATCAGTCAAAGTATACATCACACTTGTAGATTGTGCATACAGCATGCAGCATGCATAGCGTGTGCACGCCTTCCAAGCGTGCATCATACCTGTAGGTTGCGCAAATAGCAACCATGTTGAGGATGATCACGCACAGGATGGCTGGGTCGAACCACCGGTGAGTCACAACGTCAAAGCACACACTGCAGACAGACACACCTCTCTGTCAGCACATGTGCAGTACATTTGGTATGCAACAGGCGCAAGCAGTCATGCGGTCTGGAATGGGTTGAGCAAGAGAAAGGAATGCTGTCGAGCAAGCCAACATTGAATGTGTTTGGCAGCAGATTTGAATACCTGCGGATGCGGTTCACAGGGTTGAGGCCACTATCCTTCTGGCCCTGCCTGGTAGTGCCCTTCAGCCTCAGAACGTCTAGCCACTTCTTCTGCTCATCTGTCAGCTGCAGAAGCAAAGCAAGTTTCGTAGTGGTCAAGGGTGCTCAATCGGTCAACAACAGGTTGCAAGTGCAACAGCACACTTCTGCTGCTCCCTCTGAATGCATCACAAACAAACGACCAGAATGAAGCTTCTTGTGACCCGACAGAGTGAGCTTCACATGCAAGGGTATTCAGGACACCAACTGCAGTATGTCATGTTACAATGCAGGAGATTGATGGCTCATACGTACAGTACAGAAGCCAGTGCATTGAGGGGGTGACCTTCACATGCAATGGCACCCAGGACAATAACTGCAATGATGGCGACGCGACCATCCGGCAGTGGCAGGTCGCCTTCTACAACTTTGACAACATGGCGTCTGCTCTGCTGTCGGTGGTGGAGGTAGCAGTGATGGATAACTATATGGATGACTGCGCGTACTTCCTCATGGATGCTACAGGTATTACGAACTGCTGTGCTGATGTTGAATTAGGGGTATACGAAACCTGTGTTTTAGGTTTTACAAACCTGAGGTGTAGGTACTGAAAACCTGAGTCGCTAGTACTACGAACGTGAGTTCAGGGATTGCAAATGTGAGTTACAGGTATTAGAAGCTTGAGTCATAGGTGCTACAAATCTGAATTATAGGTACTGCAAACCTGTGTTACAGGTATTACAAACGTGAGCTACAAAAGATACAAACCTGATTCACAGGTACTGCAGATCTGAGTTACAGGTACTTCAAACATGAGGTACAAACACCATGAATCTGAAATACAGATACTGCAGATCTGGGTTACTGGTACTTCAAATGTGAGCTACAAGTACTATGAATTCGAGGGGACTACAGGGACTACTCACCTGTGCTGATGCTAAGCTGGCTGTGCCTTCCTGGTGACTGTAGCAGCTGCTGACTGTGTGTCAGCTGATTTATGCCACAAGCCCCTACTGGTGCATGCAACAAACAGTCACTTGCCTGTTTCAACCCACATGCAATCAACAGTCACTTGCATGTTTCACATCGCATGCAACAAACAGTCGCATGCATGTTTCACAATGCATGCAAGATACAGGACTTTCAAGCATCACTGTGTGAGCCACATGCAGTCAAGGTGTGTTATAGTCAATGTGGCTTGCAAAGTTTCAGCCGACGAAAGAATCCTGCAGAGCATCTGACATTGGTGTAGCGGCGCAAACATGCCACTGAGTAGACTTGTATCAGCAGTAAATCAATAGACATCAGGAGGAAATCATTACACATCAGCATGAAATCAGTAGACATCTGCAGTAAAGCAGTAGACACCAGCTGGAGGTCAGTAGACATCAGCAACAAATTAGTAGACATCGGCAGGAGTTTGCTGCTATGATGCTACTCAAGCTGCATTTGCCCTGCCATTATCGAAGGCCTGCAGCTCTTTGAGACTTCCAACACGCTCTGCGCTCTGTCTGAATGCTGCTCAGCCTGTACTCTTGTCCTGTTCCATTTTTTTCAGTTTTGGATCACCCAAGTAGGACTTGTGCAAAGCTGCCTGCAGGGAGTCATGCAATACCTCTGTTTGCACAGGCTGGCTCATCTGATCAACTGATTGATCTCAGCAGTGGGCTTCTCTGTTGTCTTGACATTGCTTGTGTCATAGGCACAAACAGGCTGTGGCCCTGATGCTTGTAAATGGATGCAGTCTTCTTCCTGCCAGGGCTGTTCTGGGCATCAACACAGTGCCATGTTAGCTACTGACCTGACTCCTTTGTTGCTCGTGCTTTACTAAGGCATGTGTTGCAGGAATTGATAAGCAGCCACAGCTGTGGCACAACCCCTGGGCAGGGCTGTACATTGTGGCAGTCTGCTTCTTTCTGGGGCTGTTCTGGGTGAACCTGCTCCAAGGAGCCATCATTGACAACTACTGCCGCCTGATTGAGCAGATGGGTAGCGGAGCACTGGTATGCTGCGCAAGCATGCTGTGCTGAGCATGCTGCGTGCTTTGCACCTGACCCTAGGAAGGCACATGTTGATGATTGAGCCTGCTGTGCTGCGTTGCACCTCAGCTTTTGATACGTCTTCTGGGTCGGCATGGACAGTCTGTAAGCTGTGTTCTGCTGCACTGCATATTCCCCCCTGCTATGTCGCTACAAAAGGAGCTTTGGTGTGGTTTGATTGATTGCAATGCGCCCAGATAGGGCAAAATGGATGTGGCACTGGATGTTGCCCAATTGCAAAGGCTTTGTTGTGTCATCTGGATTTGCAGAGACAGCCTCTAAGCTGTGTCTTGCTGCATTCTTGCTGCGACCCTCAATGCACTGGCTTCTGTACTGCACATGAGAACCATCGATATCCTGCATTTGATGCAAGAAACTGCTGTTGAGTCAATTGATCCATTTCAAGTCAATGTTGTGCTGGTCGCCATGATGAGCATGGATTGCCATGTGGAAATGACAGTGTCACTGTACTGATGAATGCACCCTACATCTGTGTCAATGTTATGTAACACAACAAGAGGTGGTGTGACAGGTAGCATTGCTTGTGCTGCTGTTGATGCTTCAGTGGGCTTGGCTCACTGTGATTTGTTGTATAATGAAGCAAACAGGTAGCTGAATGCATCCCATCCCATCCCATATCATCACCCCAGATCACCCCACATCACATCACATCACATCACATCACATCACATCACATCACATCACATCACATCACATCACATCACATCACATCACATCACATCACATCACATCACATCACATCACATCACATCACATCACACCATGTCACACCACATCACATCGCATCACATGACATGACATGACATCACATTATGTCTTGGGTGCAACTTCATCCTCAAGCATCGCATCACATGTGCATATGGTTTCAGAGCCGTACCACTTGATTGCAGGCTCCCAGCCTGCCAGCAAAGAGCTGAATGCCAATGATGGCAAAGATGACAAACTCAAATAGCCCAGACATGGCCACAGAGCTGATGGGTGGAATGGACCTCACCAGCGCCAACACCACTATCTGCATGCCCTGTGTGACACACACCCACTGCTACTGAGTAAGTAACAGACAACAGATTGCAGCAGACTCAATGCAAAAACTTTCTTCAGCACCATAATCTGCATGGCGCGTGTGACCCACACCCACTCAATGAGTAGCAAAACAAGAGTTGGTGTAGACTCAATGCAACAACACTCTTGCCCTGCATACAAGGAGCTACTCAGGACTGTATGTACCTGACTCTAGAAAAAGACACATGCTTGATGAATGAATAAATCTTGCCCTACATGCTTGTTCAGAGTGTCATGCGAGCCGCTTTCACTGGCCTTTGCATTTGCTTGAGGTATGAACATTCCACGACCCACTAGGAGGAGGAGCAGGAGCAGTAACATCACATCTTCAGCCAAGCAACTAGGCTGTACAGATGTGCCGGGATTGTCAGCAGTCTGGTCAAGATCAGATTGACATTTTGAAAACGCGTGAGTCACCTTGAATCTGGAGATCATCCTGAGGGGCCGCAGCACACGCAGCAGCCTGAGCGCCTTCAGAATCCCCACATGATTGTTGGGACTGGCAGTCGAAATGATCGAAGTGATGACCTGCAGCCAGATTAGGACACCATCGTCTACTAGCCCTAAGGCACAATCTGCGACCAAGTCAGAACATTGACGTCAACTAGCCCTAGGGCCACTACCTGTCACCAAGTATGAAGTAGTTGCAGCAGGCTACAAAAGATACATTGGCAGATGCTGATGACTAAAATCATGCAGCATGAGTCACAACAGGAAGTTGCTGCAGAAGCTGCCAGAACACTTGGATGCAGCACTGCTAC
>JAABUU010003772.1_pt1 | contig 18805 bp, 16 predicted proteins | sample 5559301 | NCBI WGS metagenome assembly JAABUU01 (sample SAMN10711884, study PRJNA513360) | rock metagenome | isolation source: Antarctica rocks | place: Antarctica: Victoria Land, Richard Nunatak white | reverse complement strand
AGTTGGAGGCGATGGGCGTGCAACGTCTGCGGGCGCGCACCAACCCCGGCCTCCAACTCAAGCTCCACGCCTCGCTGCTCGCCGCGACCCTCACCAATGCCGACTAGCAATCACGGTATCGTTTTGTCGGCGACGGCCAACGGCGGGAACCCTGATGCGCGGCTGGTGCGTCGGCGCGATGCTAGCATGGGGGGCGGGGTGGGGCAATACGGGGCGGCTTCCTTTTATAGAGAGAAGGCTATATGGCGGGATGGTGACGGTAAGGGAGAAGCTTCGGCGTCTCAGCGCCGTGCCTCGTCCCCCGGCCTGTCGGGCCGCTCGGCGGCGGCGGCGCGGCGCTCGCGCACGCCCGCGCCGATCTGGGCGTAGAAGTCGCGCGCCCCCTCGCTCGGGCGGGCGGTGCTCTCGCGCTGTCCGAGGAGATCGAGCACGAGGGTGACCGGCAGGGCGGCGAGGCCGAGGAGGCCGAGGTAGCTGGTGAGGATCAGGGCGATGTTCGCCGCGTAGTCGAGCAGGAGGTAGAAGACGATCGCGACCCCGGCCAGCGAGAAGAGGCTCGGCAGTTCCAGGATCCCGGCGAGGCCGGTGTCGAGCCGTTGGCGGATCAGGTAGAGGGGGAAGAACGCGGAGATGCCGAGGATCACCAGGATCGCTTGCAGGCCGTAACCGCCGAGGTAGCGCGCGAAGAGCGCCCCGCCGCAGAGCAGCGCGGGGACGAGCAGGACGAATGAGACGCGGCGCAGGGCCGGATCGACCGGGATCGGCACGGCCCGTTGGCTCAGATATTGCTCACGCACATCCAGCAGTTCGCCGAAGACTTTGCGCCAATCGTCCGCGAAGGTGAACCAGAGGACTACCGCCAGGGTGCAGAGGAAGGCGGCCCAGGCGACGATGCGCCAGCCACGCTCCGGTGCGCCGATGAGATCACCCAGCAGCCCGCGCCGCGCCCGGCCGAGTGCCAGGAGGACCGCGCAGAGCGCGAGGCCGAGCATCTGATCGCTGGCGAGGAATTGGGCCATGCCGCTGCTCCCTTCGCGCTGTGGCACCGAATCATCGTCCTGTCCGCACGATCCTAGGCTACCACGCGGCGGGTGACAATAGGGTTGTCGGTCTCAGAACGATGCGGCATGTTGCGGCAAGTGGCAATGTCGGTCGGGGAACGAAGTGGATCGGGGACGATCCATGCCGGGCAGGCAGAAAATGCTTGACAGCGCCTCGCGCGCCCGGTATCCTCACGCAGCTATACGTTCATTGCGCGCGGCGTGCTAGATGGGCAAATGGGCCGAGGTGGGGGCTTCGTCGGCGGTGCCGGTTGGGCGTGATCGCGAGTCGGCGTATAATACCGTCAGGCTGACCCTCAGAGGAACGCGCATGGTTTCCTATAGACGATAGACGATGGTTTGTCGGGAGGCGGGAGGAAAGATGAAGGTGCTGCGCGCCTGGAAGAGGGCACGCTCCGGCCAGGTCGGTCCGGCCAGGTGGGTGCGCCCGCTGGCGCTGATCCTGCCGTTGTTTGCGATCATGGCGGTCCTCTCGGCCTGTACATTCCAGGGGCCGACGATGACCATCAACTACAAGTCGTCCGAGAATCAGGAACTCTGGAGCCTGTATTCGCTCGTCTTCTGGCTGGCGGTCGCGGTCTTCATCGTCGTCGAGGCGATGCTCTTCTACGCGGTTATCCGCTATCGCAGCCGCCCCGGACAACCGTTGCCGCGTCAGGTACACGGCAACAACCGTCTGGAGATCACCTGGACGATCATCCCAGCGCTGCTGCTGCTCATCATCGCGGTCCCGACCGTGCAGGTGATCATCAGCGAGGCGACCCCCGCCCCGGCGGATGCGCTGCACATTCGGGTGGTCGGTCACCAGTTCTGGTGGGAGGTCCGTTATCCTGACCCGACCGACCCGAACAACCGCGATAAAGATCTGGTCACCGCGAACGAGATCCACGTCCCGGTCGGGCGCACGGTCCAGTTCGCGCTGACCTCCGGCGATGTGCAGCACTCGTTCTGGATCCCGCTTCTCGGCGGGAAGATGGACCTTTTCCCGAATCGGACCAATTATCTCAAGTATACGCCGCTCGAAGCCGGTAAATACTACGGGCAGTGTGCCGAACTCTGTGGCACCGCCCACGGCTTCATGAAGATGTATCTCTTCGCCGATTCGCAGGCGGACTACGATACGTGGTTCGCGGCGCAGAAGGGCCAGCCGAGTCCGACCGCCAATGGCAGCGCGGGCAGCGATGTCATCAAGCAGGGCGAGCAACTCGTCCTGGGCGGTGGCTGCGTGCAGTGCCACTACATCGCGGGGACGAACGCCCGTGGTCGCGTTGGCCCGGACCTGACGCACTTCGGCAGCCGCACCGCCTTCGCCGGGGCGTGGGTGGAGAACAACGAGGCCAATCTCAAGACGTGGATCCACGACCCGGCGACCCTCAAGCCGGGCGTGACGACCTACGTCGGTAACTCGATCGGCAATGGGGCGGTGATCAGCCGGATGCCGGCGTATCCGGATTACAGCGACGCGCAATTGACCGCGATCGCGCAGTATTTGCTCAGCCTGAAGTAACCTTGGCGACGACTGGCACGATCTCGGCAAACGGGTGCGGCGAACGGCAGGAGGACGGCGAATGGCCACAACGACACAAGCTCCACCGCAGGTGATCAGGCGGTCTGTGGTCCCGACTACCGGGGTCCTGGGCTGGCTGACAACCGTCGATCACAAGCGTATCGGGATCCTCTACGGGGTGAGCGCGTTCATCCTCTTCTTGATCGGCGGGCTCGAGGCGATGATCATCCGGCTGCAACTCGGCAAGCCGAACAATCTCCTCGTTCACCCGGATCTCTACAACAGCTTCGTGACGATGCACGCGACGACGATGATCTTCATGGCGATCATGCCCCTGTCGATCGCGCTCTTCAACCTGATCGTGCCGTTGCAGATCGGCGCGCGCGATGTCGCATTCCCGCGCCTCAACGCCTTCAGTTACTGGGTCTTCATCCTCGGCGCGCTGACGATGAACGTCAGCTACCTGATCGACGCGGCACCCGACATCGGCTGGTACGGCTACGCACCGCTGACCGAGCGTGCCTTTTCGCCGGGCCTCAACGTCGACTTCTGGATCGTCGGCCTCCAGATCCTCGGGGTGGCGACGATCGCCGGGGCGCTCAACTTCTTCGTGACCATCCTGAACATGCGCGCGCCGGGGATGTCCCTGATGCGGATGCCGATGTTCTGCTGGACGACGATCACGACGAACATCCTGATGCTCCTGGCCTTCCCGGTCTTCACGATCGCGCTGACGCAGCTTCTCTTCGACCGCCATTTCAACACCGCATTCTTCGATACGACGCGCGGTGGGGATGCGCTCCTCTGGCAGCATGTCTTCTGGGTCTTCGGACACCCGGAGGTCTACATTTTAGTCCTGCCAGCGTTCGGCATCATCTCGGAGGTGTTGCCGGTCTTCTCGCGGAAGCCGCTCTTCGGCTACGCCGCGATGGTGCTGGCGATCGCCGCGATCGCCTTCCTGAGCTTCGGCGTCTGGGCGCACCACATGTTCACCACCGGTATCGGCCCGGTCGGGAACACCTTCTTCGCCCTCTCGACGATGCTGATCGCGGTGCCGACCGGGATTAAGGTCTTCAACTGGATCGGCACGATCTACGGCGGGTCGTTCAATCTGCGCGCCCCGGCGCTCTTCGCGGTCGGCTTCGTGGCGATGTTCATCATCGGCGGGCTGAGCGGTGTCATGCACGGCTCGCCGCCGGTCGACACGCAGCACAACGACTCGTACTTCGTCGTCGCGCACATCCATTACGTCCTCTTCGGCGGCTCGATGCTGGCGCTCTTCGCCGGGATCCACTACTGGTGGCCGAAGTACACCGGCTGGATGCTGAACGATACGCTCGGGCAGTGGACCTTCTGGCTGATGATGCTCGGTTTCAACGTCACCTTCTTCCCGATGCACTTCCTCGGTGTTGCCGGGATGCCGCGTCGGATGTCGATCTACCCGACCGGCACCGGCTGGGACCTCTGGAATCTGATCGCGACCCTCGGCGCGTTCGTGCTCGCCGCCTCGGTCTGGCTCTTCGTGATGAACGTCTTCATCTCCTGGCGGCGGCAGGAACCGGCGGGCAACGACCCGTGGGACGGTGCGACGCTGGAGTGGGCCATCTCCTCGCCGCCGCCGGTCTACAACTTCGCCGCGATCCCGACCGTGACCGCGCGCGACGCCTTCTGGGTGGAGAAGCGGGCCAACGAGGCGGCGGCGAAGCTGGGGCTGCCGGTCCGCAAGCCGACGCGCGTCCACCCCGACCCGGATGTGCAGCGCGTCCACATGCCGAACAACTCGTGGTGGCCGCTGATCGCGGGTGTCGCGTTCACGATGATGCTGGCGGGTTTCCTGACCCCGTGGCTCGTCGGCGGGGCGATCCCGGTCTTCACGCTGCTCGGCATCGCGGCCCTGATCGGCAGCGTCTCGGCGTGGGCATTCGAGCCTGCGGGCTAAAGAGGTACTCTTCGCCATCCTCCCCGCTCGGCGCGAAGCTGAACGGGGAGGCGTGGCGAAAGCCCTGTGAGGAGGTAGCGTGTCGACAACTGTCAGCGAGCACGGTCCCGTACTCGAACACGGCCACGACGATGGGCACGGGGATGGTCAGGGGGGCGGACTCGCCCACGCCGCACCACCGTCGTTGGGCGTGGACATGGTCAAGCTCCTGATTTGGACATTCATGTCGTCCGAATGTTTCCTCTTCGGGACGCTGATCATCACCTTCCTGTCGTACCTCAACCGGCATCATCAGCTGGCGGCGGAAGGGCTCGCCGATCTCTGGAAGGGGCCGGTCCCTTTCGAGGTCTACGATATTCCCTACACCTCGGTGAGCGCGTTCGTCCTCCTGCTCAGCAGCCTGACGATGGTGCTGGCGCTGGCGGCGGCGCAATCGAACCAGCAGCGACAGCTACGCATCTGGCTCGTGGCGACGGCGCTCCTGGGGATGGTCTTCCTGGGCGGTCAGTTCTTCGAGTTCACCACCTTCAAGACGCACGAAGGCATCTGGTTCGATACGAACCAGTTCGGTTCCAGCTTTTTCATGTTGACCGGCTTCCACGGCGCGCACGTCACCGTCGGTGTCGCCTGGCTCCTGTCGCTTTGGCTCTATTCGCTACGGCGGGGGATCTCGCCCGCTAAGGCTCCGCGCCTCGTCGAGATCGCCGGTCTGTATTGGCACTTCGTCGATATCGTCTGGATCGTGATCTTCACCGTGGTCTATCTCACGCCGACAGCGCTCCAAATCTAGCTGGCTGGTGCGGCACGCCGCCGGACGTTTCGTGGGAGTACGTGGGGGTAATGATGTCGGGACATGAGTTACAGGGGCACACGACCGATCATTCGACGGTCGCGGAGGGGCACAATCATCCCACCGCCCGCAAGTATGTCGAGCTGGCCGGTATCCTGGCGGCGATCACGCTCCTGGAAGTTTTCATCCTGTATTTGCCGAATCTCGGCCTGACGGTCATCCGCCCGGCTCTTGTCCCGGCATTCATCATCCTCTCAATCTTCAAGTTCCTGATCGTCGTCGGCTGGTACATGCACCTGCGCTTCGACGATCCATTCTTCTTGCGGATGTTCAGCTTCGCGCTGATCATCGTGATCGGTGTGGCGCTCTCGTTCATGGCGATCTTCCACGGGCTGTACTTCGGTTTCTAGCGTGCGAGAACGGGCGCACCCCGTGCACCGCGCGGCCCGTCCTTTTCGCACCGCTGTTGCTCAACGGTGGCTGACGATCCGCAGGCGGCGATCCGCGCTGGTAAGGTAGCCCGATGAGTGTGCGTAACGACCGTGCGGTGCAGTCGCACGGCGGCTGGAAGAGTTATCCGTCGCGTCGCGATCAGGTCCACCACGACCAATTGCGCCGCGCGAGTTGGCTGATGTTCTGGCTCCTGGCGTTCGGGAAGCTGCTGACGATCATCGGCCTGGCCTTTGTCTTCGCCCACCGCACCAATCCCACGGCGCGCGGCTGGGAGTTGATCGTCCTGCTGAACTGGTCCTGGATCATGCTCTCGTTCGCCGTCCTTGCAGGGCCGATGGCGTATTGGTGGCGGATACGGCGGGTGCGCCGCAAGCGCGCGGCGCTGATCCATGCCGAGTGGAACGTCCACTGAATGTCCCTGCGCGGGCGGGGGTACTGTCGCCCGCACGGTCGTGAGTTGAGGAGCGTTGGCCCATGCTGAACCGAGTGAATCCCTACATCGTCCCGCTAATCGCGTTCATGTCCGCGATCACCGGGATCGTGCTGATCGGTGAGACGCTGCTCACGGTGAATCGCCTCCTGGAGCGTTTCGGCGGGATCGGTAAGCTCGGTGCCCCGGTGGCGGCGCTGATCCTGATCGCGCTCATCGGTGGTATCGCGGCGGCGCTCGCGGTGCGCGCGTCGAAGTTGCCGCCGGTGGAATGGCCGAATCCCGGCCCGGTCGTGCCGGTACGCCCGATGAATCTGGGGCGCGGCTACATCATCGGCCAGTTCGTCTTCTTCATCGGCCTGGCGATCCTGCTCCTGTTCTTGATCCTCGTGGCGCGGCGGTAGACGGAACCGGCGAGCGGCGACTGGCGGCGAGTCCGGGGGAGTATTCCTCCGGGCTCGCCGTTTGCTCGTGGCGCGCTCGCGGAAGGAACACGATGTTTGGCGCACAAGTCCCGCTCAATTGGGTGCCCGAACCGGGCATCATCCTCGGCGTGCTGCTGGTTACGGGCGCATATCTCGGGGCGATCACCGTCTGGCGCGGACGTTTTGCGGGCTCGGCCCCGGTGCCGCACGGGCGGATCGTCGCCTTCCTGCTAGGGATGTTGACGATCCTCCTCGCGTTGATCACCCCGATCGCCGACCTCAGCGATTATTACCTGTTCAGCGCCCACATGGTCGAGCATTTGCTGGTGACACTGGTCGCGCCCCCGCTGATGCTGATCGGCTTGCTGGGGTGGATGATTCGCCCGGTCTTCCGGCGCTGGCCCGTCTTGCTGCGGATCGGGCGTGTCCTCACCAATCCCCTCAGCGCCTTCGCCATCTTCAACGTGATCTTCATCGGCTATCACCTCCCGCGCTTCTACGATATCTCCCTCGCCTCGCAGTACGCCCACGCCGCCTTTCACATCGCCTTCATCGTGACGGCGCTCCTGACCTGGTGGCCGATCCTCAGCCCGCTCGAAGAGTTGCCGCCGTTGAGCCCGCCGTTGCAGATGGTCTATCTCTTCGCGCAGACCCTCCCCTCGCAGGTGCTCGGCGCGCTGCTGACCTTCACCGGACGCCCCCTCTACGACTGGTACATCACCGCGCCCCGCGTCTGGGACAATCTCACCCCGCAGGCCGATCAGCAACTCGGTGGCTTGATCATGTGGGTGATCGGCGGCACCTTCTTCCTGGCGGTCTTCGCCTTCGTCTTCCTGCGGTGGGTCGCCGTGAACGAGGCGAAGGATCGCCGCAGCGCGCGCGCGATGGGCCGCGCCCGTTAAGTTGCTACGCTACGAGAGGGCCGGGTGATGCGGGGCGGACCACGGGGTATCCCCCTCGGGCTGACGGGCCTGTTGCTGGTCTGCGCGCTGCTGCTGGGCGGCTGCGGCGGCGCGGCGACCCCCACGAGCGCGGCGGCGGGCTTCTCCACCACCAAGTACGCTCAGCAGATCGCGGTGGCCGCCGACCCGCAGGGGGGGCTGCGTTGGGACAGGCAGGAGTACGAGGCGCAAGCAGGAGCGGTCACGTTCGTGGTGCGGAACGACAGCACGCTCCGCCACAACTTCGTGATCGAAGGGAATGGCCTGAACGTCGTCTCCCCGACTTTCGGCGCGCGGACGACCCAATCGTACTCGCTGCCGAATCTGGCGGCGGGGGAGTATCGGATCGTCTGCACCCTGCCGGGTCATCGGGAGGGGGGGATGGTCGCTAGGCTGATCGTGCGCTGAGGCGCATTGTGCGCCGCACACCGCTTCGAGCGAGGCGTGTCGGGACAGGCGTTCACCCCGGCATGGCCCATTCCGCGTATAATCCCTCCTATATGAGGCGCGACACGCGAAGCACCGGGGTCGTTCTCGCGCTATTCCCGATTCGGGAGATGGAGCGCGGGCCGACCGATGAGGAGGCGAGATGACGATCGTGATCGTCCGTGGCGGACTCGTGGTGACCGAGGGGGGCGTGGTCCGCGCCGATATCGTGGCGCGCGATGGGATCATCGCGGCGCTGACCAGCGACGCAAGCGCGCAACTGCGCGAGGCGGATGAGGTCATCGACGCGACCGGGCTGACCGTGCTGCCGGGTGGGATCGACGCGCACACCCACATGCGCGAGCCCTCGACGCACGATCGCGAGGGCTTCGCCAGCGGGACCGCCGCCGCCGCCGCCGGGGGGATCACCACGATCGTGGAGATGCCGCAGTCCGATCCGCCGGTGACCGATGCCGCCTCCTTCGCCCTGAAGCGCGCCGGGATCGAGGCCCATGCGCTGATCGACGTGGCCCTCTACGGCGGCGCGGTCGGCCAGGATCCGGCGCAACTGCGCGAGCAGGCCGAGGCGGGCGCGGTCGCGTTCAAGGCGTTCATGTGCGGCTCCAGCAGCGAATTCCCCGCCGTGAACGACGCGCAGCTCTACGAAGCGCTCGTGGCCGTCACCGCGCTCGACTCGTTCCTGACCGTCCACGCCGAGAACGATGCCTTGCTGGCGGCGGGGCTGCGTCGCCTGCGCGAGTCCGGGCGGCACGACCCGCTGGCGCACTGCGAATCCCGCCCGCCGATAGTCGAGGTCGCGGCGGTGCGTACCGCCACCTACCTGGCCGGGGAGGCGAACGCGCACGTCCACATCGCGCACGTCAGCGCGGCGGGTTCGCTGGTGGCGATCGCCGAGGCGCGGGCTGCCGGGGGGTGGGTGACGGCGGAAACCTGCCCACAGTACCTCCTGCTGAACGAAGACGATGTCGTCGAGCACGGCCCCTGGGCACGCTGCGCCCCCGCGATCCGCACGCGCGACCACGTCGAGGCGCTGTGGCGCGCGCTGGCCGAAGGGTTGCTCGACTTCGTCTGCTCCGACCACGCCCCCTACTCGATCGCGGAGAAGGAAGCGGGGCTGGACTCGATCTGGGCCGCGCCGCTCGGGTTGAACATGGTGCAGTTCATGAATCCGGCGGTGCTGAGCGAGGCGCTCCATGTCTGGGGCTTCCCGCTCGAACTCTGCGCCGCGATCACCGCCACGAACGCCGCGCGCATCTTCGAGTTGTACCCGCGCAAGGGGGCGATCCAGATCGGTGCGGACGCCGACCTCGCCATCTACGATCTGACCAGCGAGCGGACCCTGCGCGATGCCGATCTGCTGACGCGCCACAAGCGCTCGCCGCTCAACGGGCGGACGACCCGCGCCGGGGTGGTGCGGACGATCTCGCGCGGGCGCACGATCTTCGCCGATGGGAAGATTCTGGCCGAGCCGGGCTCCGGGCACTTCGTGATGCGGGTGCCGTGAGCCGCGCCCGCGTGCCGATCACGCTCAGCCGATACCATGCCTGAGCACTCCCCAGCGCGCCCGCAGACCGGCGTGCCCGATGCGCGCCAGCGGCGGATGACCGGCGCACAATCTGTCGCCCGTCGCCCGTCGCTGCCGCCCGCACTGGCCCTCTTCTGTGTGCTGGCGGGGATTTATCTGCTGACGAGCGGCGGGCATACCTATAGCTACGACGAAGAGACGATGTTTGGCCTGACCGAGAGCCTCGCGGAACGGGGTAGCCTCGTCGTGCCGACCTGCGGCAACTGCACGGTGTTGCGCTCGATCCCGATGCCCGAGGGGCGCAACTACTCGCGCTACGGCCCGGTGCAGTCGCTGGTGGCGATCCCGCCGTACCTGGTCGGGCGCGCGCTGGCGGGCGACGACGACGCGGCGCGCTGGTTCACCACGCGCTTCGCGGCGACCCTGCTGACCGCCCTGGTGACGGCGTGGATCGGCGCGCTCCTCTACGCGACCCTCCGGCGGCTCGGGGCAACGCACGGTGCGGCGCTGCTGACGGCGCTCCTCTACGGGCTCGGGACGCAGGCGTGGCCGCGCGCCAAGACCTTCTTCGCCGATCCGCTGACCACGCTGCTGATCCTCGGCGGGGTCTATTGCTGGTGGCGGCTCGATAATCCCACGGGCGCGGATGCTGCCGCGCGCGCGCGCGCCATGACCGGCTGGGCGGCGGGGTTGGGCCTCCTCTGCGGCGTCTCCGTGGGCGTGAAGTTCGGCGCGGGGATCATCCTGCTACCGTTCGGCGTGGCGGGCGCGGTGAGCCTCCGGCGGGCATGGCGCGCGGATGGTCTCACGCCGCGCGGGCTGGCGACGATCGCGGGGGCGGGGGCGCTGGCGGTGGCGGTGCCGCTGGCGCTGGTCGGCTGGTACAACTGGGCGCGCTTCGGCTCCCCGATCGAGACCGGTTACGGCGGGCGCGAGGTCGGCGCGGTGCAAGGGGGCGACTGGTGGGCCGGCTTCTCCGGGATCGTGCTCAGCCCCGGCAAGAGCCTCTTCGTCTTCTCCCCGGTCGTGATCCTCGGCCTCCTCGCGTGGTGGCTGTTCGCGCGGCGGCATCTGCGTGCCGCCCTGTTGGTCGGCGGTCTGATCGTGCTGCACATCGCCTTCTATGCGCGCGTGCCGCAGTGGGACGCGGGAACCTCCTGGGGGCCGCGCTACCTCGACTTCATCGTGCCGCTCTGCCTGCTGCCGCTGCCGTGGGGGCTCGCGTGGCTGGCGGGGCGTGGTCGCGCGCTGCGCCTGACGCTGGGCGGGCTGGCGGGCGTATTGGTGGCGCTGGCGCTGGTGATGCAACTGCTCGGCGTGTTGGTTAACTTCGATACCGGCTACAACGCGGTCACGGACGGGCGGCGCTACTGGACAATCGGCGATGCGCCGCCGATTGTCCACGCCGGGATCCTGCGCGAGCGGGTCGCGGCGTGGTGGGCGGCCCGCTTCCCGGCGGGGGACGCCATCGTGCCGGATCGGGGGATCGTGGTCGCGAACGAGACGGAGGCGCTCTGGCCGCGCTACCTGCCGCAGGAGGCGACGATCCGCGTCCACGCGGCGGGGGGTGGGGCGCTCGCTGGTGCGCTCGTCTATGAGGACGCGCGCGAGACGCGAGAGCCGCCCGCGCGCTTCGTGGTTTTGGTCGCTGGTCGCGCGGTGCCGACGACCGAAACGCCCGCGCCCGAGCTCGCCCCGCACGCCTATCGCCTCGCCTTCCCGGTCCGCGCGGCGGGCGCGGGGGGCGACGATTTCACGGTGACGATCCGCAACGAGGCGTTCGCGCAACTCGGCCCGAGCTGGACGCGCGACCTGGCGGTGACGCGCGACGGCGTGCCGCTGCCGACGCTGCGCCGCCCGCTCCTCCTCCCCTTCCCGAACGATACGCCGGAACGCTGGTCGTGGTTCTTCACGCCGCGCAACGCCCATCTGGTCGATCTCTGGCCCTGGTATCTGGCGACGCTCCATCTGCCGCGCCACATCGCCGCGCTCCTCTATGTGGGCGTGGGGGGTGGGGCGGCGCTGTTGTTGCTGGTGGGGGTGAGGGGGCTGGTGGGGCGGCGGCGAGGGCCACCTTCGGACGGGCTTTAGCCCAACGGCGACGCACGCCAAGTGCGGCCCTCACCCCGCCTCACTTCGTTCGGCACCCCTCTCCCAATCTGGGAGAGGGGCCTCGTTATTGGGCGGGAGGTACATAGCGGTTGCCCTCTATCTCGCCACCCGATCGTACTTCGTGCGCGTTATCGTGAGCCGCGATGCGGGGACGCCTCTGTACAGCAGCACGCTTGCTCGATGTCGTCTGTGGGCGTGGATCGGCACGCTATCGCCCTCGATACTCGGTGCCACGCGCGGATGGTCCCTGACCCGTTACGGTTTCAGCAGTTCCGTCCGGTACTTCGGGGCGAGCGCCTCGGCTTTCGCCATGAATGCCGTCTGTGCGGCCTCGTCGAGCTTGGGCGGCGGTGTTGTCCGCGTCGCGACGGGCACGCCGACCTCCTTGAAAAACTCCTCCTGCCCGGACGGGGAGCAGATGCACAGCAGCCGCACCGGCTGCGCGGAGGCGTTGGTGAAGGAATGCGGCGCGTTGGCCGGGATGTTGACCGTCTCGCCCGCGCGCACGACCGATTTCTCGCCCCGGAAGGTCGCCTCGATCTCGCCCTCGAGGAGGGTGAACGACTCCTCGAAATCGTGGCGATGAGGGGCGGGGCCGCCGCCGGGCGGGATGTGCATGTCGATCAGGCAGTAGCGCCCGGCGGTCTGCTCGCCCGTCAGCAGGATCGTGTAGGTATCGCCCACCAGTCCGATATGGGGCAAGCCCTGGTCCTCGTTCGGTCGCGCTAGCGCCAAATTCCGCCGGAGATCGTCGGGCGGGAGCGGCGAGGACGATTGGGCTGTGGTGGCCGCATGATCGTTCATGGCGTTGCTCCTATTGCTGGGATTGTTTAACTGCCGAATGTAGACCGCTCACCATGCCATCCTACGTTGATAACGAACAAAGAACAAGACAGAATTCGGCATATGGTCATAGATAGGAAGCTATGATTATGAATGGACTGATATCTTGGTTTACCCTATTGCGGCCCTACCCCACCTCGATGCGGTCGATCGCTGCGCACATGTCGCCGAGCGCCCAGGCCATCCCGGCGTGCCAGGGGGCGGCGCAGGCGGGCAAGGGGTGTAGGAAAACCAAGAATCCTATCGCGTCGGCGTTGGCGTCGCTACGCCCCCCTGTCCCAGGCTCATCACGAGGAGCGTCTGGTCACGGCAATTCATGACCATCTTACCGGTCGCCTGTCCGGGCGGAAACCCGCCATCGGGCGGCACATCATCCGCCGTGCGGTAGAATTTGACATCCAGATTGGCGACGGTCGCGTCCTGGCGGCCCACCCGCAGGGTTGCCAGCCGCAGCCGCTCCTGGTGTGTATGGCGCTCCGCGAAATAGGTCCACAATGTTGGCAGATCAAACGTGACGAAGTGTCGTTTACTACCATCCAGACGGTTATCAGTCATGGAGTACCAGACAAACTTCTCGCCCGTGAAGTCGGGGATACCCTGGCCTGTCGCCACCGCAGGGAAAAAGGCGTGCAACGCATTCAGGTCGCCTTGATTGAAGGTGACAAGGAAACGATTGAGGAACGCTTCCACCTCGGCGGGGGCGCAACCGCTCGGATATGCCGACGTACTCGGGGTGGTCGCGCCCACCGTCACGCTATTGACAGCCGTTTGGACTCGCATCACCGGCGTTTCCGGGCGTGGTATGGCGGGGATGCCGATTGTCGGCGTGGTCGTCGGTGCGGCGATCGGCATCGTTGTTACTTCCCCGCCAGCGCACGCGCCGAGGAGTAGCACGCCCATCAGGCAAAGGAGCGTCCGGTGCATCGTGCGGCTTCTCAACATCACCACCGCCCCTACCAGCTTCATGCATTGTCGCTGCTGCGATAGTTCTTCACAGGCGAAGATAATGCAGGGAAAGGTTCTCCCGGAGATCACATAATACTTTGTGCAAGTCAAGGCGGCATTGTGTCGCATTTCGCCTCGGGCTTCTCCACTTTCGCCTCGGGCTTCTCCGCAAGCAGCACGACACGCCGGGACGGCGCTTACTCGTAGGAGGCGTCCGGCTCGAAAGGATAGAGCGGACGGCGGCGCTGGTGGTAGGTGAAGGTGCCGAGGTCGGCGGCGGCGGCACCGGGGGTGTCGACCAGGATGATCTCGGCGGCGATCGGCGCGTAGGCGGGACGGGGCGATTGTACGCCCTTGGCGACGACGACCTGATACGTCTCCGGGCGGATGCCGAGCGAGTACATTTGCTCGATGCTGGTGTTGCCCGCGCGGTGGCTGGTGAGGACGAGGGTCTGTCCTTCCGTCGTTTCGAGGACGGCGCGGACGCCATCGTCGAAGAAGCGGAAGCCGCCGTGCGTCGGGCGCGTCTCCTCGTAGCGCCCCTCCGCGATCAGGCGCACCCGCCCGGTCACGACCACCGGCTCGCCGTGCAGCTGGTCGGTCTTGGCCCCGATCGCGAGGGTGATCGTCCGCCCGACCCCCGCCTCGATGCACGCGCCGACCGCCTCGGGGTCGTAGAGGGTTTGCAGGTAGCGGCCCACGCCGAGGTGGCGCGCGGCGGCGAGCAGCACCGTCGAGTCGGCGGCGCTCCCCGCGCCGACATTGTCCCCCACGTCCATCAGCACGACCGGCCCGGCGGGCGCGTCGAGTGCGCGGCGCAGGGCGACCTCCGGCGACGGCGCATCGAGCAGGAATTCGTCGCGCCGCGCCCAGGCCGCGAGCGCCAGTTCGCGCGCGGCGTCGCGGGCGAGCGCCGCGTCGCCATCGGCCACGACGACGAACGACATCCCCATCTCCGGCACGTCGGCGTAAGGGTAGCCCTGCACGACCGACGCGGAGAGGATGCCGGGCCGTGCGATCAACTCCTCGCACGCGGCCATCAGCGCGCGCAACGGCTCCGCGCCGGTGAACTGCTTGACGATGTTGATCACGAGCGGCGGCGTTTCCATCGCCTGCACCGGCTGGATCGCGCCGCGTACGGTGCGGATGACGATGTCGGCGCACTCGCGGGCGCGGGCACGGGCATCGAGGTGCGGGTTGGTGCGGTAGAAGACGACGGCGGTGGTGTTGTCGATCAGGCGCTGGGTGTTGTTGCCGTGCAGATCCATCGCCACGCCGATCGGCACGTCCGGTCCGACCGCCGCCCGGACGCGCGCGGCCATCTCCCCGTCGGCATCGGGGAAGCCCTCGGCCACCGACGCGCCGTGGAGGACGAGCAGCACGCCATCCCACGGGCCGTGTCCTCGTAATGCCGCGATCAGCTCGTCGGCGATGCGGGCGAAGGCGTCGGCGGTGATCGTGCCGGACGGCTCGGTGGCGGTGAAGAAGAGGGGCACGACCTCGACCCCCGGCTCCCGCCCGGCGTCGAGGAAGCCGGTGACGCTGGAACCCGCATCGGCGTAGCGCGCGACGATCTCCGGGCCGCGCAGGAGGCCGTCGCGCGCGAAGAGGGCGTAGGTGGTGGGGGTGACGGCGAAGGTGTTGGTCTCGTGGTAGAAGCCAAGCAGGGCGAGGCGCATCGTGGCGGATCCTCCTGCCGCGCGCGGGCGGCGTTGAGCGAGTGTGGTTCACTGGCTGCCGACGCTGTTGTAGCCCCTGACGAGGACGAAGGCAAGTCGGGTGTGCTAGTACAGCGCGGTCGAAGTATCCCAACGGTTTTCGTGGCGCTGTGGCACGCTTTTTCCACCAAGAAACCACGGGGCTATCTACGCCGCGCTGTACTAGGGCGGTGCTCAATATGGTTGGCCGCGTCGTCCTGTGGCACGAGGTCCGGGGGTTGAAGCACCCGGCTTGGGGGTGCAGGCTACCCATGAAGGGCACAATGTACCCATGAAGGGCAGCCACCCCCGGCTGGGGGCAGCCATAGGCGGCACCGGCGAAGTACCCATGAAGGGCATACTACCCGCCTGCGCGGGCTGGGTGTGGCGGTCAAGCAGTATGCGCGTTGCCGTAGGCCGCGCATCGGCTCGCTCGCGTTCCTCCCGGCATATTGTGCCCGACGAGGGTGTGATACGCTACTCCCGGCGTTCGATCCTCGGCGCGTACCTGATCGATGTAGTGACGTGGACGTTGAATCGTGGAGCGCACAGGTCAAAACCATGATCGAGCATCAGTTCACCGAGGACCGCCTCGCCGCCCTGTATGACCTGTTCTACCCGCCGGAACGACGAGCGGACTTCGCCTTCTATCTGCCGCTGGTACTATCCGCACAGTCCGTGCTCGATGTGGGGTGCGGGACGGGCGCGCTGCTGCGGATGGCGCGGGAAGCGGGCCATACCGGGCGGCTGTGCGGACTCGACCCCGCTGCGGGCATGCTCGATCAGGCGCGGCAACGGGCGGATATCGAGTGGGTCCACGGCGACCTCGCGTCGGTCGGCTGGGAGCGGGAGTTCGACCTGATCGTCATGACCGGCCATGCCTTCCAGGAGTTCGTCGCGGACGACGTGATCCGCGTCGCGCTCGCCGCGATCCGAGCGGCCCTCACCGACGATGGCCGCTTCGCGTTCGAGACGCGCAACCCGCTCGACCGTGCGTGGGTGCGCTGGCCGACGCAGTATTCCGGTGCGGTGACCGATGCGACCGGTGCCGTCGTACGGTGCGAGTACCGGGTGGAGACGCCGACCGTGCGAGGCGTCGTGCATTCCATGAGCACGTTCACCAGCCTCGGTTGGGACCGCCCGGAGGTAAGTCGGGGAGCGCTGCGGTTCCTCGACCCAGAGACGCTCGCCACCTTCCTGGCGAGTGCCGGTCTGGCGATCGAGGAGCGGTTCGGGGACTGGACCGGTGGGCCGCTCACCGCGACGAGCCCCGAGATCGTCACCATCGCGCGGAAGGGCTAGATCAGTCGGCTGCGAGCATCATACCTGTCGCGGCCTGCCCGTTCCTCGACCGGCGTTGATCCCGGTCTTCCTTACAGCTTCCCCGCACAGCTTCCCCGCCCTCAGATCGACCTACTCACCGCTCGTCGCTCCTTGACAGTCCGCAGATGGCTCGGTAACGTGGTGCCCGGACGGCTGAGTCGGGTGAGGCGTGGGGCGAACGGACGAGCGTCGTCATAGTCGTAGCGCGCGGTGTGAGCGGAAGGGTGGGGGAGATGATGAACGGGCCGACCGATGCCGCCGCGCTGTTCGATAGTGCGCGCGGCGTGCTCGCCGGGGGCGTCTCGGCTGCCGCGCGGATACACCCCTACCTGGAGCGCCCGTTCTATCAGGCGCGCGGGGCGGGGCCGTACATCGAGGATCTGACCGGGCGGCGCTTCATCGACTTCAACATGTCCAACGGCGCGGCGCTGCTCGGCCACGATCATCCGGCGGTGCGCGAGGCGGTGACCGCAGGGCTGGCGCTGGGGATCATCGCCGGGGCGGAGACGGCCTACCACGAGCGACTGGCGCGGACGCTCACGGAGATCATCCCGGCGGCGGAGCGGGTCCGCTTCGCCACCAATGGCAGCGACGTGACGATGATCGCCGTGCGCCTCGCGCGCCACGCCAGCGGGCGGACCAGGATCGTGAAGTTCGACGGCCACTACCACGGCCTGACCGAACTCTTCCTCTTCCGGCGCGACGATGATGGGGCGGTCGTGCCGTCGTCGGGCGGCGTCCCGCCTGCCTGGGGCGACGATGTGCTGATATGTCACTGGAACGACGTGGCGGCGTTCGAGGCACTAATGGCGCGGCACGGCGACGAGATCGCCGCCGTGATCTGCGAGCCGGTCCACTACAACGCCGGGTGCATCCCGCCCGCGCCCGGTTTCCTGGCACTGTTGCGCGAGCGGACGCGCGAATGCGGCAGCGTCCTGATCTTCGATGAGGTGCTCTCCGGCTTTCGCATGGCGCTCGGCGGGGTGCAGGAGTGGAGCGGCGTCACGCCCGACCTCTGCACGTTGGCGAAGGCGCTGTCGAACGGCATGCCGCTCGCGGCGGTGGCGGGGCGGGCCGACCTGATGGCGGGATTCGCGCCGAGCGGGCCGGTCGCGCACAGCGGCACCTACTCCGGCCACCCGCTCAGCATCCTCGCGGGGCAGGCCACGCTCGACGCGCTGCGCGCGCCGGGTTTCTACGACGCGCTCAATGCGCTGGCGACGGACTTCTACCGCGACCTCCAGGCGATCTTCGACCGTCACGGCGTACCGGTGGTGGTGCAGGGGCTCGGCGCGCGCTTCGGCCTCTACTTCGGGCGGCGCGAGCCGGTGACCACCTACGCCGATGCCGCCGCGCACGATCACGGCCTCCACCGCCGCTTCGTCGTCGCCTGCCTCGAACGCGGTCTCTACCTCCCGGCCTACACCAAGCAAGGCCCGCCCGGCCACAACGGCTTCTCCCTCGCCCACACGCTCGCTGTCCTGGCCGATGCGCTGGACATTATGGACAGGGCGGCGGGGAGTTTTTAAAGCGGCGAGTGAGCGAGGGCTACCATAGGCGCTCGTCTAATAAGGTGCTGTTCACTCCCCGCTGCCGCGTCCATGCACGTACTTCCGTAGATTGCGTACGTTCTCATTCTGCGTTAGGATGGGACGATGAGTGCTGGCGATATTCGGGACCAAATGCAAAGCGATGAGGATGCCGCGCGCGATGATCGCTATTATGCCCTGCTCGATCAGGCGCTACTCGCTTGCGCGCGTTTTATAAGCCACGATTTGGGCAGGGTTCGGCAACCACCGTCGAGCAGTTTCAACGGTTATATAGCGCAGATCCTTTCTATCAATGGGTTGGTCTCGACTCACCGCTGATGTATGCGGCGCACAAGGCCGCCGGGGGGATGACCTCTATCTACCGTCAACTGGGCATCGGTGGTCAATGGATATTCAACAGTATTATGCGCGATAGCCTGGGTTTGTCTCAGGTACAGACCGCTTGGAGCTATGAGCTTCCTGTCAGTGGCGGCAAAAATCGTATCTTGTCTTTAGGGACGCGCGTGGAAATAATCCCCCCAGGGGGTATACTGCGGTGCGGGCGCGGGTGACACGCACGGGGAGGGCTGATGGAACTGACCGACGGGCACAAGGCGCTGTTCATTGAGGCCGCGCGGGTCCTCAGCGGCAGCGCCCGCCGCGTGTTCATGGCGCGGACGGCGCGGGAGTTGGGGCCGGGTGGGCAGCGGCGGGCCGAGCGTGAACTCGGGTGGGACCGGGGGACGATCCGCAAGGGTGCCCGCGAGCTGGCGAGCGGCGTCGCCATCGTCGACGCCTTCGCCCTGCGGGGCCGCAAGCGGGCGGAGGACCGCCTGCC
>JAABUU010003771.1_pt1 | contig 18811 bp, 19 predicted proteins | sample 5559301 | NCBI WGS metagenome assembly JAABUU01 (sample SAMN10711884, study PRJNA513360) | rock metagenome | isolation source: Antarctica rocks | place: Antarctica: Victoria Land, Richard Nunatak white | reverse complement strand
AGTCAGTTTGCACATAACTTTAACAACACACATTAAAAGACTCTAAAGTGAATGTTTCAATATGTGTAAAAGACTTTAGATGTTGTTCTTAAGTATAAATTGAGTAATTAACTTAAATTATTAAGATATTCAGATTCAGACTGAGAGAAAGATCTTGAATTGAGAAGATTTATGTCAGAATATATATTTAAAATGATTAATGAATCAATATTCTGAAGTTTAAAATGTCAAAAAATCATTATCTTATTCTCTTGTAAAGTAAAGTACATAATCTTAACAGAGACTACAAAGAAAGCAATGTAAATGTAAAAGTTACTTAAAGAGCTAAAGCTAAAGAGATTTAAGACAGTTACAATTTAAATGAACAATCAGAAAACTATAATCTTGACTAAGAATTCTGAATTTCATGTCTGTATGAAGTACATTAATATACATCATCACTTTATAAGAGAAGTTGAATTCTGCAGACTTATTTATCTTAATTACATCTTCACAAGCAACATAACTGTCAACAAGCTTACAAAGTCACTTTTAACACTGAAATTCATTCATTTTATAAATCTTATGAATCTCATCAGTCAGTGAAAGACCTTGTGATTTAATGATATAACACTTGAGTTCAAAACTCAAGAGACACTCATTTAAATTGAATCAGAGACATAATATATTTTTTTTAACTCTATAAATAAAGAAAGTGTATCTTCATTTTCTATCTTACTGTTGCTGAAACAGACTGAGAAGATGTATCAAACTTTCAGTCTCATTTTCTTATCTTAGTGATTCAGAGCTCTATGAAGGTTTCAGAAACATGTGAAGTTTGCTAGAACAAACAGTTTGTTATGAATAAAAGTTTTTTCTTTTGTTGATTGAAGGTCTTCTTATAGGGCCACATTTTCATAGAGTAGCTAGACACTTATGATTACATGTTCATTTCACTAGCCACTCCTCCTATGTTTGACATGAGTGGTCAACTGTTCGGTCGAGATGTTTCGTCTAGAACTCGAGCTTCGTCGGAACGGAAAAACTTGAAACCCTTCTGTCAGCCTTGCCGAGCGCAAGCAAGGGTCCACTTCGGCACCAGCTTCCCCGAATTGGTTTAACTCCACCATCAGACGCTTTCTCAACATTCATATTGTATCTAGTTCATACATACATAGCCGCATCGTGTTCAAGCAAGTTGTCAAACCATTACCTCGATATTAATGCGTCGTGTGTTTGCTAGTAATTCTACCATCATCTCTCCATTCAAGCCAGTCCACTATCTATCTTCGTTGCGACGCCGTGGCCAGATGTGCAAGCCTTAGATTTGGCTTTCGGACAGTTTTCTTGACACCAGAGCGCTCAAACTATTACCCTCCAATTGCAGAGCATATATAACAGTGTGTCTGTCCTGCGGGGCTAGCTTGCGCTTCCATGTTGGGAGCTCGTCAACCCTTATCGACGAAGCCAATCTGACCGCAACAGCGGCTGATAAGAACGATGTACAGCGTTCTCCCGCCGCCGTCGCGGTTTCCAACGCAGAATGCCTACGGCGCTGCCCTCCCCAGCAGCATGCCGGCGCCTATGATTGAGACGAGTAATGTTCTCAGTCACCCTGTCGGAGCTGAATACCAGTTGCTTGTGGGCGAAGGCATGTATATCCCGGCGACTCCATTTTCTTCCTTCCCATTTATTTACATCATCTGCAATAGGTACATATGTCCTCCGGGACGATTTGCACCTAGCGACGCCTCCACCTCACCCTTCCGAAGCCCCTATTACGAGTACAAATCCGTTAGCGACTACACCGGCTCCCGCAACAGCAGGGGTCAAGCTGTCGTTGGCTGCCCTCGGTCCGCGAAAGTCAGTGCCGCAGCTGTACAAACTTAACACTTCCACGAGCATTCGGTCGAACTGGAAGACGTATAGCATCAAGGAGAGTGAAAAAGAGACACGGACCTCGGGGGATAATGGCAGTGATGTGGACCGGCAGCACTTCACGAACGGAAACGCACATAGCAGGACCCCGGCCTTTGGCGAAGGGAACCCCCTGTTGATGGCTGCAAACCACAAGGACAACCTGAAACGGCGAAAACCGAAGAATAATATCGTGAAGAGCAACTCTTCGTTCATCTCACGGGTGATTGCTCATGATGCTCTGACAAAGAGACTGCAGGAGCGCGGATCTGAGGGAATCTTCGCTTTTACAAATATCAATCGTGCTTTTCAATGGCTGGACCTTACATCGGCCCTGAAGGTATTTTTCCAAGGCGCTTTGGTTTCTGTGTCTAAATGCTGTGTAGGCCGAACACATGACGAAGATCCTTTTCACCAAGGCTCAGATATTATGCCACGATGTGAACGCCTTGACGAAGAGCTCAAGTCATATAGACGTAATCATGGGCTCTTCATCTGCAGATATCCTTTGGTATGAGCCGATCTCACAGAAATATGCTCGTATCAACAAGCATGTGAGTTCTCCAAAGAATCATGATAAATTTCGAGATCGCTGAGAATACGTTTTGACTATGATTAGGGCATTATCAATGCTTCTCCAATCTCAGAGATCCGATGGATACCTGGTTCTGAGAACTTGTTCCTTGCTGCCCACATGGACGGGTCACTCATTGTGTATGATAAGGACAAGGAAGATGCCGCTTTCATGCCAGAAGAGATCGGAGTCTTAATCAACGAGAAGAACGGCGGGTTCAGCGGAACCTCTGCACTGCATGTGAAAAAGTCGGTTAATTCAAAGAATCAGAAGACGAACCCGGTCGCTTATTGGAAGTCATCAAATTCTAAGATTAATGCTTTGGCTTTCTCGCCAGACAGCAGACATCTCGCTGTTGTTTGTGAGGATGGTACTCTACGTATCATTGACTACCTCAACGAACAGTAGGGACAGACTCCTCCCCTGCAGAACGTACAGATGATGGTACTGACTAGCCTAAGATTGACAGACATATATTCTAGCTACTACGGTGGCTTCATCTGCGTATGCTGGTCACCAGATGGAAAATACGTCCTGACGGGGGGTCAAGACGACTTGGTATCAATCTGGTCGTTGGCAGAGCGTCAGATCATAGCGAGATGTCCAGGTCATCACTCATGGGTTACTTCCGTTGCTTTCGATCCATGGAGATGTGATGAGCGAAATTACCGCTTTGGATCGGTTGGCGAGGATTGCAGACTGCTGCTTTGGGACTTCAACGTCGGCATGCTGCATAGACCTAAGGCGGTATGTCATCCTTCTTCAAAGTCTTCCACGCGGTCTATGCAGAGAAGAAAGCTGATCTGGAGGTCTCTGATTGTAGGCCTCGGTCCGCCAACGAGGCAGCATCTCTTCCCACCTGCCCATAACGCGGCACCGAACAGAGAGTCAAAGCCAGGTCAACAATCGATTACGGTCGAACTCGAACCTCACCGCGCAAAGCGTTGAGGGAGAGGATGGCATCGACCACCCCGTCGAGTCTCGTGTCCGCACTGCTGAACTACCTCCTGTCATGGTACGTCCTACCTCGAATCCTGACGTACCGACATCACAAGTCCTCCAGCTAACAAGATCTGTCTGACACAAACAGTCGAAAGTCGTAGATGCCGACCCTCTTAGCTGGCTTGGATTCGAAGAGGATTGTATTATCACATCTTGTATTGAAGGTCAGTTTGCACCCGTCTTACCTGTTCCAAGTTTTTTCCTTGGCGAGATTAGCCCGGCGGTCGCTAACAATGCTTGCTCTCGAATACAGGCCATATTCGCACTTGGGATCGACCGAAAGAGGGAGTCAATGGGAGTCAGATCACTTTGTCAGGCACGGGTGGGATTACTTGATTGGATCTAGTGGATTTGGATGTAAAGATTTGGTAGTCAGACTTTGAACACAACCTATCCTGAAAACCCGTGATTAGTCCAATTATCACCATTGTCTATCAGGAAGCCGAGTCGAGTCTTTGTGAGGCAAACGTCTCACTGTTTAGCAGCCCTGGAAAGCCGTCAAATCCGACAGCAAAAGTCCTTATCGAGCCCCTGAGGCTACTGTAGAGTCATCGACGGGAACGAACAAACTGCGCCAAGCGATGATAGCAAGGAAAATGCACTGTACTGCGTAGGAAGATCGGGTTGTATCTGTTGCGTTCCCGGATGGTCGGTAAAGTCTAACCAAATTCAAGAAAAGGAAAAGGAAAGGAAGCATCGGCGGTTCTTCGGTGCGTCCGCTTCGACCCTTGCTGGCCGGTTTTCGGCTTGAACCGAGGCGCCGCCGTCAAGTAGAATGGGTGATCATCGAAAGGCTAAATCCATTTATATCCCATGGCTCCTCGTGGGCGTATCCGGGCGGCTTCTCGATGCGCATGTAAATGCACATGTACCTAATGCACATGCAAACTCATGCAGGCGTACGATAGAGGTAGGCTGTGATACCACTCATAAAGTTGCTTCAAAAGTGCCCTTCGGAACGGTCTGCTGGATGTAGTTGGCCTGTTGTGATCAGATCTGTAGCGATTGGCAAGGATAAAAGTGAAGAACTTGTTACATATCCGCAGGACGTAACGCTCTGATACTGACCAGATGCAACCATCTAAACAAATTGGACCCTTGACCATATCCAAGCTCTGTGAATCCGATGGTTCCTGAGCTGAATCAATAATGACAATCTTTTCATCCAATAGTGGATCTCTTTGTTTGCGCACAACAATGCTGACCGGGATCAACCTTATCGCTTTGGCGCGTCACTGCTGCGAAACTACCTCAGAGAGTATAAAGAGAAAGAGCTTGCGAAACCACGAAGTTTTTTGAAATTCGCCACCTCTTCTAAGTTGTGACTCAAATATAGGTTGCAGCTTCGCCGCAGCTGTTACTTCGACTTCCGACTTGGTTGAATCAACATGGCGCTGGCTTTCCTGACCGGAAGCGGCAGCGCCAGCAACGCGAAGCTCTTCGACATCAGGTATACCACAATCTCGTGACTCAAATTCAACTGCGAGTCGAGCGACTGACTGCTTACCCAATGATCGTTATAGATTAGATCAGAACATCATCGTCCTTCGAGGCACCGAGCAAGAAGCCTCGAGTGTGTTGCTCAGAGGTACCCTTGTTCTTTGCCTCTCCGAGCCACTCCGGGTTGGGGGTATACACATGCGGTTGACGGGCGAGTCGAGGATCAGGTGCGATCTCCCATCGTCACATCGTAGGTGGTCAATACTGAACATACCAAAGCTGGTCGACAAATGGAAGTGGAACCCGGGGAGTGAAGCAAGTGGAAGAAATCTTTCGACAATGCTGGGCCTTTGTCAACCCCGCGAAGGGTAAAACGGAGACGCTGGTGGCAGGCAACTACGAGTTCCCCTTCGAGGTCATCATCCCTGGGGATACGCCGGAAAGTGTCGAGGGGTTGCCGGAGTCCTGGGTGATCTATCGGATGAAAGCCACAATCGACAGGGGCAGGCTACAGCAGAACATTCATGCCCGGAAACATGTTAGAATAATACGGACGCTGGACCCCGCTGCGTTAGAATTGGCACACTCCATGGTGAGAGCCCACCACAGCGTAATTTCGAAAGGGAAGGGCTAATGGCACGTCTAGTCTGTTGAGAATACCTGGCCTGAGAAAGTGCGATACGACATCAACATCCCTTGCAAGGCAGTGATCTTTGGGACCTCCATCAACGTCAACTTCGAGTTGGTACCACTACTGAAGGGTTTGAAGATTGGCAAGATTTCAACAGACATGTTCGAATTGCAGGATTTTGAATTAGATCAGATCTCCCAAATAAACAAATATCACAGGGGACAACGGCTGGTGGTGGGAGATGAGTGGGAAATGCCAGATGAATGGCCGGCTGAGGAGATTGATGGTATGGAGGGTTATCGCTTCGTCAGGAGTCTTAAGATACCGATGAACCTCCGAGAATGCATTCAAGATGTCGAAGCCAAAGGCATACGAATCAAGCACAAACTCACATTTGTTGTCCGGCTCATCAACCCCGATAGCCACGTGTCCGAGGTAAGTCAAGCTATCCCGACAAACCGTGATATAGCTGACCGCCCAAGCTCCGTGCAACCCTCCCAGTCATGATCTTCATCTCTCCGAACCTGCCCCTGAACGAGCAAAACCAGGTCATGAACCCAAACGACCTAAGCGTGCAGGTCATCCGCAACCTGGAGCAGCACGCCCCACCCATGTACGGCGAGCACCAATTCGACCAGCTATACAGCAACGTCGACCCAAGCGGCTTCGTGACCCCCGCCGGCGGTGCCAGCGGCATCAACACGCCCTTCAACCTGCACAGCCGCAACGCCTCCACGGAAGACATCTCCTCCCTCAGCACCGCCGCCGAAGCTGAATTCTCCGCCAACGTGCTCCAGAACCGCCTCTACAACTTCCAAGACCGCGGCTCGAGCCGCCACGCGCGCGACCGAAGCGCCACCGTCGTCCCGGCACCGGTCACCCACGCGGGCGAAGCCGCGGACGAAGAGTCGTCGGCGGCGGCCCGCCACAACTCCCTCCCGCACCCGGACTCCACCCTCGCCAGCAGCTCCGTCGGCAGCACCACCCGCCAGAGTCCCAGTGACCTGCTCTCGCGACGCACCTCCGACGACGACGACGACGCTACGCCGCTGGCCCAGCGGACACTCCGGCCCGAAGCCCAGCACATTGAGATTAACGATATGAACGACATCTTTAGACTTCCCAGCTACGGACGGGCCGTGCGCACGCCCGTCAGGACGCCCGCCAACGAGGGCCCGCCGACGTATCAGGCGGTTATCAGCGGCCCCCCGGCTCCACCGCCCCTGCAACCCGCGGCTCCGCTGCAGGCTCATACGGCCGCGAGGTCGTCGTATGTCCGGGAGGCGAGGGCTTCGACGCAGGCGCGGGGCACCACTGCTTCCAGTCGTTAGGCCCGACGGAGGGGGGAAATAATCCGGGATAGGCTTGCGGGTCATGGCGTGTGGTCTTCGTCTTCGTACCTCAATGTATTTGAGAAGGATACCCTGCATTATCAGAGGTGGAGGAAGGAGCTTCATTTGCTACGGCGTCATCGGGGGGGGTTGAAGGGAGGGGGGCTTCTACGGTCGGTATAGGTGGGGGCAAAGGCAGGCACCGGCGGCGCTTCTCGGATTGGTACCTAGCTATGGCACTACGTGGGTACTCGTGCAAAAGAGAACCTACTAATCGTAAAATATAATCTCGATATCAATTATTCAACTTATTGAGGGGGTTTCAGGAGGTTGCACTGCCGAATAGGCTCCATTCCCAATGCTGATATAATCGGTAGCTTCTCCTGAATGTCACGCGATGCTGTACGTGAGAGTCCACAGAATGGCAATAGCGTCAGTAAAGAAGGGGCATTAAAGCTCCCGAATCGACGGCTGCTGAGAACGTAGTGAATCCATCATTCAAATGGACATGGCAGGAAGAGCAGAGAAACCCGCGGTGAGGTGGTCCCAACATCCGGAGGCGCTGCTTCATCCGCTGCCCTTGCCAATCCCGACATCACTCCTTCCTCTCGTCGTCCTCTTGCTATAGCCCCGCGCTCATCGTCCCATGCTTTAACCCATCGTTCCAGCTCTTGACCCAACTCTTCGCTATAAGATCATCAGATACTGCCACTCCTCAACGATGGCCCCGTCTGCTTGGCTCCACGGTACGCGTCTCGTTCAAGAGATGACTGAGAACCTGACCGAAGACCCTTTGGTACTCGGGATCTTACCCTTGAAATCATTCGATATACGCCCTGTTGAAGGTTTCCTGACACTCACTGTCGCTTCCTACAGGATTGCTTTCCATATCTCGAGAACAGAGGTTTCGACGAAGAATTCAACAAGAAAGTTCTTGATCGGGTCGACGAACTTCAATGGGTGTAGAGCCCTTAGCATCGTCGTGGATGAGTGTATCCACTCGGCCATCCACCCAATTGTTCGCCCCAGGCCATGAGCTACCGGCGAAATTGATGGGTCAATTCCACCACTGGGCCGCTGGGGCAAGCCCTACGGCTCCACCACCCCCGGCGGCCTCACATACCATATCTGCCACCCGCCGCTCTCGGCCAGCATGCTGTACGCCCAGGGTGCCAAACCGTCCACAGGCACCCGCATGAATCCGACGTCGAACGACCGCTTGCCTTCAATCTCCGGCTCATCTTCCGGCTGACCACCCTCCTCCGGAACCGGTGCTTCCTCCCAGTCAAGGTCAACAACATTCACAAACCCGACATTCCCCAGATCCGGATCCGGCGGCTGCGGGGCGTCGTGCACGACCGACTTGAGCGCGGCGGCGTCCACGTGGAGGCAGTACTGAAACCGCGTCGCGAAGCCACGGCTCGCGTTCGCTTCGCGCCGCATGGCACCCGCCACCCACTCCGCGAATCTTCGGCGCACGACGTCGGTGCCGGCGCCGTCGAGGGAGGAAGGGTCCTCCTGCACGCTCCACTCCAGACTGTGCAGCAGCTCGGGCGTGCCGTAGTACTCGAGGCTCGCGCGTGTGCGCGTGTTGACGATGGCCATGAAGCGGCGCCAGGCGGCGTCGTCGGCGTATGTGCAGCGGAAGATGGCGAAGCCCCATTTCTCGTGTCCGGCGTCCTGGAGCTGGTGCTGGAGGATGAGGCCTTCGTTCATTCGGTCATCCATGTCCAGGTACTGTAGTCGGGCCGCGGAGGAGAATGTCGCCGTGCTGGTGCGGATTCGTGGCTTTATTGCGGCATAGCGAGAGGTGGCGAGCCGGAATCCAGCAGCGAAGCCGAGGGACGGTGGGAAAGCAAGCCGACTGGCACCTGCGAACATTGAACGAGTGGAAAGAAGGCAAAGGAAAGAAAGCTTCTTAGGTAAATAGCCAGATAAGCATGGGCGTGAACGAGGAATTTTCAGAACCAAACAGCCCCCCCGTAACTGGCCGTAGCCTTCACCGCTCTTGTGTAATTGGCTTCGTTCTTTGAGAATGACCACGTAGGTAGTTATCTTAGCAGTTTGCGAAACCCCTGCGGTTTGGTTACGATGAAATCAAGTTGTGGCAGCATGGAAGAGGTGTGGTCATAGCATGTTTTTGAGTGTAAACAGAGCTGTGTGGACAGCTGTACAAGAGGGAGGTAGGTATACATAGATTCATATGCACCCCGAACTTAGAATTGGGATGTGATGGGGAAGACTGAGGAGGGCATTTTGGTGTAGAGAAGGTACTGGACTCGGGAAGATGCAGTCAATGCTTTGCTAAGCCACTAGCCGCTTTCGACAATATTTCACCCATAACCCTAACACAGGTCTGAATCTAGAAAGAAAGGGAGAAGGATAAGGTAAGGTATATCTCCGAATGTCTTTGTCCTTGCCTTCTTGTCCCCACGTTTCACGGAATATGCCTTACCTAACCATCACATCACATCAAATCAAATCCATTAGATTAGCTGAGCGCACTCAATAATGTTCTCTCAGTCAACGGTAGCACGCTATCAATACCTAACATCAACACGTGTAGGTGATCCCCGACCCCTTTTGCATCTACGTTCCCCTTCCGGCATAACATAGACCAAGCATCGCAAGATCACAAAGACAGAAGAAAGATTGACAGCACTATCCCAAGCCCAGATATTACCATCAGACCTCTGAAGCCCACTTCCTCTCCTCCAAACGGATTGTAAATCCTGGGCCGATTGGCAGCCCTAGACGACCCACTCTTCCCTCCCACACCCTTCGTAGGAGCTGCACCCCCGGTAGTCGAGCTCGTTGCCGGACCAAAAGTCTTCGCGTGACTATCGAAACTGATACATCCGGTCGGCAACGCAAAGGCCGTCTGAAGCAGAGTAGCGCTACTGGCATCTTGCAGTTTATACTGAGAAGCCTTGGCGTTAGGGTTGATGATCGCCTCCGCGAAGAGCCCGATCCCGAAAGCCACGGACGCGTCGACATGGGTAAGGGTGTCGAAGATATCGTCTAGGGCTTTACTGGCGGTGGTGGAGTGGGTTGCGTTTTCGCAGTGAGAATTGACGTGGCTGACTGCGGCGAATGTGGTTGAGACGGTGGGGAGGTTGAGGAATATCCCAGCGCTTAGTGCCGCGTCTCCGTCGAAGAAGGATATGCCGAGGAGTAGTTGGGGGTTGAAGCCTCCGACGGTGATTAGTTCGAGGTTTGCCGAGGCTTGGAAGGGGAGGCTTGTGAATTTCGTTTGGTCACTGCGAAAGAGGATCAGTCAAGTGAAGAATCTTGGAGATGGCGGAAAGATCTTACAATCCGTGTTGTGAAGAGTTTGTTATGTTACCCACGTCAAGAATGATTTGTGAACCATCAGGTACCTATGACTCACAGTCAACCTCTGGTCTATCAAGATATAGAGCAAGCCTTACAAACACATCAAAGCCAGTCGTAAAGTCCAGCTCTGCAGTGAGCTTGAATCCCACCATTAGGTTCGGCACAAGCTGAGGTCCTACAGCGCCGATACCGGGTATCTAGTTTTGGTGTCAGAGTCCAGGAGGGGCCTTATATTGCGACTTATAAGACGAACCTCGAATGGTAGGAAATCGATCGGTGGTAGGGGCGCAGTAAAATTGATCAGCTTTTCAGTAGCTTTGACAGTGGTGTCAAGCTCGATGTGGGCTCCAAAGCCGTTGGCTTGAAGCTCCACATACCCATGATTGATGAAACCTACAGACCCCATGTCTGAGCTTCCGTTGAAGCCTCCCATGGTGAAGGATCCGGCCACAATCTCGATACTCCCTTGAATGGTGCAATTTTTGCATTTGATGGTGAAGCCTGAGGGTCTGATCAACTGTATCAGTATCTTCTTTGAAAAAGATCCTGCAAGTAGAACTTACAACAACGGACCAGTGAGCGAGAGTTGTCCCAGGGATGTGTCAGGTGGCAGGATGGCTGTGTTGAGCCACTGGTGGTTGATGTTACCGGAGACATTGAAGTTGGTAGGTGTTGATGTTGGCGCTGCAGGGAAAGTCACAGCAGTTGGTATAATTGTGGCTGAACTAGCTGTGCCAGATGATGCTGCTGCTTGTTCCCGCCGTCGAATTCGATTGTGCCGTCGGACCTCAAAATAGACGTTACTTTCTCCAAAATCTACAGTCATGGTGTCGAATGTGCTTTTCCAGGGAATCCGAGAGACAGAAAGAGTGACGAGATGTTTCTCTAGGTCCAGTGAAGATGCCGAAACCCTGGATGCATTAGAGACAGTCCGATAACCTTCTGGTCTACTTACAAGTGTGGATTTCGCTCTCCATCTTCATTGCAACCAACATGTGAGGTGATGAGGAGAAAGCCATTGGCTCTTTTGAACTCCTCGTGAGCGTGCTCCGAGGCCTCTGCGCGGTTGAAGTATAGATATACTTTGGAATCAGAGCAATCGATCCGTTCGGTATGGTGTTCAATGTCCTCGAGTAATAAAGCGGGCATTTTGAACTTCATGCTCACTTGGGCAGCAAAGTTGGAAGTGGACGTCCGAGTATTAGGTTGACCGTGAAGGACCTCATTCAGGCTAGAGACAGGGTCGCGAGTGTGCACATCATCGACGTAGTTCAAATAGTGGTCATAACGCAGGCAGCCCCTCAATCCTCGGGTCCTTGTTTCATGAACCCTCGTCGCTGCCAACAATTGACGTCTAGGCAGCATCACATCGTCGAGGGCTACGTCACGCACGGCAAGCTTATCGACGTTCGAGTTGCCATTGACAAGGATAATAGTGAGAAATAGCAACGGAAGTGACAAAACGAAGATCATGTTGCGCGTGAAGAGAAATCGCCAGAGCTCTCGACGCAGGACAGCAGCAAGCTTGAAGAGCGTTCAGATACCCACAAATATGTAATTGAGAACACATTTCCTCTCTAGCCAGCCTCGCCAAACCGCGCCGCCTGAGCCATCGGATGACCGCCATTCGATGTTGCATTGCAGCTAATATGTTCCAACATCTCTCTTTCGCATAGCTGCTAGACTATCTTCGTCGCAGCTCCGGGTGGTGTTCGGGGATCGAGACCTTCTCTGAAGCAAACAGCCACGGCTTCGTGCATGTCCCGTGTTAGCAACCACCATCTCGGGACACATACAGAGCAAGATCGGTGCTGCTTGTGAGTGCCATCCTTGTACGGTACCACCAATAGCCACATGCTCCCTGTGGTGCCTCCTGCAGGTGAAGGCGGCAAGACAAGGCTGAAGCCTGAGTTATGTTGCTCAGGGCAGAAATCTTTCAACACGAAACTGCTCTCAATTGTTTCAGTTTAATCATACTACTCATCGGCTTGGAAGGCTCAAAGTCGTAGCATAGCGATCGCCAGATTCACTGATCAAAAAATTGACTTATTTCAAAGGACGCTATGCCATGGCTGAGGCTCGACCGCGATCATTGACATGGGACGCCTGGGGCCATCCGCGAAGACATGATCGAATACGTTGCCCTTCCATTTGGGCTGTGCATTTGCAGACATGGGTACCTCATGGAATCAACCCCTTAGTTTTGCTCGTGCGAGGCGGAAGGCCGGTCCGCAGTGAACGAGCGCCAGGTCAGGCTCCCGCATGCTGCACTCCGCATCGCCCCCGCTACGGAGGTCAGGGTTGACTCGGGATGCTGGCTTAGCACTTTCTTTTTCTCACCTTATACAGTAGCTCAGCGCGTATCGGACCACACATGTCGGATGGTCTCACTAAAATGTCGGATGGTCTTGACAGGGATTATCGGAAGACCATCTGACCTTCTGAAACACCTCAAGATCAACTGAGGTCCAAATTCTTTGAATATATTACTAATCTATTCTGAATTAATTAACCCTAACCTTAATGTATCTGAAATGCATGCATAATATATTTCATATTGCTAACCCAAACCCCCTAATCCTAACCACCTAACCCCAAACACTAATCCCTAATCACTAACCAGTTACAAATAGATTCTTAATAGATTTGTAATGAATTATTAATGAATTACACAATCTCAAGTTCAGTATCTTGCTTGTTAGCTTCTCAGAAAACTCTATTTTAGAGAATTAGCGTAAGACCATCCGAGGTTTTAGTGAGACCATCCGACCTGTGTCCCGCGCGTATCGTCGTGACTAAATACTGACCACGTGTGGGGCCGGGACTGCAAACTCCTTAGCTGTGACTTATACATTCATCATCAACATCGGCAGCATCGACCTGCTCTCTCCTGAATCATGATGGAGCAGCTGGCCCAGGCTAATGCTTGATCCCCAATACCTGATGACCATCCATCTTTTGAATATTGACTGAAACCTGACAATGTTAGGCCGGACAAGTGACGCCTACACACAAGGATACAACAGGAATCTCTCGGTCAGCGTGAGCTCATTGCATCCTATATCATAATATAGAGAAGGAAGATAGATGGTCAACTTGAGATAAGGAGGTAGAGAAGAAGATGGATAGCGGTTCAAGATACTTTCTTTTTTGCCTACCTACTCAAGGGAAGTTAGATCCAAGCAAAGTATTGTACGAAGTACTTCATAGTATTGGCATCAAAGCAGAGTCCAACTTCATAAATGATCTTGATGTTAGCAATAGTACTCTCAACTGTGCTCTGTATTTGTATCATGTCGATACTAAAACAATGTTGCCTTACTCTGCTTATAAATTACCCAAATTCTCGTAACATACGAATACAGTACCTCGCACAGATACAAATAATACCTTCTGTCAAACAAGCCACAAAAGGAAGGTCAACCATCATTCTCTCTGCCCTAGTTCAGCCGTCACTGTATAATCACACTGCAAACGTCAAACACTGTTCGGTCAGTCTTTTCTAGCGCAGGACGGAAATGTTTTCCATTTGCTCCCTTCATTCTGTGCATTCCTCTACTTGAAGACTATACGTTGGCATTATACATTTGGACATCTGAACAGTGCATTCTCCCCTGGACTTTGCCCCATCAAAATGGCACCATGCTCATGGTGACTGACGTCAGATCAGACTTAGTATCAGGACATGTCTCATCACCATGAGAAAGCCAACATGCCAGGCAGCCAGGCGCTGCCGCACAGGCAGGCTTCAGGTGCCATGTCGGACGACGAAGCGGTGCCGGACTTTGACCTGAGCAATGTATGTCTGCGACGGAGATGTCTCTCGAGAAAGACAAATCGCTCACGGCGAATGGATGTAGACCTCGGGCCTTCTCCTTGAACGCCTACAAGCGTGGAAGCATGCTTGCGGATATCTCGAGAACTATATTTCCGCTACTGAGAAGATGCACAAGGCGCATGCAAAGGAGTACGAGAAGATATTGAAAGTCTGTCTTCCTATGTGTGGGTAGGTGAGCATGTGGAGTTTCTAACGAGTTGATCTAGACTGTCAACGAGCCTTTGAAGGAGGGGCATCACTTTGATCAGAGCTTGGGAGGAGTTGCAGGGCTGTTTGAGAACATTCGCTCTAATACACAAGTACGTAATTTTCACTGTCAATCTGTGCGTCGCTAAGAAGCCGGATATAGGGCATTGTGAACTCGCACCTTGAAACGGAGAAGAATCTGAAGGGGTCCGTTCTGCCTATCCTCGGACGACTACACGCCGAGATCAAGAACAAATCAAAGGAGCTCTCCAGCGGTGCGGACCAAGGCGCTAAAGATGTAGACAAAGCACGCAATAACACACAAAAGTATATTGAGCTTCTCGGCCAGCATACGGCTGCATTCGACGCTTCGGGTGGTAAAATCGATGCTCGCAATGACCCCTACATTCTTCAGCGCGCCTTAAATCACCATTTGCACAGACAGGTTCTAGAGGAAAACAACAATCGACAGGACCTGATTGCGGTGGAACAATCCTTTCAGCAGTTTGAAGGGCATGTTATCCAAACCATGCAACAAGCTATGGGCTCGTTTCTTCAATATGTCGGAGGTCAAGCCGAGCGGCAGAAGGCCATGTATAGCGACATGGTCGGCACAACCCAGCGGATCCCATTGGACTTCGAATGGCGCCGTTTTGTGAAACGCAATGGACAGCTTTTGATCGATCCCGAATCTCCCCCAAGGAATGTGGACAATATCTCGTTCCCTAACCAGGACCACCGTGCCACAAAAGGCCTAATGGAAGGCTTGCTCGAACGCAAGAGCGGTGCCATCGGCGCAATCAAAGGTTACAGCACAGGCTACTATGCCGTCACACCAAGCAAGTATCTACACGAGTTCAAGAGCGAGGACGACTTCCGCAAGGAACCAACGCCAGAACTCTCGCTCTACCTTCCGGATTGCTCTGTTGGGGCTGTGAACGCCGACAGATTCAACATCAAGGGCAAGGATGTCTCGAAGGGCAAGGTCGGTGCCGCATTTACGATAAGCCATGACTACACCTTCAAAGCGCACTCCACCGCCGAGGCCGAAAAGTGGTGGAATGCCATCCAGACTGCGGCTGGCGCTGGAGCCATGACGGGAGAGATGCCGGGCGAGAGTGTACCCAGCAGCCCGATCGACGCAACTACCGGCTCTGCGACGCAACCACCGAGCTACCGATCGAGACGCGGCACAGAATCGGTGCCGACCGAAGAACTGTCGAATCAACAGGGCGCTTATCCACAAAGCGCCGGTGGGGCTGGAATGCAACAACATTATATAAGTCCTACCGGCGAAGGTGGTGTTGGGCCAGGAAGGTCTAGTCATGAACCACCTATCGGTGTTGACGCGAGGGACTACGTTGAGCCACAGGTTGTCGCCGCTCCGAGTATGGGTGCCAATCCAACGACGGAGGCCCAAGTCCCTCATTCGGGGGTCGAGCGGGTACCGGGACATTACACGTCGGAGTATTGAACTGTGACAGATCGTACCTTGTGCTTTTCATTTGAGCGTTTAGCACTGATTGCCACGATTTTTCAGCTTTGCCATATCCACTATAGCGTTCAAAAGCTCCTGAATAGACCTGGACCAATCTAAGGATTTCACCCATAGCTATAGTCTTCTCCAATGTAGCCGGCCTGACCGGTCAACAAATAGACACAGATAGTATCCACGACAATGACTCCGGTCATTGTCGTATGTCCACTAAGCATCGGATATTGAGTTTATGCAATTGTATGTCAACTGAAATGTCCTGCATAACTTTCCGCGGCGAAGCTTTGCAGTGGGACGTCACTTGACAGAGCCCCATCAAGAGCAATGGCGCACACCACAGCGCAGAACTGAGCACCTGGAAAGGACTCCACATCTCTGACCGCCTTTTGTTGTTCGAGATGGGGGAGCAGCATTGAGCTGTATGCGCTGGTGCTAGCCATAATGCCGAGCTATGAAAAGGCAGGCCTGCTCGCTGACGATGTGGTTCGCCTTGACGACTCTCTCGTACCACTCCAATAGCCATCAACGGCCTCTGATGCTATGCTCGAGAAGCGCCGTGTCTGGTGAGACGACTTGGACTCCGGATGACTCCCAGAGTCACAGTAAGCTGAGCTGACTCCATGCATCGGATGACCGTCGTTCCTTCTCCTCCTGGGTCCCTTCTGCGAGGTCCTGCTTGCCCCAGATTTATATCGCGGAGTAAAGGCTGCAACTCCGAGTCTCTTTTTCATTTCTTTGCCTGTCTTTTGACTTCAACCTCCTCTTTGACTATGTTGTCGCGATTCTGGCAAAGCATTTCCTACCTTTTACATCCTCACTGCCATCAAGACGCAGCTCACTGGATCGACCTACTATATTACTGACTCAGTCCCTCGATCGAACACACGTTGTCCTTTCTTCATATAACCTTCAAGCAGACCTATTGCTGTGACAAGCCGTCTGTGAGGTGTAGAGTGTGCGTGTGCATCACCACAACAATTGCGTTCATTGGCGAGAAGAAGCCCTAGAACCCTCACTTTTACCAAACACGGCTTGAAACACACCTGGTTCTACTTATCTTGCCTAACACAACCGCGCTTACGATACTTAGGCGAATTATTCACTGACGCACAATGGCTTGTTGCCTTCGCACATAAATCTCAACTTCAATACACCACTTTCATTCTCGTCCGACAACCGTTCGACAACCTTCCTAAACCAACTACGACAACGACATCATGATCACCCGACGTCTCCTCTCCAAGGTCCCCACCGCGGCGCGTGTATCTCGTTCCATCGCAACCTCTATGACGCGCCCAGCACCGGAAACCGTTGCTGAGAAAGAGGTACCTGTTGTGACGTACACCGCCGGTGATGAGCACAACACAGCTGCCAAAGATGGACATCAGACTGTTCTCACTGTCGATGCGTCCAAGTCGAAAGATGCTGCACTGCCGATTGCAGATGTCGCGAAGCAAGCTTTTGCGCTGAAGAGAGGTGTTATGGGTTGTTTAACACCTACTTTAAAGAAATTCACGCTCCATGGCAAGGTGGCCGTCATTACCGGGTATGTGCAACGTTCATGTCTGTCTAGATTGTAACAACCAGAGTTGCCATACCTTCAAGCGCTTTTATACATGTTGATCTTTGTGTTTACACACCCTCGTTGCCTCATGCTGGACTGTTGTCAGCACTACCGAGTGTGCGATCTCTATGCAATCTCAATACCTATTCACTCTATAAACAATACAAACGTCTAATGATGCTCACAGTGGCGCTCGCGGCTTGGGCTACAACATGGCGCAAGCGCTGTGTGAGGTCGGGGTCAAAGCGATTGCGATCATGGATGTGCAGCAGGAACTGGGGGACCAAGCGGCCGCCGAGCTTCATGATAGCGCTGGTATTCCCGTCCAATTTTACAAGGTCGACGTCCGCGACCAGAGCGCCATCCAAGAGGTTGTGGCCAACGTGATGGACACCTTTGGCTCGGTGGATATCTTGATCAACTCTGCTGGGATTGCCGAGTAGGCCCCATGCAGATTCACCCAATCCAAGCGCACCAAAGCTAACATATTCACTCAGTTCCAACATCAAGGCCGAGGATTACGACTCTGAAAAGTTCCGCCGCCTCATCGACATCAACGTCACCGGCTCCTTCCTCGTGGCCCAAGCATGCGGCCGCGCCATGATTGCGGCCGGCAACGGCGGCTCGATCATCTTCATCGCATCGATGTCTGGCTCCATCGTCAACTACCCCCAGGAGCAGAGCTGTTACAACGCGTCTAAAGCGGCCGTCATCCAGCTGGGGAAATCTCTCGCTGCGGAATGGGCCCAACACAATATCCGGGTCAACTGTATCTCTCCGGGATATATGGATACGGCGCTGAATCGCGTCCCGGCCCTTGACGCGCAGAAGAAAATCTGGACGTCCATGACGCCGCAGAATCGACTCGGCAATGTCGACGAGCTGAATAACCTGGCCATCTATCTCGCTGCGGACGCTTCGTCTTTTATGACGGGCAGCAACTGTGTTATCGACGTAGGTCTCCTTCCTCTTCCTTCTGGGAATCCTGCTGATACATGCATATAGGGTGGGTACTCGGTCTATTAGATCTTCGACGCCAGACATTTGTTCTTCCACACCGAGCAGAGAGCACTATGCGTCTCTCTAGGGGCCCAAATCGTGACCAACCCGGCGCAGAGCCTTGTGGCGTTTAGCTTTCGTGCTTCTACATTCTGGAGCCGGGTGAGCTCACAGCTCTCCAACGGCTAGTAGCCGTCTGAGCAGCGCTTCCCGTACCCCTTTCCCACAAGAATGAAAAGCAACAAAATTCACTTCGCTCTCCTATTGCGCTCCGCACGAGTCGTCGTCGATCAGTGACAGTGACCAATGCTTCTAAAGAAAGAGTGCTTGAAATGCACCACGCCGCTAATCCCGCTGTAGACTCCCGGAAGTTCAAATCTCCTCTGAGGATTAAAAGGCCCCCTCCACTCCTCGCCCCGTCCAAGAAGTAAACCCCCTCCTCGGCTCCAGTCTGACGGAACTCCTCCCAGCCTCCCCCTCCCCCTACCTGCCCACACACCGAACGAGCACCCCGTCTCA
>JAABUU010003769.1_pt1 | contig 18818 bp, 12 predicted proteins | sample 5559301 | NCBI WGS metagenome assembly JAABUU01 (sample SAMN10711884, study PRJNA513360) | rock metagenome | isolation source: Antarctica rocks | place: Antarctica: Victoria Land, Richard Nunatak white | reverse complement strand
CATTCGATGGAGGGTTCTTGGGCGAGTGCGATGTCGATCTCTTCGTTGGCGACGAGCTGGTTGCTTAGGCCGGCATCGAGGGCGAAGAGGTAGGGGAGGTAGTCGGTCAGGGCGGAGTGGACGGCGTTGAGGTTCGAGGGTTGGGATGGGGGGGCATGGCGTCGGTATTTCTTGAGGGCGTTGCGGAGGACGGTGCGGTGGTTTGTCGCTGTCAGTGGGAGTAAGGGGTGGGTGGTGCTGCTGAAGTAGGTGGGATAGCTGACGAAGGACGTGGATGGGAGGGCGAAGGGGAAGGGCATGGCGGGGTGGGTAGCTTCGTTCGCGCGGTAAATACATAGGTAGTCGATGTCAAGTGCTCTTCGCAGCTCTCACTTCGCGGAAAGGTAGGCAAGGCCCAACTTAGACTTGTGTACCTATAGATACTTTATGTATAATTCTATATATCGTCTATGTCTATACCAACGACCAAGTGTCCAACTGGGTTGGTAACATGTTCTACTCCAAACAAGTCCCAAGCTGGGCATACCTTCCGGGTTACCACGCGGAACTACTCAATGCCGTGACTGGAAGTTCTTCCACTGACAAGCACAGCCACCTGTGCCCCCATCAATCCCTCCAGGGCCACCTTCCGCTGTACTGACATTGACGTGGCCAAAAGGTCCCTGTGCCGGATTAACTAAGATGCCCCCAAAGTCCCGAGCCTCAAGCTGCAACTTCTTCTGACTAGCGTCGATATGTTCGTTATCGTCCATAGCGTAGCAGTAGATCATCTTCTTTGTGATATCGCCTCCATGCCGATCCAGTGTGATGGTAACTGGATACGGAAATGACCCTGGCCGGTTGAAGTCGTTGGCAGAGGAAGTGGTAGGGTTGGAAGCATTTCCCGCAGTCGAGGATGATTGGGCGGTTGTAGTGTTTCTTGTGCCGTTCGGGCCCGACAGCAGTGGTGACGCGTTACCTTTGTTTGTCCAGATCTGCACAAGGAAGCGTGTCTGCGCCCATGTACACCGAACTCTAGCTCCACTCTTTTCCGAACCGCCATTGCCATCATCAACCACAGTTCCGGTGCTCGTGCTAGAAGAGTTGAGGAGTACTTTAGATTTTAAAAAGATGGAACGATCGAAGTAGTTGTAAAAACCGTAATGCTCTGTTGGAAGACCGCGATTGTAGATGCGTAGTGGTTGAGAAACCGGAAGCGGCGAAAGGTTTGCCGCTGCTGCCGAACCGTCGGGGCTGACGTCTGGCGGTGGGATCGCACTTCCGAGATCAGGGAAAGAGTTAGATGTGTTAGTGCCACTGGCATCCTGACGCTTGAGAAGGCGAGAAGATGTTACTGGGGATGGCGACAAGAAAGTGATGAAGAAAGGGGTGCTTTCGCCTTCGAATGGCGCGGTGGTATTATCGGTAGTATTGCCAAGGAAGATCTGATCCTCGAGCCTTGGGTTTGCAGGTGAGGGAGTGTAAAGAGCGTCGGTGAAAGCATCTCTGACGCGTAATGCTTGTAGTCTGATGAGACTGCCAGCCGAAACTGGTCCTGCCTTTAGACGGTAATTTCTCTTTGCCTTCCTTGCCCAATGAGCAATTGTCGTTCCATTGCGAAAACGAATCTCAAGTCTAAAGTTGGGCTGATCTGGGTCATTCGGGACGACGGTCTTCTGCTGTTCTTTAGGTAAAGCACAGCTCCACAAGGTGGCGGGTTGGACGCAACCAGAGTTCTCATTGACGGCATCAGGCTGAGCAATGGTCGATATACCGGTTGGAATGGGCGGAAATCCTGTGATGTTGAGCCACTGGGACTGCACAGGCGTATTATCCCCTTTCCGTGTCAACATAGTCGCAAGCACAACGATGAGTATGATCATTGCGACTAAGACACCCGTCAAAACAAGGTACCATTTCCTCCGTGCTCGGCTAGCCGGTCTGTGTTTGGTCAAACAACCTCTGTTCGTGAGGCAACCTCTACCACGCGAGGGTCCGGTGGTCTTCTTGGTCTGAATGATCCCCCTTTCTGGTTCCTGACGCCTTGCTTCTTTCTTCCAATGCATCTGTGACGGTGGCTCCAAATCTGCAAGCGTGATCTGGGTTGCAGGATCTGTTGCTGTCCGATTCGACGAGCCATTGTTTATCATACGAGTTCGACCCTCGGTTACGGAGGCTGCTTCAGATACCATATTGCCACCTCGCGAGGATGTAGCTTGCTGCATCTGGACGGACACAGGGCCAGGTATTTGTGGGCGCTGGTCGCGTGCCGCTGTTTCGTGACCGGGCGGCATAACAGCCACATATCTGGGAAAATTTGTGGTTCGCCGGGGTGGCGAGTAAGGCGGCGGTCCTGGCGGTGTAGCACGATGCATCCCTGGATTTCGCATCTCCGGGACTTCGGGAATGGCATTGATTTCAAGCTTCCCCGCGACGTCTCGTTGAGATGTACGTCGCAGCGGAGCCGCGACCGGCAGAGGGGCGCGCACAACAGGAGCCACAACAGCTTCGTGCACATTGGGGGAGAGATCCGCGTCGTCCTCATCAATCTCTGTAGTGTCGCTATTGGCCCTTGCCCGAGGTGAAATTGCTTGGCCAAATGCAGCAGCAAAACGGTCACATGGCTCTTGGAAGAAGGGGTTGTGGCCACCCCGCGATCCTGGTGCACAGCCAGGCATTTCTTCTCCTCCTTGTTGCGCAAACGGGCGAATCGTATGGCTGTTACATTCATAGAAAGGGGTAGTATTGGTCGCGTCGTGCCTACACGCCTCGTAATAGTCGGCAGCTGCACCTCCAGATATTCCTCCAACCATGACGAACGGGATGGTCGCACTTGATTCCTGGGGCTTATGTCCAGTTCTACTAGCCGTCGGTGAATTATCCACGGAGTCACCAGTCCTGCCTCGTTGTGCTTCCCATTCGGTCATGTCGGTCCAGATGCTAGTATGCCCACTCTTGAGGTCTGGTGAAGAGATTTCAGATTGTGAGAAACCCTTCTCCAGGTGGTCTCTTCGAGCTTGCTCTCCTGAAAGGGCTGCGGCCTGAGCTCTGCTCGGAAGCTCGGGATGCTTCTCTAATTCGATCGGACTTCTTCTTGTCATTACGGTGCTGGAGCGCATGAGGAAGGGACTCGTGATGACATTCCACCATCCCCGCGAGCGATGGCGTGTTGCTACAGTATCAATGCTTGCTCGACTCATGATAGCTAGCCGGCTATCTCCTGAGAAAGACCGACCCCGTGTAACTGACTGTGACTCATTATCTGTGTCTGCAACTTCATCCGTGGCAAAGGACTTCACACGTTCCATTTTCATCCCACTTTGTAAGGGAGTCGAGGTATCCGGCTTTCCTGATAGATAAGATTCGGACTGGAGAGGCTCGTAGGGTCCTTGGAGGTATGCTGCGCCGAGTGGCAAGGTTGGTACGGCAGGGATATTTTCCTCCCTTTCTCGTGTGGTTACATACGGTGTTGGTTGTGAGTAGAGGCTGGACACGGGTCGCCGAGCGTTGAGAGCTTTGCTGTCCTGGGGAGAAGATGACCAAGGCGCTTCCATTCTAGCCGGTGTGACAACGATTGTTGGTGTGGTTGGGTTGACTTTGTTTGCATCGCCCGAGACTGGAGCTGCAGACTGCGGACTGAGAGCATATTCCTCAAGCCGCGTTGAAGGAATGGAAATGCCGATCACTATAGGTCTATCTGACGGGGAGATAGCGGAAATAGCGGCCCATAAACCTTGGTCTTTGCTTCCAGATCGAAGATGGTCCACCCTTGTGCCTGATGTAGCCCAATCACTCAGTTGAAATCCCAGTCCGGCTAGGTCTTGGTTTTTCAGAGTACGCTCAGCATTTTCGATTCTTCCCATACCATCCTCCATGCGCTGTGCTAGTCCGAAAGTGATTGGCACCGGGTCTGGAGCAGATGCTGTTGAATCGACCACGACCTCCTTATCCTGCTTACTGGCTGTTGTCGTTTTGGCGGGAATTGGAACAATGTCCGATGACACCGGCTGACTGTTTAATGCTTTGATGTCGGCTAGGCTTATAAAGCCACGGTGCTGGGTTGGCATTGCCGGCCGACCTTGCGTCCATCCAGTCATGCTTCTACCGTAGCCGTATCCCATTCCTTGCAAGTTCTGAATTGACTTGCTGGGAACCGTGTTGGTGGAGGGAGGCTTCGAGAAGTTTGTAATGACGTTGAGTCCAGGCCGATTGGATCTGCCGACCTCCTTCACATGATACTTTTGCGACCTATCGTAGGATGTCTTGTTCACAGAAAACCGACGTTCAGGCACCGAGGTGCCGACCTCCCCCGGGCCACAAGATTTGGGAGCCGGTCCAGCTGCGTTTTGAAGTGTAGATATGTCCCCGATAGCTGCTCCATCATATTCAATCGCGTGGATGTACCGATGGTTATTGAGCTTGCCTTCGGCATCTGAAGACTGCGTTTGAGTTGCCAGTGGCGGAGTTGCGAATGGATCCACAATTACGTCTTTTGACGATGGCTTTCGAGCATCTTGAGGCGATGTCGGCGAAAGGATCTCTTCGCCCATAGGTGACGAGAAGGGCAATCGAGGTAGTTGAGGTGGCAGCTGGAGATGTGAGGCGATCCCTGCCGCTGCCATGGTGGGATGTTTCTTTTGAATAATGTGTGGGATGACAGGAAGCTCGGACTGTGTATGTCAACACGTGTGCAAAATATGCCAAAGTCTGCTATGGAGACCCGCTTGCTTACCAGTTGGAGCTATCGACTGATAATAACAAAGGCCGAAGTTTCATCGAGGGCAAAGCAATCGAATGACAGTGCGAATGTTGAGTTGGCGGGGTCTGGTCAAGGTCCTAAAGATACCTTGTTGAGTAGCCCATGCGTCTATTGTCCTGAGTGATGGCAAAACACCGGAGTCGTGACCATAACGTCGAGTCTTCTCAATGAACGGTAACATGGGAACATGCCGGAGAAAGTGCCATATGAACACCTCAACTAGATGCGGTTTTAGGTTATTGAGAAAGAAGCAGGACGAATGATGAATCGAGATTGAGCATCGATCATGAATGAGGCTCACGCAACGTCAGGGAGATGAGGAGTCTGAGTTGGACCAGCCAGATCAGTCATCGGCACCATCTGGGCTTTTGGAGTGTTGGGACAGTCCCTGGCACTCTGAGCTGCCTCAGCAGGCGCGCGAGGGGTTCTCCCAGGATGGGTGATTGGACGAAGCGCCCCCATTTCATCCTGCCTTCAAGGATCAAGAAGCGAGTCAACGAGGACAGAAGGAAGCCAGTGGGAGTCATCGTTGCGCTGCCAACCTTTAGACTTGGGGTCTATTTCCGAAGCACTGGAATGAAGTCTCCCATTTGCGAGGTTTAACATCGCGACCAATCGTTACGCGTCCTGGCTTGGGTTCGCGGGCTCATGTGCCGGGCTGTGAGTCAGTACCAGGTACGCGCTTACAGCCTTCTATTAATAGCCTACTCTATGTCACATGTTTCATATCGAGAAATGGAGTGCATGTATCACGTGATTCCAGAGAATCATTTTTGAGCACAGATTTGACAGTAATATTATAACAGGTAATATGTACACCTCATGGTCAATTAAAAATGAATCATTCCCTGATTTATTATTCATCAAACCGAAAGCTAGCAAGACTGACCATAGTTAGGGCGTTCTTCTCCGTCGGATTTCAGACTATTGTACAACTTCTCCTACGGCGATTCGGCTCGAATCTGCGATGGAACACCAAGGTTCCCCAAGGTGGTCAAGGTGGAGCAGCAAGCACCCATCCGCTGTCACTTCGACAAGGGTTGGAGACATGACTTACATGACCGACTGTTTATCAAGACAAGACACGACATCTTAGGTGATATACACTAACGATGGTCTGCTGGCTGTGGTAGGCTACACAGTACGATGCCGCCGTCTGACTAAGGTGACCTCTCCTCCAGGTACCTTGAGATATCAATGTGCACGGTAGTTACCTGAATCGTAGTCATATGGATAGATTGCCAGTTTGTGCAACATGATGACTCCCGAAGTGTTGTTGTATCAGTGACGCTCCGCATGAGATTGCGCATCTGGGTGGGAGGCAAACAGCTCGGGTTGGAGGAGATGGAGAAATGATCGTGTACCTCTCCGATATGGCGCAGGTTGGAACGGGGAAGGAGAGCGGAGCTGCTGGTGACTGATAAGGAGGTATTTTCCAGGTAAAGGTGATTGTACTGCTGTTACTGATACTGATACCTAAGGAACTTACTCCAAGCAATTGCAATCTGTTGATATTGATCTTGAGCCACCTGTAATATTACCGTACATATTACCGTACATATTACCACATTTCAAAGTACCTCACCTACTGTAGGTAGCTGAAGGTAACTTTACCTTCTTAGCGGCGGGTCTTGTGTGTGACTTGGCACGCTTCCCAGGAGTCCCCTGAATCGTTCACTGCGGGTATACCTACTTTTGATACCTTAGTACCTAATGAATGAAACCCTTGAAAGTCTCAATTCTTGCAGTGGATCTTCTTCATTGTGGGCACTACTCACCAAATCTCATCAAAGCAGTCAGCTCTGGAGAGGTCTGGAAGAGAGCGGTCTTCCATCGACATCACCTGCTGTTGCCCCGAACCGACTCACCTGACTCAATCAGACAGGCATTCGAACATACTGCTCCCTTATGCTATCAACGAAGTCAAGTCAGTTTGTCTAATATCAACGATTGCTACTTACCTACCTACCTAGCTACATGTAGCTCTCATCTTGGCAGCAGATACATAGAGTTGAACGTACCGGCAGAGCTGTGCTCTTGTGCATGCTACGACTGCGCACGACCCTGGTTCGACCAATCTAAACCTGCGTTGATCCTTCGATCCCCGAAAGGGACAGATATCTAGCCCCACCGAGTTCGAACAACCTTTTTCCGTGAGCAAAGGCCTCCACATAACACACGGCACCTTTGCCTGCTTCTTTCGCACATATTAGCGACTGCTGGTTGGCAATTTGCAGGATCGTGCGGCATACGATTGCTGGTCAAGAGACCGGCCACACAATTGCTGCGCCTTCATTCCGGACTCAATCTTTGGTCGTTTCACACACTCACGACGCCGGGACACTAAAATATACTCTTCTCTCTGTTCTTCCTGGCTTAGCAGGTGTTCGATATCCCAACTGCGCCGTGTCCGTCGACGACAGCACTCTTTCGTCCCCCTGCGAGACATCAAACCTAGCGATCAAACCTAGTGATCAAATCTAGTTTCTACGCTGGCTCCCTCATCCATCTCTCCGACTACCACATCTTCACAACGGCGGCGGCGGTCGTCAGCCGCGTATACCTCACCTTCGTTGAACCTGCAAGAGGCCTCACCGGTGAAGGATCATTTCGGGGCCACGTCGGGTCTCCCGGCGCTGGGCTTCGCGCAACCGCTACCTCCCATACCGGGGACGCCGCACGACGGGATGAGCTTGTCTCGCTCACCATCGCCGCGAAGGGGTGGAGGATGGTCGAGCCCTGGATTGAACACACCGGGTCCCAGTGGACGATCGAGCCCGAGGAAGGCTTATGGTGACTTACACATGAATGGGGGGGTCAACTCGGTCACCTGGGCTTCGGCAAAGGCAAAGAGTGACGAGGTGAATGGATATCCGGCGTTTTCGTTGCGGCACAATGGCTTTTTCGCAAGACATGCGCGTAGGATATCGGGCAGCTTACCGCGTTTCAACCTTGGGACCCGGAGGGATTATGCAGATAAAGAGAAACTTGGCAGAGGACGATGGTCCCCGAGCAACGGAACGAGAGCTGGACGCTTGCGGACGTTCGTGGCAAGTTTTCTGCGGCGCACAAGACTTCGGTTTTTGCTTGTCCTTGCATTTGTCATTGCGGTCACCCTTTTTTATGTCACGCGTAAGTCATCCGATATGCCGCATGCTCTACGGCTAGCTGATATGATCGGTAGCCATGCACCGAGTATATCGAAGGGCGTCATTCCTTGGTGGAGGAAGCAAGTTCGTGGTGATCCTAGCTGCAAACCAAGGAGGCGGAGTGATGGAATGGAAGGGCCCGAGGGAGTGGGCGATTGAAAGAGATAGCGTGAGGAATAAAAAGAAGTACGTACAAAGGTGGGGATACGACCTCGAAATCGTTGATATGAGCACCAAGAAGCGCTACGCACACGAATGGAGGGAAAGCTGGGAGAAAGTTGATACGATTCGAAACTGCCTGCGGAAGTATCCTAAAGCAGAGTGGTGAGTGTGCATCCCGATGTGCAACTACGTGTCGTGCAACTAATTCCGGGATCAGGTTCTGGTGGCTTGATCTCAACACGTTCATCATGGAACCCTCCTATTCACTTCAATCGCACATCTTCAACGACCTTGCAATCAACACCTATCGCGACATCAATATCTACAACCCTCTCAATATCACCCATCCCTTTGCCACACCTTACTTGGACCCACTATCCCTTTCCTTGTCCGGTGACAATAAGTCGGAGTCCATCAACCTGGTCATTCCTCAGGATTGCGGTGGCTTCAATCTTGGCTCTTTCTTCGTTCGTCGCAGTACCTGGACCGATCGTCTGCTGGACATATGGTGGGATCCTGTTGCTTACGAGCAGAAGCACATGGAGTGGGAGCATAAGGAGCAAGACGCGCTCGAATACTTGTACACCAATCAGCCGTGGATCAGGCCACATACGGCTTTCATTCCGCAGCGGACAACCAACAGCTTTCCTCCAGGTGCCTGCGGCGACAAAGGAGAGGATCCAAGATTTCACTACAAAGAGCAAGATCGGGACTTTGTCGTCAACATGGCCGGATGTGAATGGGGAAGAGATTGCTGGGGAGAGATGTACAATTTCAGGGAGCTGAGCAACAAGCTCAATCGTACCCGGTGGGAGAAATTCAAGGATTGGATTAGCGACACGGCGAAAAGGTTGAAGCAACCGAAGACGAAAGAGGGTGAAGAGGGTAAGTAGTTAGAAGGTGTTCAAGCTGGCAGTATGGGTTTGAGCGAGATTCGAGCGGCATCGGTCAGCGGGCGTCCTGCGGTGGCCCATGTTGCTAGACAGTGCAGGCGATCTTGATGCCATAACCCTTGGAATTGGTTCCGGGCTGGCTCGTCAAGTTACGACGTAGGGAGGATTCCAGTTGCTTTTGAATGCACCTGTGTTAGAATTCGGGGGCGGCGTTCTTTCCTGTTCCATCTTTGTCCTTTCTTTCTGTCTGTATGATACCTCCATGTGCATTATTATGGTCAGCATGACGCTTGTCATGGTTTTCGGCCGTAAAAGTATTCTTTTGACTCCCGCCCTTTTTCGTCAGTCGACTGGAACGCTGTGGGCGACTCAAAGCCAGGAGATCGTTCGATCTACCCCGGTGAGGCATAAGCAATTAACTCCTCTCCTGCAATATGTTCTAAGCCTCACGTCCACCCCACGAATAACAGATGCCTTCCTCCCTTGCCTCAGCCCTGACTCTCCTCCTGGGCCAGTTCATCGTCTAAGTTACGGCCGGAAGACACAGAACATTCAAATCCCTCAGTCCTGGAAAGTCGGGCATCATGCAATGCTCCTGGTCATATACATTGAGTTTGACGAAGCGAGAGCTTCGATGATTGCACACAGGGAGCTCCAGCATAGAGCCGCATCGCTCGGTGAATCACAGATGATGAAAAGGTGTTTGTTTGGATGTCGTTGGCCCAGCTTTCGGTTCATCGGTCCCTGTCGCACTTCAACTCGCCGCTAGGAGTCGAAATCCCGGCAAAACGACTCGCGCGCATATTGCCGGCACACTGCTTTCTAGAAGCATTCTAGAAACGCGTAAGCCCTCAACCTTTAGGTAGTCTTTAACGTTACCAAGCTTCGGATTGCTCTACCTATGTGTGAATGCGGGATGGCTCCAAAGCTGTTGGTAACGACCGTTGCTTGTGTGGATATTCAATCTCGTGATTTTTGGGCTTTCGCATGGGTACTGTAGAGTACGCGGCTCATTATAAACGTCTCGAGATCTTTTTATTGATGATTGATCATTGTGCCCTGCCATCTGGCATCTGTCATCGTTCATCGAGACCTTCCCCGCAACACTACCATCTAGCTCCGTCATCCTTTCAGTTCTCATGATGGTATCCTCTCCAATATTGCAAGCGGTGTTTCTCCTCCCGGTTATCTATCTTCTTCAGCGATGGTTTCGAGGCTATCTGGCAGAGCGTCGTTTCCAGCGATTTGCCCGTGACAATGACTGTCAGCCTCCACATCTGTCCATCAACCAACTCCCCTGGGGGATTGACCGGATCATCCAGGCTTTTCGCTCCAAAGGGGACATACTCGATGGTCTCATCTTTGCTCGTTACAAGCGGGAAGGGACGTGGACGTACACACATACCACACTGTTCGGGCAGCATATGCTACATACCGCCGAACCGCGGAACCTCCAAGCCATCCTCGCGACCCGCTTCAAGGACTTTGAGATCGGCGAAACGCGGCATCGTCAGTTCGGCCCTTTGCTTGGCTATGGAATCTTGACGAGTGATGGACCGGCTTGGGAGCACTTCAGAGCGCTCCTGAAGCCGCAGTTCAGCAGAGAGCAGATTAGTGATCTAAACGTAGCCGAAAGGCACGTGCAGCACCTGTTTCAAGCACTGCACGTCAAAGATGATGGTTGGACCGAGGGAGGGGACATTTTGGAGCTCTTCTACCGCCTCACGCTTGACATAATCACCGAGTTCCTCGTCGGGAGATCCGTGAACTTACAGCTCGCAGCCTTGGATAAGGTAGCTTCGGAAGGTGGCACAGCTCCTACAGATGCTACACAGGCCTCGGCGGAGGCTTATTTCCGAGACGGATTTGCTATTTCTCAGGAGACGTTGATGTGGCGAATCCGCTTGCAAGGCCTTTACTGGCTTATGGATTCAAAGGCTTTCCGTCGGGCCTGCGCCATGTGTCACCGCTTTATTGATGGCTACGTTGCGACTGCCCTGAATTCGACTCGAGTTGGGGCAGAGAAGGACGCAAGAGTAACAGATGCGGCAAAGGAAAAGTATGTCTTACTCGACAAACTCGTCGAGAGTACGCAAGACCCGATTGAACTTCGCGACCAGCTCCTGCAGCTCCTCATCGCCGGGCGCGACACCACCGCCACAACGTTGGCGTTCGTATTCGGGATATTGGCGAGACAGCCGGAGGCGTGGACGAAGCTCCGGGCTGAGGTCCTTCAAATCTTCGGTGCCGAGGGGCAAGGGGAAGAGATCACGTTCGCCAAGCTGAAGAGCGCTCGCTACGTTCAATATGTCATCAACGAGACCCTCCGACTTTACCCTGTCATTCCGTTGAACAATCGAATCGCAGTACGAGATAGCGTGCTTCCTGTCGGTGGTGGGCCCGATGGCAAAGCACCGATAGCGGTCCGCAAAGGCACGCTTGTGATGTTCAGTGACTACATCATGCATCGGCGAGAAGACATATGGGGTGAGGACGTGCTCGAGTGGAAGCCCGAGAGGTGGGTCGATCGCAAGCAGGGATGGGAGTACCTGCCCTTCAACGGTGGGCCGAGGACCTGTATTGGACGTGAGTCTTCATATCATGTTAGCACGCTCTGGAAACCGCGACGCTAACTACGAACGATGTCCAGAACAATTCGCCTTGACGGAGATCAGCTTCGTGATCGTCAGGATGGCACAACGGTTCGAAAAGATTGAGCCTTTGGACCCTGGTGAAGGAATCACCCATGGCTTGCGCCTGTCACTCGTACCTATTAAAGGCGCCAAAATCCGATTGTTTCAAGGTGCAAAGGGCTGAAGCGGAGCTTGGACAGGACATATCAGCTTCTTTGGGGACAGCGGCTGCTGGCCAACAGCAGGATTCACTCTATTACAGCCGGTAGTATTTGGAAACCAGGGTTTGGTCCAAGGTGCTAAATGCACTGCTTCAACCAGCTATTGCATGCTTGCGTGCCTTAGTCTTTGAAACTTGACCTTATGTACATGGCTAATCGATACGTTTAATAGCTAGCAGAGTAGCCCGTGGCGCGAATTTTATGCCCGTGACATTTGTGAGGCCAAAGTATTCCCTCGGCCATTACTATTTCATAACATGATGTCAAGCTATGCTTCCAGTCTACAGTTGAAGGACTTCCAAGGTCGGAAATGGCAATACTTCAGTTACTAAATTTTCCCTACCATTCAATCTGATACCATGGATCTACAGTTCCTCTCTAGGGCTGTTGTTAACAGGGACTTACGGAGTATACACAGTGTGAAACCGCAAAATCCACTTTGCAGCAACATATTTGGATTTTTCGTGTATTGTTTGAAGCAATCTATGGATTTATATGGTTGAAACAAACATCTGAACAATTAGAACGTGGTAAGGAGTCAACAACCGCGGCCCAAGGGATCGCGAAACCTTGTTCGGTACCTTGCACCGCCAAAATGCGCCACCGAAAACTGTCCTGTGCCAGGCGCCACCATCCGCAATTTACCCGTCTTTAGCTTCGAAATCCTACGTCAAAACTGCATAACTACCACGCTCTCCACAACCGCGATGGCGCTCATGGCACGATGAGAATCCTCTTCCCGCGGGCCGACTGCCGGTCGCCCCAGCAATACTACACGTGTGCCTCCAACGGCTTCAAAGGCTGCTGTTCGGTCGACCCTTGCCCGTTGACAGGGTGTCCAGATTCGAAGGCGGCGAATAATGACGGGCAATCCACAGCACCCCAGGACGAACAGCCGAATTCAAAGGCGGATGGCAATGCGGCGAAGAGCAAGAGCCCTGCTGGGGATCAGAATGCGCAGAGTTCCATTCTGGCGACTACAGTGCAAGCGTCGACTACGGTTCAAGCCTCGAGTCCGAGTACGGCAGTGGTAGCTGTGTCGACATCAGCGCCGGCGACTTCACCACCAGCGACTTCACAGCCATCACCACCAGCGACTACACAGCCGGCACCACCAGCGGCTATCCAGCCATCGTCAACTCAAAGCCAGGCCACTTCTCAACAGCCAGCTAGTTCAGCGCCGAGTTCCGCTGCGTCGAGTCAAGCTCCCTCTACGATTGTTATCGTTTCCACCGCGGTGCAAACACCAACAAGCAATGGAATTGCCCTTGCGCCTACGACCCTCCTTGTCACGACCACCGCGGTCTCATCAGCTGGTGCAGCTTTTCAGACGTCATCGTCAGCGCCAACCGCCGTAGATGGAAGCGCGCCGAGCTCCAACGGTCCGGTCATTGGCGGAGTTGTAGGAGGCATTGGAGGTGTATTAGTTGCTGCGGCCTTGCTCTGGTTTTGTTTCTGGCGGACGAGAAAGAAGATGAAAGAATCGAGGGAGGACAGGGCAGCGCACATCCATGAAGACGATCCAAGAGAACAAGGAATCGACGCACATAGGGCAGGCGATGTTATTGCTGGGTATAGGGGTATGTCAGGGTCATTATTCTGCTCTGCTAGCATTTCGCATACCTGCCGATGGGCCAACACTGTCAAAGCCCTCTTCATGACATCAGTTCTTACTATAACAGGTACAGGTTCCAATCGCGGCATAGACCGTCACTTGAAGGTTCAAGGTCGAGAATCATTGACCGGATCTGAGTCGACGGTAACAGCGACCGAATACGGTCCCAACGTCGAGAAGAAATTGCCGACACCGCCAGTCTCACCCAATCGTCCAGGTTACACTGAAGAAGCTGTCCCATACCTGGACAGCACGCCTGTCCAGCCCAATCTCGAGATGATCGGTTCCTCTCCAGACCCTACTGGGTTCACCCCCGAACTTTCAGGCGTCGCGGCTGCCCACCAACCAGCAGAATTGTGTCCCAATCCTGAGCGATTAAGGATCAACAATCGATCGTCCGCATACCGCGAAAAGGGTAATGCAGGTCCCCGCGCGTCTGGTGGTTCCTTGATGCGCTCGAACCTGAACCTGTCGAACAGGGGTCAGAACGGGCGAGCCCGCAGTGGCGCTGCACGGCACGTCCTGAGTTGGATGGAATACAGTCCAAACGGCACCCCGAGGAGCGACGGCAGGGACCCGAGCCCTACAAGCGGGGTATGGAGTAGCGCCGAAAGTTCGAATTTCGTCAGGGATAGTGGAGTGAGCCAAGACTCGTCGACCCACGGGTGGCAGCGGGAGACGCGGATGAAAGATGGCGGAGGCGGCTTGGAAGCGATCACAGACGAACCTCGGATCTAAACGATTTTTGTAGCTTACATGTACGATTACATAGTCTTGCCTCATGTACTCAATTCGATACCCCTTCGACTTTCCTCACCTGTCCTCACTTGTCCTCATCCACATCGACATCGACCTTGTAACCACCGGGAGCAATGAGCGCGTCATGAGCTTCCGAATCCACCAGTGCACCTGCCCGTCCGCCCTTATCGTCGTACTCGGATTGCTTTTTCCAGTCACCACCGTGTAGGTGTATATGCAGGGTTTACTTTACTAAGCTAGCGGGCCGAACCACTGATCAGGCTTGATGACCGACATGGAACACCCTCATCTACCGGTAATAATAATGTCGAGAGGGCTTCAGATAGAGTATTTCTTGGGCTTGCGAATCCTGGCGAATCAAAGTCTCTCTACGGTAGACCTTTCATTTCGAGTAAAACCCAGTCCTCGCACGACTTGACCGAGCTCTTGAGTTGCGCTTCGACGTCGCATAAACTCCATGCGGCAGGTCTTACAGAGCTGCCCTTCGGTTCGGTGGACACACTTATTACAAACAACACAGCAGGATGCAGGTTGGTGAGTGAGCACTTAGTCAAGAAGCCCGCCCTGTGGCCTTTGGCGTATGTACGATCCCTGTTGCATGTTGTTGGAGATCTATCTCAAGATTACCTGCTATCAACGTACAGTAACCACTACTTGTACGTGCGTACTTGGTTGTTCTCCCTTCGTACCCAGGCGGCCGGGCGCACATGATCCTTCGGGCCTTGGTCGAAGAAATTGTCCCCACTGGGATGTACGTGGAGCATTCTAACGAGCTGCGGGGGTCGGATAGAAAGATCTCCCTCGCAAAGGAGCTCATGTCTCAAGGTCTGGAATATCCATCAATCAGCCGCTGCAATCATCCAAATCCCCATCCCGGCGGGAATATATCGATATCACGGCCCCGGCCAATAACAACGGCGTCACGGATTAAGGTTAAAGGATCTCCTAGTCTATCCACTGGTCACCACCTTTACACACGTCCTTGATCGTCAGGCCTGCAGTAATTTGGTCATGGACATGCCTTGATCGTTAGCTAACCCTGAAGTGGCAGGTTTAAATGAGTCTCTCAGGGCACCATGGAGGAGCAGCGGTTACGTCCAAGGCTTCTTCTTGCAGCACCATCCCCTTTTGTTTCCTTTGTTTGCTAGGCACCGGAGATCCTGAGAGGCAAGTGCTCAACTCGGCATCATTGGCGGTGGAAGATAAGCTCGGTCTGCTTACTGGATACTAGCTCTAATGAAAGGCTCACCGAGCAAGGACCCAAGGACAGGAAATAATGCCTCGTGCTGTATGTACATGTACGACGCAAACCACTCAGGCGGGCAGCTGATGGACTGCCCCTCCTTCCCATTTGAGGAGTGTGTTCCTTGGCTTGGTGATAAGCAGGCAGGGCGATATAAAATGAGGACGATGGCCGTCTTTTTCAAGAGGCCGTCCCCGTTCGAGCAAACGTCCCTGCATCGCAAGCATGCGTTTCTCATCCTTCACTCTTTTGGCCCTCATCGGCAGTGCCGTTGCGTCCCCAGCGTCGACTCATGTCCTTCACGAGAAACGTCATCACCTCCCTTCGGGGTGGTGGAGGCATCATAAGCTCCAAGGCAGCCATATCATTCCCATCCGCATCGGGCTCACGCAGTCCAATCTGGACAAGGCCGATGACTACCTTTTGGAAATCTCGCATCCAACGTCGGAGAAATATGGACAGCACTGGACGGCCAAACAGGTCGCCGAGACCTTTGCCCCAAGCCAGGAGACTGTTGATACTGTGACCGAATGGCTCACCTCGGCTGGCATTGGGCGGGAACGCTTCTCTCGCTCGCAGAGTCTCGGTTGGATCAATTTTGATGCTAGCGTCGATGAAGCCGAGAGTTTACTGAAGACCGAGTTTCATGTTTACATGCACATGTCCGGTGAGCCTCACCTCGGCTGCAGTGGATACAGCGTTCCGGCGCACGTCAAACAACACGTCGACTTCATCACGCCAACCGTTCACTTCGACAAAAGAGTTGGACTCCCACGAGGAGAGCCAGTGGCCAAGGCCAAGGCCGAGGCCAAGAAGAAGCGCGCCGACGCGACCTCGACAGCCGCCATAGGACACCCTGTGCAGACCAAAGTCGCCGAGAAGATCGGGTCGCCCGTGTCCGGGTCGCTGCCCAAGCCCGGGCCGCAAATCGACATTTTTGGTTTCCTGGACAGCCTGAGTACCTGCAATACTAGGATCACCCCCAACTGTTTGCGCGCATTGTACCTCTTCCCGCCGGGGTTCAGTGCCAACCCGAGGAACAGTTTCGGCATCGTCGAGTACACCCCGCAAGCTTACCTGCAAGGCGACCTCGACCTCTTCTTCCGGAACTTCTCTCGGCCACAGGTCGGTAATTCGCCGATACTTGACTCCATTGATGGGGGATCTCCTCAAACCATAGCCAAGGGTTTTAGATATAATGGAGAGTCGGACCTTGATCTTGAGTATGGCATGTCACTCGTCTACCCTCAGCAAGTAACTCTCTACCAAGTGGGTGACTTGGTTGAGGGTGCGTCTTTCAACAACTTCCTCGACGCCATTGACGGTTCTTACTGCACTTTTGAGGGCGGAGACGACCCAACGCAGGACGCCGTCTATCCCGATCCCTTTGGTGGTTACCAGGGGCCGGAGAACTGCGGTGGGTACGCAGCCACCAACGTAATTAGCACCTCTTATGGCTATAACGAAGTACGTTCCTCGTTCGTTTCCCCCAACAGCAGTACTGACATCTTTAAAAGGCCGACCTGACCCCATTTTACGAAATGCGCCAGTGCCAGGAATACATGAAACTCGGCCTCCAAGGCGTCAGCGTCATCTACTCCTCGGGCGACTACGGCGTCGCCGGCAACAGCGGCCGCTGCATCGACCCCATCACGAAACAGTACAACAACGGCACCTCCGGCCTCTTCAACCCGTCCTTCCCCAGCACCTGCCCCTACGTCACCGCCGTCGGCGCCACCCAGATCAAGCCCGGCGCCTCCGTCGTCCAGCCCGAACAGGCGTGCGAAACCGTCATCTTCTCCGGCGGCGGCTTCTCCAACGTCTTCCCCCTGCCGGACTACCAGGCCCCCGCCGTGCAGTCCTTCTTCCGCGACCACCCGCCCCCCTACGGCGCCGATCGCTTCAACAACTCCCAGCAGACGCGCGGCTTCCCCGACGTCTCGGCCAACGGCGCGAACTACGTCGTCGCCGTCGACGGCAAGTTCTCTCTTGTATACGGCACCTCGGCTTCGGCGCCTGTCTTTGGCGCTATCATCACTCTTATCAATGAGGCGAGGCTGGATCTTGGCAAGGGGCCCGTTGGGTTCCTCAATCCGGCGCTGTACTCGCATCCTTACGTCTTGAATGATATCACGAGCGGTGGTAATCGGGGTTGCGGCACGCCGGGCTTTCAGGCTACGGAGGGCTGGGATCCTGTCACGGGGTTAGGGACGCCGAATTTTCCGAGGATGTTGGCGCTGTTTTTGAGCTTACCTTGAGTCTGCGGTGGGTTTGGTGGTTGGCGATGGAAGGGGAATGGTCGGGTGACGGAGAGGAAGACGGAGTTGAAGTTTGGGGAGGATGGAACGAGGGCGTTTTTGTATATAGATGGATTGGGAGTAATACTTACTTGTCGGGTCTACCCGTTACTGGGCTACCTTCGACCTCTACAACATTTGACTGTTTTCTCTCGCACCACGACCATGGCTTGAGCGCCACTCATGTCGACGCCTCACCCTGCCCTCTCTTTCACACGAATGGAGCAGGCAAGACTATACAGGACTACGCACTGTACACCCTCTTACCGTCCCATCCAGCCATCCATCCGCTCTACCCTTTCCGTCGCCACCTCCCTCCTGTCTCTACTGCACCTGCCCTGCCCTGCCCTGTCTTTTCCCTCCGCTCCCACTCCACCTCCACTTCCACCTCCATCTCCAAGTAAGCAAGTAAGTAAGCAAAATAAGCGGACCCTCCCTCAATGCATCTATCTATCTTTCCTCCCAATTCCCATCCCATCTCTGCTCGTCTCGTCTCCCGTCTCCCGTCCGTCCGTCTGTCTGCCAGTCATTTCCTATTCCCTTCCTTTCCCTTCTTGCCGCCATTTCCTTCTTCTCCATTCTGTGCTGTTCTATTTTCTTCTGTTCTGTGCTGTGGTTGTAGCGGTGTATACATGCATGTCCGTAGCGGGTATATGAAGAGGGGACAATGGGAGAGAAGAAGGGGGGCTATGATAGGTAGGTAGGTAGTGCGGTTGTTGATGACGGTGACGGTGACGGTGACGGTGACGGTAACGGTGATGGAGGGAAGGGCAGGTCATGGGATGGGGTGGGAACGATGGAAGGGAGGGTGGAGGGAGGAAGGAGGTGGGAGGAGAGAAAGTCAAGTCCCAAGGCCTGCCACTCGGGGCAACGGTTGATTTACCATGTTGATTCCACCCGGGGTTAAGGATATAATGATAGAACAGGGAAGAGAGAGCTTCGGCGGATTGGCTGAAGGCAAGTTCGGTTCCGGGAAGGTTGCCTGTCCCCTCGAGGATGACGGGTAGAGCTGCACAGCATTCGGTTATGTGAAGCGACGAATGTAGACCACACAACGGCTTGCGCTGTCAAGCGGCAATTCGAGCGCAGCAGCGCCCCCGTCAGCGAA